>ERZ795048.3981-NODE-3981-length-10570-cov-4.569757_pt1 | contig 10570 bp, 8 predicted proteins | sample MGYA00375132_ERZ795048 | MGnify/ENA primary metagenome ERZ795048 (study PRJEB30177, sample SAMN05720225) | activated sludge metagenome | isolation source: Anaerobic digester | place: Hong Kong | collected 2014-12-17 ...
ATCAAAAGATCCGCATACTTATTACTTGTGGCATAACCTGCTGATTTTAATCCTTTTGCCCATGCCTTGTAATCATCTTCCGGCAGGTTGAACAATGCTGCATACCTGGACTTGGTAACCAGGAATTCCGAATGGTCCATGTATGATTCTTTATCGGAGCCATATTTTCGAAAACACTCGTTCCTCTCGTCATCATCGTGTTTGATCTTCCTGCCTGTCCAGTCGTGGCACTTTATTCCAAAATGGTTCTTCCCTTCCACCGCCAGCCTGCTATTGCCATTGTCCGATTCCAGGCATCCCTGTGCAAGGGTAATGCTGGCTGGAATTCCCGTTCGTGCCATCTCCGACATGGCAAGTTCAGCATACAGATCAATATATTGCTCACGGGTGATCTTATCCTGCCCGTATATATCTAGTGCATACAGTAGTAAAAATGCTGATATCAAAATAGTCCGCCTCATAATCATAAACTATGGCCTAAAAATAATGTAAAGCCATAATGGAATGAATCTTAGTTTTTAACATAATGGAAACGGCTGTTTTTTAAATTTTATTGGTAAAAACTGAATTTTCCCTGTAAAAAGACGAGTTGGAGTTATGCATTGTCCTTCCATTCATTATTTTTGCATTTGTCTTGAGGGGAATTATAAAATAATAAGGAAGTGCCTGTTTCAGAAAAGCCGCTAGAACATATTATCCGGGCTATGGAACCCATAAGCCTTGAAGAAATGGATCATGTGAAGCTGATGCGTCGCAGGGATACCAAATTCGTAATCGCGGCCACACAACTTCCGGAAATACTCGAACAGGTAAAAAATAATTACCGGGTACTGGAAATCAATGGAGAACGCATTCATACTTACCAGACCATGTATTATGACACTCCTTCATTCGAGATGTACCAGAACCACCACAACAGGAGGCTCAACAGGTATAAGGTAAGGATGCGGAAATATGTTGAATCCGAACTCACATTCCTGGAAATAAAATTCAAGAATAACAAAAGAGAAACCATCAAGAAGCGCATCAGGCCAGAACAATTAAACGGTGGCGCTATCTCGGGTGAGAAATCGGATCTCTTCCTGCGCACAAATTCACCCTATTCCAGTGCTATGATCGGTCCTGCGCTGCAAAACAGCTTCAAAAGGATCACCATTGTTCACAAGACCATTCCGGAAAGAATAACGCTGGATATAGATCTGAATTTTACCCGTATTGACGGATCACTTTCAAGGGACCTGCCGGCTATCTCAGTCATTGAAATAAAAAGGGACAGGGACTCAGCCTCTTCGGATATGGCAACATTGCTTCGCAATAATAAAATACAGGCATCCGGTTTCAGCAAATATTGTATGGGTACCGTGCTCACAAATCCGGAAGTAAAAAATAACCTGTTCAGGAAAAATATCCGGATACTTAATAAATATGACAGTTCTAACTAACTAAAAAAAATACTATGGAAGTTTTTGGAATCGAGCTTATTGATGCAGAGGATTTTATAGAATTAATTCTTCGATTTGCCTTAAATACAATCGTAATTATTGTACTGGTTCGTTACCTCTATTATAAGCTGACCAACAGGAAAGATTATCTTTTTACCTATTTCCTGATATCGACCATCGTTTTCCTTCTCTGTTACCTGCTGGAGAATGTAAAACTTGAACTTGGTTTTGCCCTGGGGCTCTTTGCAATTTTCGGCATCATCCGTTACAGGACAAGACAGATAGAGATAAAGGAAATGACTTATCTTTTCCTGGTCATCGGAGTTTCTGTGATAAATGCCCTGGCCAATAAAAAGGTTAGTTATGCTGAATTGCTGTTCACAAACCTGGCACTGGTAACCGTAACCTTCCTCCTGGAAAAAGTATTTTTCCTGAAGCACGAATCCAGAAAGACCATCGATTATGAAAAAATTGAATTGATTAAGCCGGAAAAATATCCGCAACTACTGGAAGACCTGGAGGAGAGAACAGGTTTGAAGATCAATCGTGCGGAAATTGGCCGTATCGATTTCCTCCGGGACTCAGCCAGGGTCAGGATTTTCTATTATGCCTCTGAGAATATGGTCAATACGGCAGACGAGGAAATCGGAGGTGACGATGACGATGATTAACATACCGGTGCAGCTAATCCCTTTAAATCTTTAAAATACCGCACCTTCTAAACAAGAAGGGTGAAGTGTTGTTATCTATATAAATCATTCCCCGGTCATACATGAATCCGTCCGACAATACCTATCTGAATCATTTCGACAGGGAAGTAGGCTTAAAATTTCAACTCTACAACAGTCTTTTTACAGCTCTTCCTTTTCATAAAGTAGAAAAAACCGGTGTGTTGGTTTCCATTTTCCTGCTGCACTGCGAAGAAAGTTATGCAAAAGGACTGGGACCCGCTGAGATTATCAAGAATTTCCTGGGACAATATACCAGTTATTCCACAACGGGAGAAGAACTTGACCTGCTATTCAGGATAGTTCAATATGCTGAAAGACAGGTTGTTTTGTTTGATGCACTGGAAGATGCAGCTTTTACAAAGGTGAATGACCTGGGGGGATCCGGCACGCTGAACCATCTGCGTTCGGAATTAAAACATCACAACGCAGATGAAGAGTTGCGGAAAAAGCTGGAAGACTTTGCCGTCCGGCTGGTCCTTACGGCACATCCGACACAGTTTTATCCCATTGAAGTCCTTGTGATAATAAGCGACCTTGCCAAGGCCATACAGGAAGACAATACCGACCTGGTAAACAGTTACCTGCAACAGCTGGGCAAGACACCATTTTTCAAATCTGTCAAGCCCACTCCATACGACGAAGCAGTAAACCTGATATGGTACCTGGAAAATGTATTCTATTTCGCTGCCGGTGATATAATGTCATTTATGGCATCGCGCTTCCCAGGCATCCTGCCTGAAATGAACCGGGTTTTACAGCTGGGATTCTGGCCCGGGGGAGACAGGGATGGCAATCCCTTTGTCCGATCAGAGACTGCAGTAAATGTCGCCAGGGCTTTGAGAAATGCCATCCTGAGATCGTATTACGAGGAAGCGCGTCAGCTAAAACGCCGCCTGACCTTTAAAGGAGTGTCGGGTTCTGTAGCTGCCCTTGAAGAAAAACTGTACAGGCACATCTTTATTCCAGCCGAAAAATCGGATCTGAAAACTACGGACCTGCTTACCATCCTTGATGATATCCATAAAGAACTCATGGAGGGCCATAACGGGCTGTTTTCGGGGATGGTGGAAAATCTGAGGCGGAAGGTCCAGCTGTTTGGCCTGCATTTTGCTTCGCTGGACATTCGGCAGGATAGCAAGGTACATGCTGCATTGCTAGACCGGTTTGCGGAAGCTACTTCAATTCTTCCCGAAAATTATACTGACATGAGTGAAGACGAAAGTATTTCAAGTTTGCTCATGATAAAAGATAAAATAAACCCGGAAGTGCTGGAAGATGAGATCCACAAGGATGTAATCGAGACCATGCATGCCGTGGCTCTCATTCAATCCAATAATGGAGAACCGGGATGTCACCGATATATTATCAGCCATACGCAATCGGCTCTGAACCTCATTGAGGTATACAGCCTCTTCCTGATGTCGGGATGGGAGAAAGAGTCCCTTACCATCGATTTTGTTCCTCTTTTTGAAAGCATAGAGGACCTGCATAACGCGCATCTGATCATGGGGAAGCTCTATAAACTGGATGAATACCGTGAACATTTGCGTCGACGCAACGATATACAGACAGTGATGCTGGGATTTTCCGACGGCACAAAAGACGGAGGTTTCCTCATGGCAAACTGGAGTATTTATAAGGCTAAGGAGTCGCTCAGTGCCGTGGCAGAAGAGTATGGAATTAAAGTGGTGTTCTTTGACGGACGTGGCGGTCCGCCAGCCAGGGGAGGAGGCAGAACGCACCAGTTTTACTCTTCCATGGGATCCAATATCGCCAACCATGAAATCCAGCTTACCATCCAGGGACAGACCATCAGTTCCAACTTTGGAACCACGGATACAGCCCGTTACAACATGGAACAACTGATGCATGCCGGATTATGGAACCACCTGTTTTCGCACAACGAGCCCACACTGGATCCGGATGAAGACGAACTGGTGCAGGGACTGGCAGATACCAGTTTCCAGGCATATATTGAACTGAAGAATACTCCGAAATTCCTGGAATACCTGAATTATGCAAGTCCGCTGCGTTACTATTCAGAAGCCAATATTGGCAGCCGGCCTTCCAAACGTAAACCCGGAAAACTCAACCTGGAAGATCTGAGGGCCGTTCCCTATGTGGGATCCTGGAGCCAGTTAAAGCAAAATCTCCCCGGATATTACGGACTTGGAACAGCGTTCAAAAAGTACGAAGAAGCGGGTAAATGGGACGCGATTGAATCCCTTTACAGAGGGTCAGCCTTCTTTCGGACCATCCTGGAGAACAGTGAAATGGCATTATCAAAGTGTTTCTTCCCCTTAACCGCCTACCTGGCTGATGATCCCAGGTACGGATCACTTTGGAAAATGATCCATGAAGAGTTTGAGCTCACCCGTCATTATATCCTGAAGTTGTTCGGAACAAGCACGCTGATGGAGAATAAACCGGTGAACAGGTTATCCATCCAGATGAGACAACGTATTGAACTCCCACTGCTTACCATTCAGCAATACGCGTTGAACAGGATTCGTGAGCTGGAAAAATCAGACCCGGATGAAGAACTTAAGAACAACTACGAGAAGCTTGCCATGCGTTGTTCATTCGGAATAATCAATGCTGAAAGAAACTCTGCCTGATCCCTGAAAAGCTTTCCTGCAGTAGGATTGGCACAGGATAAAAGGATTTTATTACCTTTGGTTACAAAGTCATCCATTATGAGAACGGAAGAACTCAGAATACTCATTTATCTCTACAAGGATTTAGATGAATTATCGCCGGAAGTTGCGTCCCTGGTTGAGAAAGCCATGGAAGCTACGGAACGGGCCTATGCGCCGTATTCACAGTTCAGGGTTGGAGCAGCACTGGAATTGGAAAACGGTGAAATAGTTACGGGCAATAACCAGGAGAATATCGCATTTCCCTCGGGACTGTGTGCTGAACGGGTAGCCCTGTTTTATGCCGGTTCACAGTACCCGGGTGTGGCAGTAAAGCGTATTGCCCTGGCAGCATTTGCCGATGGCAGGTATGTGGCAAAACCTATTTATCCGTGCGGCGACTGCAGGCAGGTATTGCTGGAGCATGAAAACAGGGTCAGCAAACCCGTTGAAGTTATTATGTACGGTAAAGATGAGATTAAGGTAGTGAAAAGTATCAAGGACCTGATGCCCCTTCCCTTTGATTATAACCTGGCTCCCTGATCAGAATTTTTCAAAGATATCTCCTTCAGGATAAGGCGCTTCAACAAAGATATTTTCCTTGCTTACCGGGTGAATAAATGAAATACTCCGGGCATGAAGGCTGATCCCCCCATTCTTATTAGACCGCGGAGCTCCATACTTTAGATCCCCTTTTATTACGCACCGAATCGCTGCCAGCTGGGCCCTGATCTGGTGGTGTCTTCCTGTCTCCAGCTCAACTTCAACCATGAAATACCTGTCGGAGGAAGCTATCCAGCGATAGTGCAGTACAGCCAGTTTAGCATCTTTCTTTTCCGTTGTATGGCAGAATGACTTATTCTTTTTCGGATCCCGTGTTATGTAGTGTGTGAGTGTACCGGATGCCGGTTCAGGTTTTGCCATCACGACAGCATGGTATATTTTCTGAATTCCCTTTTCCCTGAAAAGATCTGCCATCCGGCTCAGCGCCTTGCTGGTTTTTGCATAAACGATCACTCCGCTAACGGGCCTGTCAAGCCTGTGCGGTATACCAACAAAAACATTCCCGGGTTTGTTATCACGTTCCTTCAGGAAAGCCCTCAATTTATTGTCCAGGGATATATCCCCTGTTTTGTCGCCCTGGACAATATCGGATACACCCTTATTTAAAATAATAAGGTGATTATCTTCATACAGGATACGGATACCGTACTTCTGTTCAGGATTCATGTTAACCTGGGGGAAGATTAATATTGTTCCCTTTCATTGGGGAAATCGCTTGAACGCACGTCCTCGATGTATGCTTTCACAGCACCCGATATTTCAGCATTCAGGTTATGATACCTTCTCAGGAAGCGGGGGGAGAATTCCTGGGTAATTCCAAGCATATCATGAACCACCAGCACCTGTCCGTCGGTATGACCTCCGGCACCGATTCCAATGGTTGGTATCTTCAGCATTTCAGAAACACGTTTTCCAAGCTCAGCCGGAATTTTCTCAAGCACAATGGCAAAGCAACCGGCTTTCTCCAGCTTGGCTGCATCTTCCACCAGCTTTTCCGCCTCTTCCTGTTCCTTGGCCCTGACTACATAGGTTCCGAATTTATGAATGGCCTGGGGAGTAAGACCCAGGTGACCCATAACCGGAATACCCGCAGATAATATTCGCTCCACCGAATCCAGTATCTCTTCGCCTCCTTCCAGCTTTACAGCACTGGCTCCGGTTTCTTTCATGATACGAACGGCTGATGCCAGCGCTTTCTTTGAGTTTCCCTGGTAAGTCCCGAAAGGAAGATCCACGACAATCAGCGCCCTGGATGTGGCCCTGACCACCGAAGCAGCATGGTAAATCATATTATCAAGGGTGATCGGTAGCGTAGTCTCATAGCCTGCCATCACGTTTGAAGCAGAATCACCTACCAATATCACATCAATGCCTGCCTGGTCAATGATGCGGGCCATGGAGAAATCGTACCCTGTTAACATGGCGATCTTCTCCCCTTTCAGTTTCATCTCATTTAATACATGAGTTGTTACTTTCCGAACTGAACTATGTACTGACATTTGCCTGATTTTTTTGCAAAGTTTAGAATAAAATCCGGATATTCTCGGAAATATATGAATTATTACTACGCCAAAATGTCAGCCTCTTCCCCGGCACGATAAAAAATTCTGACAGTCCCTGCCGCTTATAGATGTCATATTTGCATAATGCAGGAGTGAATATTATGATGGCATAATGATTGATTAATCAGATCAGAAGAATTGAAAAAATCAAATCATATAAACATGAGTAAGATAATTGGAATAGACTTAGGAACAACAAACTCTTGCGTTGCTGTGATGGAAGGTAACGAGCCTGTTGTAATTCCCAACAGTGAAGGAAAACGCACCACTCCTTCGGTTGTTGGTTTTGTGGAAAACGGAGAAAGGAAAGTTGGAGACCCTGCAAAACGACAGGCGATCACCAATCCTACAAAAACCGTATTCTCCATTAAACGATTCATGGGAGAGACCTACGACAGGGTAACCAAGGAAATTCAGCGCGTACCTTATAAAGTGGTGAAGGGAGAAAATAATACCCCGCGTGTTCAGATTGACGACAGAAAATATTCACCCCAGGAGATTTCTGCCATGGTACTCCAGAAAATGAAGAAAACGGCAGAAGATTACCTTGGACATGAAGTTACAGAAGCTGTAATCACCGTCCCTGCATACTTCAGTGATTCACAGCGCCAGGCAACCAAGGAGGCCGGGGAGATTGCCGGACTGAAAGTAAAACGTATTATCAACGAGCCCACCGCTGCTTCACTGGCCTATGGACTCGATAAGAAAGCTTCTGATCTGAAAATCGCTGTTTTCGACCTTGGTGGCGGTACCTTCGATATCTCCATCCTGGAACTGGGTGATGGCGTATTCGAAGTAAAATCAACCAACGGTGACACACACCTGGGTGGTGATGATTTTGACCAGGTTATTATCGACTGGCTGGCAGAAGAATTCAAAAAAGATGAAGGTGTTGACCTGAAAAAAGATCCAATGGCGTTACAGCGTCTCAAAGAAGCAGCAGAAAAAGCCAAGATCGAATTATCAAGTTCAACCCAGACCGAGATTAACCTGCCCTATATTATGCCCGTTGATGGTATTCCAAAACACCTGGTTAAAACCCTGTCACGCGCAAAATTCGAAAGCCTGGCCGACAGCCTGATACAGGCAACCATTGAACCCTGTAAAAAAGCAATCAAAGATGCCGGGTTAAGTCCTTCGGATATTAATGAGGTTATTCTCGTGGGAGGTTCAACAAGGATCCCTGCCATTCAGAAGATCGTTGAGAATTTCTTCGGGAAAGCTCCTTCCAAAGGTGTGAACCCTGATGAGGTTGTAGCTGTTGGTGCTGCTATCCAGGGAGGTGTACTTACCGGCGAGGTGAAAGACGTACTGTTGCTGGATGTAACTCCGCTGTCACTGGGTATTGAAACCATGGGTGGTGTTGCTACCAAGCTCATCGAATCGAATACCACGATCCCAACGAAAAAGACACAGACCTTTACCACGGCGGCTGACAGTCAGCCATCTGTTGAAATACACGTGCTGCAAGGAGAACGTTCCATGGCAAAAGACAACAAAACCATCGGCCGTTTCCACCTGGACGGTATTCCACCTGCCCCAAGGGGTGTTCCGCAGATTGAGGTTACATTCGATATCGATGCCAATGGTATTCTGAATGTTTCGGCCAGAGATAAAGGCACCGGCAAAGAACAAAGCATACGTATTGAGGCTTCTTCCGGACTTACTGACCAGGAAATCGAAAGAATGAAGCAGGAAGCTAAAGCCAACGAGGATGCTGATAAGCAGGCCAAGGAACGTATCGAAAAGCTGAATAATGCAGACAGCCTTGTTTTCCAGTCTGAAAAACAGATCAAGGAATATGGAGACAAGATACCTGAGGAGAAAAAACAGGCTATCCAGGATGCGATCGATAAACTGAAAGAAGCCCATAAAGCCGAAGACATTCCAGCGATCGATGCCGCAACCGAAGCGTTAAATAACGCATGGCAGGCCGCTTCACAGGATATGTACAATGCAAGTCAGCAATCCGGTGAACAGGCCCCTCCGCAGGAAGAGGCAACAACAAACTCATCTTCCAAAGGAGATGACGGTGAAGTTACCGATGTGGACTTTGAAGAAGTGAAATAAATAGTTGTCGGAAACGACAGACTGAAGAATAAAACCGCGGTACGGCAATGTCGTACCGCGGTTTATTTTTCAACCAGCTATTCTTCCGGTATTAAGAATGAATCCGAACTCATAAATGAAAGGAGACCGAATATGGTCTTTTTGTATCTTTAGGCATGTAAATTGCATGTACTTTTACGTTTTCCAGATAAAAGAAAAACTATGAAGCGTATTTTCCTTGTACTATTTTTCATTGAATTGATATCCAGTGGAGTTTCAGCCCAGAATGCGGTGGATAAAAACGGATTGAAGACTGGTCCCTGGACCGTATTATATCCTGATTCAACCATCCGGTATACTGCCACATTTAAAAAAGGGAAACCGGTTGGGCTGATGAGCCGTTACAATACGGACGGAAGCCTTGCAATGACCATGAATTTTATCCCGGGAAGCGACAGGTGTTATGTAAAAACCTATTCGCCCAACGGAGAAATCGAAGCCGAAGGCCTCTATGTCAACCAACAAAAGGATTCGGTATGGAACTACCTGGGGCCTGACGGGAATATCAGGATGAAAGAAGTCTACGTCAATGGCTCGCTGGAAGGATTGAGCGAAAGCTTCTACCCTTCCGGGAATAAATCCAGGGAGATATTTTTTGAGAATAATGTAAGGAATGGAGAATGGATACAGTTTTTCGAAAGCGGCGATACCATGATGTATGCCATCTATCAGGACGACCAGCTCCATGGCCCTTTCCATGCATATTATCCTGAAGGCAAGGACCAGATTGCCGGAACATACTATTTTGACCTGAAGGACGGGGACTGGAAGTACTTTTCCGAAGAAGGAGAACTGGTGACATTAATCCGGTATGATAAAGGAGAGGTGTTGAACCCTGAAGTGCTTGAGGAAAGCTATGAGAAATTTATCAAGCAAACAGAGGAGAACCTGGAAGACTTTCCGGATCCTGCACTGGATAACGAACCTGCTGAGCAGCCTATGAACTGATACGGAGCTATATTACCCTGTAAGCTTTTGCGAACCCTTCAGCCGGTTTCCGTGTTTAACCAACAAATTCGTACCTTTAAAATATGAAAAGAACAGTACTCATTCTGGGATCATTATTATTCTTCGTACAGGCTGAATCACAATATATTACTGATTCTACACGCTGGTATTTTTTTACGGATAAGGAAGGTACTGAATATACAGTGGATCAACCAGAAGAATTCCTGTCACAACGGTCCATTGACAGAAGGGGGTGGCAGTCGCTGGCTGTGGATGAAACTGATTTGCCGGTATCAAATGTATACGTGGAAGACCTGGAAGCCCTGGGACTCGAAATATTATATACTTCTAAATGGCTCAACGGTGTTCTGGTAAAAAGTGGTAACACAGCCATGCTTGACACGCTGGACCGATTGCCCTTTCTAAGCAACAAACGTTGGATTCCGGATCCGGACAACACGTATATACCTGCAAAGCCAGGCGGAGAAAGATTCCCCGGCCCCCTGGAAACCGATGCATCTTACAGTTATGGTTACTCCCATGGGCAGATCACACAGCTTAATCTGAATCGCCTCCAT
>ERZ795048.3983-NODE-3983-length-10563-cov-3.453369_pt1 | contig 10563 bp, 5 predicted proteins | sample MGYA00375132_ERZ795048 | MGnify/ENA primary metagenome ERZ795048 (study PRJEB30177, sample SAMN05720225) | activated sludge metagenome | isolation source: Anaerobic digester | place: Hong Kong | collected 2014-12-17 ...
AACCGGCGGGATTATAAAGCAGGTATATATCCAGGAGGGAGATAATGTGAAGAAGGGCCAGACCCTTGTAAGCCTGGATCTGTCAGAGATCAAAGCCCAGGCGAAACAGGCTTCCATTGGACTTGAGAAAGCAAGTCGGGATCTGAAACGCGCTAAAAACCTGTATGCCGACAGTGTGGCTACCCTGGAACAATACCAGGATGCCAGGTCAGCATATGAACTGGCACGGGCACAGAAGCAGATTGCCGATTTCAATCTCTCCCATTCAACCATAAAAGCACCGGCTGACGGTAAAATACAGAAGGTGCTTGTGGAAGCCAACGAGATGATCGCTCCGGGATATCCGGCCATTGTTTTTGCTTCCAGTGAGAACGACTGGGTGGTCAGGGTAGCTATGACGGACAAGGATGTTGTTCGGTTCAGTCCGGGCGATTCAGCTATAATAACCATGGATGCCTATCCCGGGGATACGCTCATTGCCGAAATAGCAGAGCTGGGCGTTTTGGCCGATCCTGTTACCGGGACCTATGAATCCGAGCTTCAGATCCTAGACCCGATGCCAGGATTTCGTACAGGATTTATATGCAGGGCATGGGTCTTTCCCAAACAAACGCAGAAAGGAGTTCTGGTGCCCATGGATGCCCTGCTGGATGCAAAAGATAATAAGGCAGTTGTATACATTTTTATAAACGGTAAAGCGGAAAAACGTGATGTCATAACGGGGACTGTTAAAGAAGGAGATGTTCTTGTTACATCGGGGATTGCTGCCGGTGATTCCCTGATCGTATCAGGTGCACCTTATATCACCGGTGATGCCAACGTTGTGCTCAAAAAATAAGTACTGTACCCATGAAATTACCAAAGCTGGCGATAAATAATACGGCATTCACGTGGATGATCTTCATTTTCGTAACCATTGTAGGTATACGTGCTCTGCTGGTAATGCCAAGAACAGAAAATCCTGAAGTTACCATCCCCGGATCATCTATCATTGTTCTTATGCCGGGAGCGAATGCCATCGATATGGAGCAGCTGGTTGCACTACCGCTGGAAGAAACAGTAAATGAACTGGAAGATATTAAGCAAATCAGGACTACGGTACGAGACGGATTTGTAACTGTTTCGGTGGAGTTCGAGTTTAATACCGATGCAGATGAGAAATACAGTGAAGTGGTTCAGCAGGTAAATAGTATTCGCAATGCCCTGCCGGATGAAATTCTGGACCTGGTGATGTGGCAATGGTCCATCGCCGACCTCTCCATGATGCAGCTGGCACTGGTGTCAGATTCACTTCCGTTTTCCGGACTGGAGGAGATAGCTGATCGCTTCACCAGGGATGTGGAAAAAATCCCCTACATACGCAGGGTCGAATCATATGGACTTCCCGGCCAGCAGGTACATATCCGGCTGGATATGGAAAAAATGGCCATGCTGAATACCTCCCTCGACCAGGTTTCAAAAGCCATACAGGGGAATAATACGACCATCCCCGGGGGCGATGTGACCATCGGTTACAGGAACCTGAACATACGAACATCGGGGGGATATAAGGACCTGGATGAAATACGGAATACGGTGGTAAATTCTTACCAGGGAAGGCTTATTTATCTGAAGAATATAGCGGAAGTGGAATATGGATATGAAGACCTGAATCATATTACACGCTTTGAAGGCGATAGGTGTATATTCCTGGCAATAAGTCAGAAAGAAGGTTTGAATGTATTGAAAACAGCTGATGAGATCATGCCGGTTATTGAGTCATTCAAGAGTAGTATGCCCGAAAATGTTCACATGGAAATCGTCTTTAACCAGGCTGAAAAAGTGAAGAAGCGTATCAATGGTTTCATGATGAACCTGCTCCAGGGGATCCTGCTGGTCGGGATCGTAATCTTCCTTTCCCTGGGATTTAGATCCTCACTTATCGTCGTACTCGCTATTCCTTTATCCATCGTTATTGGACTGGGCTTCGTTGATATGGCCGGTTTCGGGCTGCAGCAGATATCCATCGCAGGGCTGGTGGTGGCTCTTGGCCTCCTGGTGGATAATTCCATCGTGGTGGTGGAAAATATCGACAGGTACAGGTCCAAAGGATCGAATGCGACTGATGCATCCATTCTTGCTACGTCCGAGATTGGTTGGCCGGTGGTTACCGCCACGCTGACCACCATCCTGGCATTCGTTCCCATTGCCCTGATGCCGGATAAAGCCGGCGAATTTATAAAATCTCTTCCCGTTACCATAACCCTTACCCTGACAGTTTCGCTGCTGATCGCCCTGGCGCTTACACCGGTCATTACAGCCCGTATGTTCAGAAAAGACAGGCCAAGCGGGAAAAAAGAAAAGTGGGTACGACGTTTGTTGAACTGGATGATTGAACATCCATTCAGAAGTTCATTGAAAGGAGCATTGAAGAAACCTTTACTGGTAATGTTCTTCGCACTTCTTTTCCTGGGAGGATCGGGGTACATGTTCAAATTCGTCGGATTCAGCTTCTTTCCCAAGGCTGAACAGCCAAATATGCTGATCCAGGCAACCCTGCCTGACGGGACCGATATGAACCGGACCGATGAAGTTGCAGCGTTTATCGAGAGCGTACTGGATACGATGCCTGAGGTAAAATACTATGCGACCAATGTAGGCCACGGGAATCCACAGATCTATTACAATGAATTTCCAAAACGTTTTGAAAAGAAATTTGCGGATATTTATGTTGAATTGTATTCGTATGAACCTGAAGAATTTGCTGTCACCATGGCACGCTTACGCGACGTTTTTGAAAGATATCCCGGGGCGCGTATCAGGGTGAAGGATTTTGAACAGGGTCCTCCGTTCGATGCACCTGTACAGATAAATATTAATGGCTCTGACCTGGAAGTGTTGAGAGGATTGTCATCTGATATAGAGGGATTTGTAAGGGCCCAACCCGGAGCCTTTAACGTTGAGAACCAGTTTGTGAAGACAAATACAGAATTGTATTTCGAAGTAAATAAAGACAAGGCGAACATCTTTGGGGTTCCGCTGGTAGAGATTGACAGAACTATTCGTACTGCCATTGCCGGATTGACAGTTACATCGTTCAGGGATGCCGACGGGGATGAGTTTGACCTGGTACTAAAGGTGGAAGACCGTGATGGATTCCAGATGACCGACCTGGACAGGGTATATGTTGCGTCGCTTTCCGGAAGACAAATACCCCTCAAACAACTTGTTGATATTAAATTTTCCCAGGTACCAACCACCATAAACCGTCTGGATATGGAGCGTTCAGCTGAAATACTGGCTGATGTCCGGCCGGGCTATACCCTGGATGAAGTCATGGCTCCGGTTCTGGATACCCTTTCGAAATATCCCATGCCCTCGGGTTACAGCTATTCCATTGGCGGAGAGTTGGCCGGGCGGCAGGATGCCTTTGGGGGGATGATCAACGCCATTATCATCGCAATTATTTCCATATTTTCTATCCTGGTTTTACAATTCAGGTCCATTCGTCAGCCACTGATAATCTTCCTGGCGATTCCCTTTGCCTTTACCGGGATGGTGTGGGCTCTGTGGCTGACCCATATAACCTTTTCTTTTACAGCATTTGTAGGGCTAACCAGCCTGGCCGGGATTGTGGTGAATAATTCTATTATCCTGGTCGATTATACGAACAAGTTGAGGCAGGAGGGAAGAACCATCGACGAAGCTTTACAGGAAGCTGCAGAAACGCGTCTTACACCCATTGTGCTAACTGCTTTTACGACAATTGGCGGCTTGCTTCCGTTAACATTGCAGGGAGGAACGCTCTGGGCTCCGCTGGGATGGACCATTATCGGTGGGTTACTTGTTTCCACGGTGCTAACACTGGTGCTTGTGCCTGTGCTATATAAGCTTGTGGTCAGGAAATAATGAATCTATTCAGGATCGATACTTCCGGACATAATTGTGGTATTGTTCAGTAACACCTTGTATAAGAGGTAGCTGCCGTCATACCCGGTATAAACGTATGTGAATGTATAGTAACAATAGCAATCGCAATCCATACGTGAGGTTTCATTTACATACATAAAGATCGTATCTCCTGATACCTCAGATGTTGATTCATATTCGATGCAACACAGTTCATTGATGCCAGCAAAAACAAAAAGACTGTCCTGGTGCTGTGTAAAATAAATGGTATCGTTTCCTGTTTCCTGTATCAGCCCGGCTTTTTTGACCTCACCTCCATTACAACCACCCAGGAATACGCCTTCATACGCAAGCCCGGTATCAGGCTCAGGACTCTTGTAAGGTGTAGCTGCAACGGTGGTATCAAGGTCATTATTATACAGGAATTGGACGGAGACCTTTTCACGGTTGTATGAATTTTCCGACTCCAGGAGAAACAGGGAATAGGTTTCGTTACCCATGTTTTCAATGGGGAAAGAAATCTCGTGCGGGCAAAAGCACCTTGAATAGGGTCCCAGGTCCTCGATTATTATCTGGATGGACGTGGTGTCCATTGAGAAATCAAGGTTTAGAGAGTCTGTGGCACAGCAATATTCAGTGTTGTAAACTTCAACAAGAAGGGAATTGTTTTCCTGAGCCGTCAGGCGAACGAACATAGGGTTCTCATCGCCCGCTTTTGTTCCGGTAAGACAGGGGCCATCAATGATCTCAGCACAATTAATGGTTGGACTTGCTGTATTTTCATGTACCAGGTATTCACATCCGCTGATAAACAAAATCAGCATAGCAAAAAGGGATATCTTCAATCCCGAGAAAAGATATTTCATCGTAGTAATGTTGGCAGTTAACAGTGTACTCTATTATTCGCATACTTCTATACGATTCATTCACAGGGAGTTCAATGTAACGGCAAAGGTATAAGAAACAGTGATGAAAGTCAATAGTTATTTTTTATAATCTTTCAGTATTATTTCCTGTATACCTGATAAATAGGGTGTGGCCATTTCTCCGAATTCATTGCGGAATTTCGAACTGTCGAATACGTAATCGCGGTCATACTGGTACATCATTTCATGTATCTCCTTCATTACTGGGTTAAACATTCCCATAAGTTTCACCATTCCACGGGTTGCAACCTGTATCCTTGGCTCCCGGCCCATCGCCGCTGCAATTTGATCGATCCATTCTTTGCCGGTAAAAGGATTCTCTGCGGTAGGCAGGTGCCATACCTGGTTGTATGCCCTATCTGTATTCCCCAGCAAGGCTGTCGCTTTTCCTGCGTCGGGAGTGAAGGTAAACGAATGTTTGTATTTCGTGGAGCCCATCCAGTTTGCTTTCTTGCCCTGGCTCAGGGGTTTAAAAGCAATTTCATTCAGCATGCTAACATCTTTTATGCCCGGTCCGTAAAAGTCTGCTGACCGTGCTATCAATGCTGTAATTTTTCCTGAATCCACTGCATCCATTATCTTTCTGACGATATCAGCACGAATCTCGCCCTTTTTACTGCAGGGATTTACTGGTGTTTCCTCGTTCATCCCGTCCAGATATTGCGGATCATACATGTATATGTTATCAAAAAAGACCAGCTTACTGGAATGCCTGCTGCATGCTTCGATCACATTCTGTATGAGCACAGGCCAGTTTTCCTTCCATGTTTCCAGCTTGTAGGGGAATCCCACGGTGACGTAGACCACGGAAGAACCTTCCACAGCTTTATCTACCTGTTCCGGGATGAGCAGGTTAGCCTGGAATATCCGGTCTGTTTCATTTATCTTTTCAGGATTCCGGCTGACAAGCCGTATGTCTTTTGTGTAATTAACCAGGGAGCTGGCCAGTTCCCGCCCGATTACTCCCCCTGCACCCAGTATTGTTTGCATATTCGTTGTTTTTCATTTTAGAACAACGAAGATGCAGATTTGATTGATCAAGACTTGAGATCGGGGTGAATTTTCGGTAGACTGCTGATTTCAGGGGGTGTCTTTAACGCACCTGACACTGAATCCGTATTTTTTGCTGTAGCAGAATCTCCCGACCTGATTCACGTCAAAGGAAGCAACACGGTACCATGCTTCAGGGGAATCACCTTCTGTTGAGGTCCAGAAATAGGCATAATAGCCTTCACAGCAGAAAATATATTCTTCATCGAAGTACCCTCCGGGAAAGGCGGAAAAACCCAGGTCATCTGATGATGCTTTACAATCCAGCCATCCATAAGATGACTTGACAGACATGTTGTTACGGGTATCTCTCCATCCCCTTACATCCATGTTCTTCTCGCTTATTCCCAGGTAGTTCTCAAGTTTCATCCAGTCAAGGTCAGAAGGCAGGTGCCATCCGGGTGGACAGGCCTGCATCGCTCCTTCCCAGGTATATAATTTGCCGTATATGCGCTCGTTGATCGTGTCAAGTGGAAAAGCAAAACTCTGGTTCTCCACATTGAAATTCATATTTTCCGTCATCCAGGTCTGGTCGCCGATTTTAGCTGACCTGTAACTTTGACCATCCCTGGGATCAGTGAATACGATATAGATGATTCCTTCTTTCTTGTAGTTAGCCAGTGCATTTTTCGAAGGACGGTTCACCGGGCTGCGGTCCTCCATGTACATCCTTTCCGGATCCAGATAGATAATACGTTCGTTTTCATCATAAACAGGAATGCTAACCTGCATCTCCTGTTTAAAATAGGTGGCTTCAAGAGAATAGTAGCCAGGTTTCAGATTCGGAAAAATGAGGTTTGAGGAACCTGGCATAATGGTATCTGCAGGCAGGCCTTTGAGGGTAACAATGGTGCCGGGTTTGGCCAGAACCTGGATGTATGAGGTCTGTCCGACGACAAATACAGAAAGCTGGGAAAGGAGTACTAATGTGTATAGGCGCGCTGTCTTCACTATGATGCTGTCTTCTCCATACGAATGTACATATTTTCTGCTCATTCAGAATTCCCTATCTTAGCAAATGCAAGTTGAAATTGTAATACTTCCATCTATGATCATCCAGCTTAATAATATTTCAAAGGCATACGGTTCTTCCGGTGAAGCAAATTTTCAGCAGGTACTGCAGGATCTTTCAATGAAAATCGGGTCCGGTGAATCAGTTGCAATAACCGGGCCTTCAGGATCGGGAAAAAGTACATTGTTAAATATTCTTGGAACGCTTGATTATCCTGATGCGGGATCATATACTTTTAAAGATGTGGATGTTACCGGGTTAAAAGGGAAAAGCCTGGATCATTTCAGGAACAGGGAAATAGGATTCGTTTTTCAGTTCCATCACCTGCTGCCCCAGTTAAATGTGGTGGAGAATGTATTGATTCCGGCCATGTTCTCAGAAGATAAAAAGGGAGCAGAAGCTCATGCGGAAACATTGTTGAGACAGGTGGGCATGTGGGAGCACCGTTTCAAAAAGCCGGGTCAGCTGTCGGGAGGGGAATGCCAGCGAGTGGCTGTGGTGCGGGCATTGATAAATCGTCCTGCGTTGTTGCTGGCTGATGAACCGACCGGGGCCCTCGACAGGAACAATGTCCAGTCTATCGCCGACCTGCTGCTGGAGATGAATTCAAACCTGGGCGTAACACTCTTGCTGGTAACACATTCACTGGAGCTTGCAGGAAAGATGTCCAGGCAATTAACACTGCAAAACGGTCAACTTGAAGAAGCATGAAGCCTGTAAGATTCATATTTAACAGCCTGGTCCACTACCGGAAAAGAAATGTATTGCTGGCTCTTGGATTTGCAATCAGTACTGCGGTTCTGACCGGCGCTCTTATTGTCGGCGATTCGGTGGATTACAGCCTGAAAAGAATCGTGGAGCAACGCCTGGGAAATGTTACATTGATCATGCGTTCGGGAGATCGTTATTTTACGGAAGATCTTGCCGGCAAGATTCAACAAGCTTCAGGCAAACCGGTTTCAGCTATACTGCTGTCGGATGGAATGGCTGTTGCATCCGGGGGAGCGTTACGTTTAAACCAGGTAACGGTAGCCGGGGTTGATTCAGCGTTCGATGCAATAGCGGGTCAGCAGGATTTATACTCTTCATTGCAGGGAGATACTGTTATTATAAGTCAGAACCTGGCCCGACGATTAAACCTTGCAGCCGGAGACGAGTTTTTGTTGCGGATGACCAGGGCCAGCCTGGTTCCCATGAATGCCCCTTTTGTTTCCGACCAGGGAAACCAGGTGTCACTACGTGTCGTGGTATCACATATTGCTGGTGCCAGTGAACTGGGAACATTCAACATAAGGAATTCTCAATCTGCTCCCTTTAATATTTTTATCTCCGGATCCAGGCTCCGTGAACTGATGGAGTTAGGCGATCATGCGAACCTACTTCTTATGGAGGGGGGAAATTTGAATTCAGAAAGGCTGAAGGAACTTGTACAACAAAACTGGTCCGCCCGTGATGCAGGACTTCGTTCTGTTTACAATGGTAGCGAAAATATCCTCGACGTTAAAAGTGACCGGGTGTTTATAGATGATCCGGTAGCTGAAGGGATCAAGGAAAGCGGGGCAAAAGGGGAGGCCTGTCTGACCTATTTTGTTAATTCCATTCGCCTGGGAATGCATACGACACCCTATTCATTTATGTCAGGGATGGAAAGCCTGGATATGAAGGAGGATGAAATTATCCTGAACCGTTGGCTGGCGGAAGATCTAAAAGCAAATGTAAACGATACGCTTTCAATTAATTATTTTACAGTTGGGCCATTACGAGCCCTGGATACCGCAACTGCAAAATTTATTGTTTCAGGTATTTTTGAGATGGATAGCCTCCGGCTGGACAGGGACCTCATGCCTGATATCCCCGGGCTGTCGGATGCCGGGAACTGCAGGGATTGGGAAGCCGGTGTTCCCATCACGCTGGATAGTATTCGCGATAAAGATGAAAAATACTGGACCGTCTACAAGGGGACTCCAAAAGCATATATCTCCATGGATAAGGCAAGGGAACTATGGGGTAATCGCTTTGGTTCATATACCTCATTCCGGTTTCGGACTTCTGATCCGGATGGGACAATTGCGCTTATACTTGCAAGAATGGATCCCCGGTCACTGGGATTTCAATTCATTGATGCACGTTCAGGAGGTGAATATGCAGCAGCAAACGGTGTGGATTTTAGTGGACTCTTTGGCGGACTATCTTTCTTCCTGCTTGCAGCAGGTATCATCCTGGCCGTGTTATTGTTTAAATTAAACCTGGAGGAAAGAAAGGAGCAGATAACCACGCTGACCGCTCTTGGAATTCCGGTGAAGCAGATCAGGCGTCTGCTGATAATTGAAAACATGTTCGTTGCGCTGGTGGGAGCACTTGTGGGCCTCGGACTAGCCGTACTCTATAACCGGGGGGTGTTTTATGCCCTGAATACCATCTGGAGTGATATCGTGCGGACGACCATGCTTGAAGTACACCTGAGTAGTATGACCCTGCTTACAGGTTTCCTCGCTTCATTACTTGTTGCGTTATTAGTGGTCGTTCTCGGATTGAATTCTTTTCTCAGGAAGACCCGGGGAATCCATCGAAAAGCAGACAGGTTCCGTATTACAATCTTGGTTGAAAAACTGATCCTTCTCTCAGGTGGACTATTTATTTCTCTGGCATTGCTCCTTGTTTTGATTCAGCTATTCAAAGGTATTACGGTAAATCCGGCCGTCTTTTTTCCTGCCGGAGGACTGTTCCTGGCCGGTGGGATACTTCTTGCATACGGATATTTAACCGGGGCAGGAAAACAGATATCCCTGGTGATGAAGCCTGTAATACTTGCCAGGAAGAGTATGCTGGGAAATCTTTCCAGGAGCATGAGCATTATAATCCTGCTTGCCCTGGGTTCATTTATCGTAATTTCAACCGGCAGCAACAGGAAGGACCTCTTCAGGAATGCAAACCAGGCCAGCAGTGGAACCGGTGGATTTTTATATTACGCGGAGTCCACGATCCCGGTATTGAAAAGCCTGAACGACAGACAGGTTCGCTATGATTTGGGAATTGATGTTCCTGTGAGTTTTAGCCAGTTGCGGATCAGCGAAGGGGATGATGCTTCATGTCTGAACCTGAACCTGATCAGGAATCCCAGGATACTGGGAGTTGATGCGGATGAACTTAACGGCCGCTTCACCTTTGTAACAAAAACGGATGAGCTGGATGCGGAATATCCATGGTTGTCTTTAAAGGATAGTCTGCCCGGGAACCTTGTTCCTGCAATTGCAGACGAAACTGTAATAAAATGGGGCCTGGGGATGAACGTGGGAGATACCCTGGAATACCAGGATGGATTGGGAAATACCATGAAGTTATTGCTGATTGGAGGACTGTCTCCTTCCATCTTCCAGGGAAGTGTTCTGATCGATAATTCATATTTCCTGGAACATTTTCCATCCAGCAGTGGCACAGAAGTCTTCCTGATTAATGGTGCTGCAAGTGATTCCACCCGGATCCGGGATGAGTTGTTCGTTGCACTTCGCAACCTGGGATGGACCATGGAATTATCTGCTGTCAGGCTGGTGAGGTTTAGTTCGGTTACCAATACCTACCTTGCTATTTTTCTTGTTCTTGGGGCTATTGGCTTGCTGCTGGGAACGGTCGGGCTGGCAATCATTCTCTCACGGTCTGTTATGGAACGAAAACAAGAGCTGTCATTAT
>ERZ795048.3984-NODE-3984-length-10561-cov-6.651152_pt1 | contig 10561 bp, 9 predicted proteins | sample MGYA00375132_ERZ795048 | MGnify/ENA primary metagenome ERZ795048 (study PRJEB30177, sample SAMN05720225) | activated sludge metagenome | isolation source: Anaerobic digester | place: Hong Kong | collected 2014-12-17 ...
GAAATGCGGTATATACTCCATTCTTGACGGATGCTTTGAAAGCGCTTCCTGAAGGGTCTTATTTTGTGACTGATGATGGATTCCCTTGGGGACTTATTGTGTCGGATGTGTCTGATACATCTACTCCTTGGACTTGGCCTGACGAGGCGGTTTTGATCAGTACGGTGTATGCCGATTTTGATCTGTGGGTAAAATCCAACGGGAAGTCTAATAAAGACTGGATGGATAAATAAAGACTAGCTAAATAAAACGAATAAAAAAATGCATCGAGAGAAGCTCTCGATGCATTTTAATTTTTTATCAAGTAGTGTCTTGATTACTTCGCGTTGATTACGCGCTTTTCTTTGATACGAGCCTTCTTTCCTGTAAGGGCACGTAGATAGTAAAGTTTAGCACGACGTACTTTACCTACCTTGTTCACTTCGATAGAATCGATAGCTGGTGATTCAAGTGGGAAGATACGTTCTACACCTACAGTACCAGACATCTTACGTACGGTGAAACGTTTTTTGTCACCGTGACCTGCGATTTTGATAACTACGCCGCGGAAAAGCTGAACACGCTCTTTATTTCCTTCGACGATACGATACGCTACTGTAACTGTGTCACCTGCTTTGAAGCTTGGGTGTTGCTTACCTGTAGCAAATGCTTCTTCTGCAATTTTAATGAAATCCATTGTTTTTCTTTCTTATAATTGTATGATCGTTCTACGCAACATATCAAATATCTCTTGTTTGACAGCGATTACGCGGAAGCGGTGCAAAGTAACGAATTTCTTCTGAATTACACAAGTGCTTTCCAATTTATTCCGTATCTTTGATGGCGTAAGTAAGGAAAATTAATGGAAATCTACTGATAATCAACTTAAAAACTATATTTAGCATGAAGACAATGCGCATGAGTACGGTGGTGATGGCTCTTGTTTTAGGAGTTAGCATGACATTCACTAGTTGTGAGACTAAAAAAAGCTACAAAGTAGTTCATATTGTGGGAAATTCTGTGGCTATGGATGCCTCGCAAGAAGTCAATCCTGATAGTGCTACAATCAAAATCCTGGAACCGTACAAAGACAAAATCCATCAGACTATGACAACTGAGATTGGGGTGGCTGCCAAGAATCTCACTAGCGGGCAACCTGAATCGACGCTGGGCAATCTGGTGGCGCGTATGCTGAGAGAGGCTGCTGTAGCTCATCTCGGTAAACCAGCGGATATGGCTTTGGTCAACGTGGGAGGCTTACGTGCTGATATGGCCAAAGGAAAAATTATGAATGGGACAATCTTTGAAATTCTGCCATTTGACAATTCATTAAGCATCGTCTATCTGCATGGGGATAAACTAAAGGATTTGATGCAGAATATCGCGACTGCTGGTGGCGAAGGGGTGAGTAATTGTACTATCCGATTCAATGCAAACCATGATTTGATCTCTGCAAAAGTGGGGGGTAAATCAATCGATCCGAATAAGGTATATACTGTATCAACTATCGATTATTTGGTAGAAGGTAATGATGGCATGACGGCTTTGACTAAAGCTGATAGTGTGGCGGCATTTCCATATGATACGTTGCGTGATTTGATGATGCAGTATATTGTGAAGCAAACCAAAGCGGGCAAATTGATCGATGCACGTATTGATGGTCGCATCAAAATGGTGAAGTAACTCCTTGAATAATTGACACATAAAAAAATAAACTTATGATACGCACAGTATATATTCGTTCTGTATTGGCAATGGTGCTTGTATTGACTTCTTTTTCATTGGAGGCTCAAGAGGTACAGTTGCATATTTTCCATACCAATGATACGCATTCACGTATAGAACCAACGCCTAAGGATGCTCCAAAATTGGCTGATAGGGCTGGCTATGTGCGACGCAATACTTTTATCAAAAAGATGCGTGCGCAGTATCCCGATTTGTTGTTGTTCGACTCGGGTGATTATTGGCAGGGAACGCCTTATTTCAATATCTTTAAAGGAGAAGTGGAACTCAAATTGATGCAGGAAGCAGGCTATGATGCCGTGGCTTTGGGGAATCATGAATTTGACTTCGGCCTAGAGAATATTAAGGAACAGTTTGCCAAAGTGAATATCCCTTTGTTGTGTGCCAACTATGATTTTACTGGTACTGTCTTGGAGGGTGTGGTGAAACCGTATCTTATTTTGAAACGTAAGGGGCTAAAAATTGGTGTCTTTGCTTTGGCTCCAAATCCTGATGGATTGATTCAAAAGTCTAAGTATAAAGGAGTGCGCTATATAGATCCTATTAAGGTGGCACAAGAAACAGCCGATTTTCTACGTCATGCGGGGCAGTGTGATATGGTGGTTTGTCTATCTCACTTGGGATTTAATGAACCCAACGTGATGGGGGATAAGAAGTTGGTACACGAAACGAATGGTATTGACCTCGTATTAGGTGGACATTCACATACGTTTTTAGCTAAGCCTGTTTTAGTGAAAAATAAAGATGGGGTCGATATTCCTGTTTCTCAAATGGGTAAAATGGGGGCTTCTGTTGGTACAATCACTGTGACATTGGATAAAGAATAAAACAAGCATATGACGAGAAGGGTTGTAAGATGTGGTGTGATTGTGTGCATCGCTCTTTTTGGAGTATTTATAGGATGTAGTACTACTAAAGAAAATACATTTACTGATGATGAGGCTATCACCGATTCTATTCCTGATGCGGGGGGTGACTCTGACGAAGGAGGTGGGGAGGCTACTGTACAGTATAGTCTCATTGGTATCAGTAATAAAGTGCATGCAATGGATGTGAGTTTGGAAAGCAATGCGGATCAAACGACCATTAGTTTGTTACAACCATATAAGGAGGAAATTGCCAAGAAGATGGACGAAGTCATTGGATATGCTTCGACAACTTTGACGCGTGAGGCGCCAGAATCTCCTCTAGGCAATCTTGTTGCTGATGTGCTACGCGAAGCTGGAGAGGTGGCGCTCGGGAAACCGGCAGATATGGGTTTGGTCAATCGAGGTGGGTTGCGTTCCAACTTATATGCGGGCAATATCACTAGTAGAAAGGTGTATGAAATCTTTCCTTTTGAAAATTCTCTATGTGTCGTGACACTCAAGGGGAGTGTTTTGATGGAACTTATGCGGAATATTACATCTACGAATGGGTCAGGGGTGAGTAACTGTGTCATTCAGATGGATAGTAGACGCAATCTGGTGTCGGCTACGATAGGTGGACAAGCTATTGATAGTCAAAAAATGTATTCTGTGGCTACTATTGATTACTTGGTAGAAGGAAATAGTGGTATGACGGCTTTGACAAAGGCAGAAAATGTAGATGCATTCTCGTCTTTGACGCTTCGTCAATTGATGATAGACTATATTCAGAATAAAACGAAGGCTGGACAGAAAATTACGGCTCAGGTAGAAGGGCGTATCAAACAAATAAATTAAAAATCATGACAACAGCACGTCTCCATATATTACGTACATATTTTATTGTATTGTTGGCTTTTGTGGCGTCCATATCTATTTCGCTACATGGACAAAATAAACAATTGCATATCTTTTATACCAATGATTCGCATTCTCGTATTGAACCGTATGTGACAAGTAGTGCTAGTCCTGGTTTAGGGGGCTATGTAAGGCGTAATACATTTATGAAGAAGATGCGTGCGACGTATCCTGATTTGTTGTTGTTTGACTCGGGCGACTTTTGGCAAGGAACTCCATATTTCAATATCTTCTACGGAGAGGTGAGTATGCTGTTGATGCAGGATGCTGGCTATGATGCCGCAGCTCTCGGAAATCATGAGTTTGATTTGGGAATGGACAATATGAAGAGACAGTTTGAAAAAGTCGACTTCCCTATACTCTCGGCCAACTATGATTTTTCTAATACGGTCTTAAGGGATGTGATCAAGCCGTATGTGGTGTTGGAACGCAAAGGGTTGAAAATCGGTGTTTTTGGTTTGACGCCCAATCCTGATGGATTGATACAAAAGTCTAATTATGAGGGGGCGGTGTATAGCAATCCTATAACAACAGCTCAAAAGATGGTTACGTTGTTGCATGACCAAAAAAAATGTGATTTAGTGGTGTGTTTGTCTCATTTGGGATTATATACAGATAAGAAATTGGCGGCTGCAACTCGTGGCATTGATATAATACTTGGGGGACATTCGCATACGTATATGCTGGAACCAGAGTATGTCAAGAATTTGGATGGGAAACTGATTCCTATTAGTCAGATGGGCAGCCTTGGACGTAGCATCGGGGAGATGACACTTACTTTTCAAGTAAAACAGTAGTCTAAATAAAATGAATAACACAACGTATGATGAAGAAAATATATGCTATTGCTCTATTGGGATGGACCGTGTTGATGACCACTGTAGGGGGGAGCATTCAAGTATCGGCTCAAGAACGTGTGCCGACTTTTTTAGAAAGAGCGGCGCAAGATTCATTGTGTCAGGCATGGGTCGATTCGACGCTAAACACGATGTCTATAAAGGAAAGAGTAACTCAACTCTTTATCTATAAATGTGAGGTAAAAACCGATCCCAAAAGTATGCGACTGTTACGTAAGGTGGTCAAGGAGTATAAGGTCGGTGGATTGCTGTTTACTGGAGGAAAGATGTTGGTGCAGGCTGATATCATGAATCAGGCTCAGAAGATGTCGGATATTCCTTTGATGATGACTTTTGATGGGGAATGGGGCTTGGCGATGCGCCTAAAAGAAGCGCCTCTATTTCCACGCAATGGCAAGTTGGAATATGTGCAAGATAATCAGTTGATTTATGAATACGGTCGTGAAGTCGCTCGCGAATGTCGTGCATTGGGCATTCAGGTTAACTTTGCGCCTGATGCGGATGTCAATACCAATCCTGATAATCCTGTGATAGGCATACGTTCCTTTGGTAGAAAGGCTCAAAATGTGGCCGATAAGGTGGTGGCATATGCCAAAGGTTTAGAAGATGGTGGGGTGATTTCGGTGGCCAAGCATTTCCCTGGACATGGCGATACGAACCAAGATTCGCACAAAACCTTGCCTTTACTGAAGGTCACTCGAGCTCGGTTGGATAGTATCGAATTATGCCCGTTTAGAGAGTATATCGACCATGGATTAAGTGGTATTATGGTGGGACATTTGGAAGTGCCTGTTTTGGAACCCCGCAAAGGGGTGCCTTCGTCGATGTCGAAGAAGGTGGTGACTGGTCTTTTGCAAAAGGAAATGGGTTTTAAAGGTCTTATATTTACTGATGCACTCGAAATGAAGGGGGCTGGTGTCGCAGGCGAGAAGTGTCTACGGGCTCTGCAAGCTGGTAATGATATGTTGCTGGTACCTCGGGTGTTACGTAAAGAGTATGAGCGTGTGATGCTGGCGATAAAGACGGGGGAATTGTCCAAAGAGGAGATTACACGTCGTTGTCGTAAGGTCTTGACTTATAAGTATATGTTGGGATTGAATAAAAAGCCCCAGCGTGCATTGATGGGATTGGAGAGTCGCATCAACTCAAAAGAGGCACATGCGTTGATTCAACGTCTTTATGAAGCGGCTAGTGAAGGTGAGTTGGCTCAACTTAAAATAAAGAATGCCACTGTGGACATTTATCCTGAAGCATGGACTTCTATGGATAGTCTTTTGCAGGATGGCATTAAGAAGAAGGCATTCCCTGGTTGTCAGTTGCTTATTTTACGTCATGGGGCTCCTGTGTATGATAAGTGCTTGGGGACATTTACGTATAGGAAAAAAAAGAAGGTTACCGATGATGCGATTTATGATCTTGCTTCTGTCACAAAGACATCGGCTACTTTATTGGCGGTGATGAAGCTATATGATGAGGGTAAGATTAATCTCTCGGATCGTGTAGCCAAGTATTTGCCGTGGATGGATAATGATAATACGGGCAAGATTACTATCAAGGATTTGCTGTTTCATGAGTCGGGGCTTCGTCCAAGCATTGATGTGGCGGATATCTTGATCGATCATAAGAGTTATAATGGCAAGTTGTATCAGCGCTATTGTTCTGCGCAATATCCCACAAAGGTGTGGAATCACCGTTATGTGCAACGCCGATATGAATTGTCTCATAATATGGTGTCTGGCAAGAGAAATGCAACGCATTCTTTTCCTGTGACCAATCATCTTTGGGCCAATCCTGTGATGTTGGATTCTGTAAAAAACCGCATCGCTAATGAACCATTAAATGCACATGTCTATAAGTATAGTTGTATCAACTTTATTGTTTTATGGCAGATGGTTGAGGCTATAACTGGGCAGCATATGAATGACTATTTGGAAAGTCAGTTTTATATACCTATGGGCTTGACGCACACTTGGTATCGTCCATATGAGCATTTCCCTATTAAGCAAATAGTGCCTACAGCCAAAGATAAGTTGTTGAGGGGTGGGCTTATTCATGGCTATGTGCACGATGAGACGGCTGCTTTCTTAGGTGGGGTGTCGGGCAATGCGGGCTTGTTTAGTACCGCACATGATCTAGGACGCTTGTACCAGATGTTGCTCAATGGTGGGCAACTGGATGGACATCGCTATCTGAGTAAAGCGACCATATCTCTATTCTCGAATATGCGTAGCAGCATCTCGCGCAGAGGACTAGGGTTTGATCGACCTGAAGTGGTCTATAATGGACATGGACCATTGCCTAAATCTGCACCTCGTAGCTTGTATGGACATCTTGGATTTACGGGAACTTGTGCGTGGGTTGATCCAACCAATGATATGGTTTTTGTGTTCTTGTCCAATCGGGTATATACAAATCCGTGGAATCGTAAGTTGATTACTATCAATGTACGAGACAAGATATTTGATATCGTATATAAAAATATGCATTAGGTGGCTTGCGGCTACCTTATGTGTAGACCGAGAGACTTTAATAGTGGTATGTTTTTTGTAAAGTATACTGTGATTCACAATATGTGGGTAATAAAATAAATGATTATGAAACAGTTTAAACGTCGACCAATTGATTTGTATGAGCACTTCAATACAATAATGAAGGAGCTTAAGAAGGGGATCACAATAACGACACAAGCAGATGGAAAAGCGAATGCTATGACTATTTCTTGGGGAGGTATCGGGGTAGAGTGGCAAAGTCCACTATTTGTAACGTATATCCGTACGGGACGATATACGCATGAACTTCTAGAGAAACATGGAGAATTTACGGTTAATATCCCTTTGGATGGACAACCTGTCAATAAAATCAAAGGATATCTTGGAGCAAAAAGTGGTCGAGATGAAGATAAATTGGCCGAGTTAGGTTTGACGCTGGTAGACGGGGAACAAGTACAAGTGCCAGCTATCGCGGAATTGCCTATGACTCTGGAATGTAAAGTAATCTATAAACAAGATCAGGATTTGAGTAAGATGCCTGCTGATTTCATTGATAAATTCTATCCACAAGATGTAGACAGTCTATATCATGGATCTAATAAAGATGTGCATACGATGTACTATGGTGAAATCGTCAATGCTTATGTTTTGGAAGAGGTAGAAGAATAGTTTGATAAAAGTTTATCGCAATAAATAATGAGGGGGACTGCAGATGCAGTCCCCTTTTCTTGGTATTATATATTGGGGGGTGTCCTTTCTTTTGCGTCTTGTTTGGTATCTTCATAACTATCCTTACCTTTGTGGCAATGAAAGTTCACAATCATACTAAACGCATCGCTCAAATGCTTGCAACACTTTTCGTTAGCTATTTGTTAATGATTAGCTGTTTTACCCATACACATGTGGTGAATGGGGTTACGATTGTGCACTCTCATCCTTATGCTTTCTGGAAAAAAAATACCGATAAAGGTCTTATAGGGGCAAAGGATAAACAGGCTTCTCAAAACAAATCATCAGCTCATCATACACATAGCAAAGAGGCTATTGTATTGATTGATCTTATCTCTCATTTTGTTAGTGCTGAGTTACCAAGTATATGGACAGTAGAGGTACCTGTGATTTGTACAGTACCAGTTTTGTATGTCGATATACAAGTGCCTACTCACGCAGTGGATCCACCATTCACGGGTGGTTTACGTGGCCCTCCACTTGCGGTATAATAGTCGGTGAGGAGATGCTAGGTGAGCATCTCTCCTCAAATTATACCCAAACAAAATTTTAATCAATAATGAACAAATCTTTTATTGCTGCGCTTCTATTAGGAAGTGTGGTTGCTTTACGCGTGTCTGCATATACCTCTTCACCAAAGAATGAAATAATCGCAGATAATGATAGAAAAAATACTCAGGTACAGGTGCTTTCATCTTTGCCCGATAATATTAATGATCTGGAGGGATACAGAAAGACAGATGCCAATATCGTGGGACATGTGGTGGATGATAAAACTGGGGAGCACTTGTCGTATGTTAGCGTGGGACTTAAGGGAACAACTATCGCTGTGATGACTGATGGTACTGGGCACTTCTTTATGAAAAATCTTCCAGAAGGGAAGGCGACTGTTATTGTGACATGCGTGGGATACAAAACGCTTGAAGTACCTGTTGTCTTAAAGAAGGGGAATACGCTAAATCTTAAGATGCGTATTCAAGAAGATGCCATCTCACTAGATGGTGTCGTGGTATCGGCCAATCGTAATGTGACTAAACGTCGCTTGGCACCCGCATTGGTCAATGTGGTGTCTTTGGAAACATTTGATGTGACAAACTCGCCAACATTGGCGGAGGGCTTGAATTTTCAACCTGGTGTACGTATTGAAAATGATTGTCAAAACTGTGGATTTACACAGGTACGTATCAATGGGCTTGAGGGACCTTACACGCAGATTCTTATGGATTCGCGTTCTATCTTTAGTGCTTTGACTGGTGTCTATGGACTAGAGCAGATACCTGCTACAATGATAGAACGTGTGGAGGTGATGCGAGGTGGTGCATCGGCGTTGTTTGGTTCTTCTGCTATTGCAGGTACCATTAATATCATCACCAAAGAGCCAACACGCAATTCTGGCTCATTATCTCACACTATAACCAATATTGGAGATAGTGATACGTATGATAATCAAACCTCATTGAATTTGTCTTTGGTGACAGATGACCACAAGGCTGGGGTATATATCTTTGGGCAGAATCGCCACCGTTCTGGATTCGATTATGATGGAGATAAATATACGGAAGTTCCTATGTTGAAATCGCAAACTGTTGGTTTTAGAAGTTTCCTAAAAACGAGTGATTATACTAAGTTGACTGCGGAGTATCACCATTTGCAGGAGCATAGACGTGGAGGAAGCACGGCTTTACACTTGCCTGCTTATATGACTGATTTGACCGAAGAGATTCACCACTCTATTGATGGGGGAGGATTGACATTTGATATTTTTTCTCCAGATGAAAAGTACAGTGCTAGCTTGTACGCATCGGCGCAAAATACAGATAGAGATAGCTACTATGGTGGATATGGACATACGCACGGTTTGAATGCATTGGTGGGTGGACAGTTCAACTATTCAATGGACAAGTGTTTGTTTATGCCTGCACAATTGACTGCTGGTGCCGAGTATAGTTACGAATCGTTGGAAGATGAGAGCTATTCTTATGATCACCACTTAGATCAAACTGTCAATGTGGGAAGTGGCTTCTTGCAGAATGAATGGAAAAACAAGTACTTCAGTATCTTACTTGGTGCTCGTGTAGATAAACACAGAATGATTGACCATGCTATCGTGAGTCCACGTGTGAATTTCCGCTATAACCCAACAGAGAATGTCAATCTGCGTCTTGGATATAGTGAGGGTTTCCGAGCACCTCAAGCATTTGATGAGGACTTGCATATTGGTAATGTGAGTGAACGTGTAAGTATCATTAAGTTGGATCCAAACTTGAAAGAAGAAAAGTCTCGCTCACTTAGTTTAAGTGCTGATGTGTATCATCGTTTTGGCGATTGGCAAGCCAACTGGATGATAGACTGTTTCTATACGATGTTGGATGATGTCTTTATCTTGGAACAAGTGGGTGAGACGGATCAGTTTTTGATCAATGAACGTACTAATGGTTCTGGCGCTAAAGTATGGGGGGTGAATTTGGAAGCAAAATTGGCTTACCAAAAGATGTTCCAACTGCAGGCTGGAGCCACATTACAACGCAGTATGTATGACGAATATGAATCGTGGAGTGATGATAATAGCTTAGCAACTAAGACTATGTTGCGTACACCCGACGTGTATGGATACTTTACAGCAAGTTACAATCCTACCAAAAAATTACAGTTCGCCTTAAATGGAAAATACACTGGCGGAATGATTGTACCTCATGCTTCTGTCTCTGATACAACGTTTGATAGAAATGTAGATACGGATAGCTTCTATGAATTAGGGGCAAAAGTAAGTTACGATTTTGATCTTACAGATTTGCTTTGTTTTGAAGTGAGTTTGGGGGTTAATAATATCTTTGATGCCTACCAAGACGACTTCGATCAAGGGGCTCAACGAGATTCTGGCTACATATATGGTCCTGCATTGCCACGTACTATTTATGGGGGTGTGAAACTGAGTTTCTAGAAATGAAAAATAGCTTTTGTTAGAATATCTGAATTAGTATGGAGGGGATGTGTCGTTTTG
>ERZ795048.3986-NODE-3986-length-10557-cov-4.139402_pt1 | contig 10557 bp, 9 predicted proteins | sample MGYA00375132_ERZ795048 | MGnify/ENA primary metagenome ERZ795048 (study PRJEB30177, sample SAMN05720225) | activated sludge metagenome | isolation source: Anaerobic digester | place: Hong Kong | collected 2014-12-17 ...
CTTTCTCATAAATATCATATCGTATCATACTCTAATGGTCAACCTTACAAAGTCCCTCCAGATTGACTTTTTTTGCATTCTGTCCTATACTTTTGCTGTGGGGTGACTAAAATACAGAGGAGAATATCATGAAAAAATCGGATTTAGATCCTATTGCATCTGAACAACGTCGTCACCTGAAGGAAGCCAGCAATCTTCCTTGGTCCAAGCGATTCTTATACTATCTTGATTATTTCAAAGTACCTGCAATAATTAGTGTTGCATGTATTTTATTTTTTGCGATTCTGATAAAAACCATTTTTTTCGCACCACCAACAATACTCGCGGGCGATTTTATCAATGCTCCCAATGAATCAGTCTATACTGACGATGAATTAAAGACGGCCTTTCTAAATTACGCTTCTGATACAGCAGAGGATGGCGTAATTTATTTCTGTTCCACAACACAGTATGATCCGGATAACTATATTGCCGCAAGTCGCATGCTTGCCAATCTGTCAGCCGGGGAATCTGATTTTATAATTTGTAATGAAGATGATTTTAGAACAATGGCCGATAATGGATTTCTTATGGATCTAAGCAAAATACTACCAGCCGGCATGCTCTCGCAGACCGGCCGGTTAATATATCATGACTTTACTGCCAATGATAAATCAGATGATGATAACCTTGGCAACGTTGCCTTAGGATATGATGTAACAGATAGCCCAATTCTTGCCGCCTGTGGTTCCTTCGAGCAAGGCAAGACCTGCATCTTCTGTTTCCCGGTTAATTCAACCAGAACGGATGCGGCATTGACATTTCTCGACTGGATTCTGCATGGTTCCTTTTAACGAATCCACGATCTTCGGATTCAAACCCTTCCGTACCCTGGCCGGGGGATTAGTGTGGGGTTGGCCAGGGTGCTTTAGGATCTGTCGCCGTTATGAAAAGCTTAGTTATTACCCATGTTAGTCTTCATCCCAGTTGTCTATATAATAACTTCGCTATGGCGCATTGCAAATCCGAAAGTTTTTTCCCTTATTTCAATATTACAGACAAATTTCTTTTTCAGAACTTACAGTTACAGATAATGGCTGTTGTCCTGTTAACTCAATGCTTCTTGCATCGGGTTGTGAATCTCCAATATAAATCTGGAAATCCCCCTCCTGAACAATTGCCTTACCTTCCTCATTGCACAGTGCAAAATCTTCCAAAGGAAGATTAAATGTAACCTCCTTCGACTCTCCTGCCGCCAGTGTGACTTTGCCAAACGCCTTCAGTTGCGCATTGGGTGTGTCTGCCTGTAAAGCCTTAACATACACCTGCGTTGTGCAAATACCTGCTCGTGCTCCAGTATTCTTTACTGTAGCACGAATGGTAATTCCTTGCTCAGTAATAACAGACTGACTCAGCTGTACAAAGTCATAGGAATAACTGGTATAGCTTAAGCCGAATCCAAATGGATAAAGAGCCTTTTGTTCCATATAACGATAGGTACGTCCCTTCATACTGTAATCAGTAAATTCAGGAAGTCCATCTAAACCTCTATAAAACGTAACCGGCAGCTTACCTTGGGGATTCGCATCTCCAAAAAGCACCCTTGCTATTGCTTTACCGCCAAGTGCCCCCGGATACCAGCATTGTACAATTGCTGCAACATGTTCATCAGCCCAGCTGACATCAAGTGCACTTCCCGCCAATAAAAGTAAAATCACCGGCTTTCCACTCTGATATGCAGCTTCCAGTATCTGTTGCTGTAGTCCCGGAAGATTCAGGTTCGGCTTATCACCACTTGCATATGCATTTCCGGCATCGCCCTCTTCGCCTTCCAGATCCGCATCCAGACCAAGACATGCAATTACAACATCACTCTCATCACACACAGCCTTAACTTCAGCCAGACGATCATTGATATGTGCCAAAGGCTCAACTCTGTCCTGATATAGATGACATCCCTGTGAATAAAGCACACGCACCTGATCTCCAACATAATCCTGGATACCTTCGAGTGCCGTGATATATCGGGATGCTGTTCCTACATAATTGCCCTGTAGAGCAGCACGACTGTTCGCATTCGGTCCAATCACACCAACTGTCTTAAGTTTTGTGATGTCTAAAGGAAGTGCCTGACTATCATTTTTCAGCAAAACAATACTCTTCTCAGCTACTTCAAGATTTAACGCTTTCATTTCCTTAGAATCTACCACATTGTATGAAATGCCGGCATAGGGATCATCCGTCACCTCTCCAATGGTTCCAAGTTTGATTCTGGCCATCATTAAGCGTTCAACTGCCTGGTCAATTGTTTCTTCCTTGACCTTGCCTTCTTCTACTGCTTCAATTAAATGAATGAACAAATTACCACAGTTAACATCACAACCATGATTTACAGCCATACTTACTGAATCTATCGGTGTATCGGTTACTTTATGTCCTTCATGAAAATCTTTAATTGCCCAGCAATCAGATACAACATGGCCATCAAAGCCCCAGGTATCACGTAAAAGATCCTGTAACAAATCTTCATTACCACAACATGGCTTTCCATTTGTTCTGTTATATGCCCCCATGACTGCTTCCACATGAGCATCCTTTACCAATGCCTTAAATGCCGGCAGATAGGTTTCGTACATATCCTTTTTACTTGCAACCGCATCAAAACTGTGTCTGATTTCTTCCGGTCCTGAATGAACTGCAAAATGTTTCGCGCATGCTGCAGATTTTAAATATTTCTCATCCTTTCCCTGTAATCCATCCACAAAGCGTACGCCAAGTCTTGTTGTCAGATATGGGTCCTCTCCATATGTCTCATGACCACGTCCCCAGCGAGGATCTCTAAAAATATTGATATTAGGTGCCCAGAAAGTCAGACCTTTATAAATATCAGCATCGCCATATTTCTTTTGCATATTAAATTTCGCTCTGCCCTCTGTTGCAATGGCATCGCCAACTACTTCCATCATGTCCTCATCAAAAGCTGCCGCCATTCCGATTGCCTGTGGGAACATTGTTGCAACACCTGCTCTCGCAACTCCATGAAGAGCTTCATTCCACCAGTTATACTCAGCAATTCCAAGTCTGGGAATAGCAGGTGCTTCATGAAGCATTTGCGACACTTTCTCTTCGAGTGTCATCTTGCTAACAAGCTCCTTGGCTTTTGCTCTATACTGTTCTAATCTCTCTTTGTTTTCACATAATTTCGCCATGTCTTTCTGGGAATCCGACCGTATCAGAATCTGATACGGTCGGTCTTCTTTCCTTTCGTTAATTTATTCACTCACATTCGTTATGAAAACGGATTTTCCGTAGGATAACGATCTCCTGCGGCACGGTTGTAGCCGATTTCTTCTACCGGTACACCAATATACTTAAATACTTCATAAATTGCTTTTCCAAAATGTCCAAATGCAACAGCACCATGATGAGGATAGTTCTTCTCAATCAAAATGTGGCGATAGAATCTTGCCATCTCAGGAATTGCAAAGATTCCAATTGCACCAAAGGATCTTGTTGCAACAGGTAATACTTCACCCTGTGCAATATATCCACGAATCTGTGCATCTGCTGTGGACTGTAATCTGAAGAATGTAATATCTCCAGGTACAATATCTCCTTCCAGGGTTCCCTGTGTAACTTCTTCCGGAAGGCTTCTTGCCATAATCAACTGATACTTCATCTCGCAGAAGCTAAGCTTCTTAGAGCAGGTATTTCCACAATGGAATCCCATGAATGTGTCGTTTAATGTGTAATTGAATTTACCTGCAATATCAAGATCATAAATTTCCTTAGGAACTGTATTATTGATATCAAGTAAAGTAACAACATCTTCACTGACAACGGTTCCAATGAATTCGCTTAATGCACCATAGATATCTACTTCGCAGGAAACCGGAATTCCTCTTCCTGCCAGACGGCTGTTTACATAGCAGGGAACAAATCCAAACTGTGTCTGGAATGCAGGCCAGCACTTACCGGCAATTGCTACATATTTACGGTATCCTCTATGTTCCTCAACCCAGTCAGTTAAAGTCAACTCATACTGGGCAAGTTTAGCCAGAATCTCAGGTTTCTTATTACCAGCGCCCAGCTCGTTTTCCATATCCTTAACAATCTCTGGGATTCTAGCATCGCCCTCATGCTTCTTAAAAGCTTCAAACAAATCCAATTCGGAGTTTTCTTCAATCTCTACACCAAGGTTGTAAAGCTGCTTGATTGGAGCATTACAAGCCAAGAAGTTCAAAGGTCTTGGACCAAAGCTAATAATCTTTAAATTGTTTAATCCTTCAATTGCCTTGGCAATCGGAACAAACTCATGAATCATATCAGCACATTCTGCAGCAGTACCAACCGGATACTCCGGAATATAAGCACGAATGTTACGTAACTTCAAATTGTAGCTTGCATTCAGCATTCCGCAATATGCATCACCACGACTGGAGGAAAGGGTTGCAATGTCCTCTTCAGCTGCAGCAACAAACATCTTAGGTCCATCAAAATGTTTTGCAAGAAGTGTCTCTGCAATTTCCGGGCCAAAGTTTCCAAGGTATACACAAAGTGCATTACAGCCGGCATTCTTAATATCCTCCAATGCCTGTACCATATGGATTTCACTCTCAACGATGCAAATTGGACATTCATAAATCTCACTTGCATCATATTTTGTCTTGTAAGCATCAATTAATGCTTTTCTTCTGTTTACCGAAAGACTCTCCGGGAAACAATCTCTGCTGACTGCTACAATACCGATCTTAATTTTGGGCATATTTTCCATGACCTTACCTCCATAGTTATGATTTATTTGTTCTTCTTATAGAATTCTGTAACTGACTGGCAGATTCCTTCTGCATCCAATCCGAATTTGTGTAAAAGCTGTGCTGCTGTGCCGGATTCTCCAAAGACATCATTAACGCCAATTTTCTTCATTAGTACAGGATGATTCTCACTCAAAGCATCTGCAACAGCACTTCCCAAACCGCCGATCACAGAATGTTCTTCTACTGTAACAACCAATCCCGTCTTTGTAGCTGACTTAATTATCAGCTCAGAGTCTAAAGGTTTGATGGTATGAATGTTGATAATTTCGGCATCGATTCCCTGTGCCTTTAATTGCTCTGCAGCTTCCAAAGAGGCAGATACACAACCACCTGTTGCTACCAAAGTTACATCCTTACCTTCCTTGAGTACAACACCTTTTCCAATCTCAAAATGATACTCAGGATTATCATTGATTACAGGAACTGCTGCACGTCCGAAACGTAAGTACATTGGTCCATTATATTCCATTGCCGCATGTACTGCCGCCTTTGCTTCAATATCATCGCTTGGACAAATCACTACCATCCCTGGTATTGTACGCATTAATGCAATATCCTCATTACACTGATGACTTGCACCGTCTTCACCAACGGTAACACCGGCATGTGTTGCACCAATCTTCACATTCAAATGCGGATAACCTACAGAATTACGTACCTGTTCAAATGCACGTCCGGCAGCAAACATTGCAAAGCTGCTAACAAATGGAATCATTCCGGTTGTAGCCAGTCCTGCTGCAATACCAACCATATTGCACTCCGCGATACCACAATCAATATGTCTTTCCGGGAATGCTTTTTTAAATACTCCTGTTTTTGTTGCTGCTGCAAGATCAGCATCTAACACTACAAGATTCTTATATTCTGCACCGCATTCTGCCAGAGCATTTCCATAACTTTCTCTTGTTGCAATTTTCTTAATCTCAGGCATTTTACTTATCCATCCTTTCCAAATCTTTCATTGCAATCTCATATTGCTCATCATTCGGAGCAGTACCATGCCATGCAACTTGATTCTCCATGAAGGATACACCTTTTCCTTTGACTGTCTTTGCAATAATTGCCGTAGGCATTCCTTTGACCGTCTTGGCTTCATCAAAAGCACGCTTGAGATCATCAAAATCATGTCCATCTACACAGATTACATGAAAGTTAAATGCTGCAAACTTATCAGCTATAGGATAAGGAGAACACACTTCATCCACCTTACCATCAATCTGAAGTCCATTATTATCTACAATCACTACGAGATTGTCTAACTTACGGAATCCCGCAAACATAGCAGCCTCCCAAATCTGTCCTTCTTCAATCTCGCCGTCACCGCAAAGTGCATAAGAACGATAGTCCTTGCCACGCATCTTAGCGGATAATGCCATACCAACTGCTGCTGAAAGTCCCTGTCCTAAGGATCCGGAAGACATATCCACGCCCGGTACATGCTGCATACAAGGATGTCCTTGTAAGTATGAGCCAAGCTTTCTTAATGTTTTAAGATCCTCTACCGGGAAATAGCCTCTATTGGCTAATGTTGAGTATAATGCCGGAGCCACATGACCTTTGGACAAAACAAAACGGTCTCTGTTCTCATCCTTAGCATTCTTAGGATCAACATTCATCTCTTCAAAATACAGATATGCCATAATATCTGCAGCTGATAAAGATCCACCCGGGTGTCCCGCTTTGGCACTATGCACTGCGGTTACAATTCCTTTTCTAATCTCATTCGCTGTTTTTTCAAGTTCTAACTTATTCATATCATTCCATCCTTTTTTGAATACTACTTTATCTTGGAAAAGAGTTCACAGCAAGCCGGATAAATCTGCCTAAACTGCTGGTATCTTGCCTCATACTTCTCAACAAGTGCCGGATCAGGTGATTCTACCGTCTTAACCTTTACAATCTTCTCAGTGGCCTCCTCAACAGAATCATACTCCTTACAGCCAACCGCCGCAAGTATTGCAGCACCAAAAGCCGGTCCTTCTTCGCAGGAAATTCTTTCTACCTTCATATTGAGAATATTACCAAGCATCTGTCTCCATAATCCGCTTCTTGCTCCGCCGCCACAAATTCTTGTTCTCTCTATCTTTATTCCAAGACTTCTGGCAACTTCGACTGAATCTCTTAATGCAAATGCAACACCTTCCATAACAGCCTGTGTCATATCCGCTCTTGTTGAATCCATTGTTAAGCCGATAAAGGTTCCTCTTGCATCCGGATTATTATGAGGAGAACGTTCTCCCATTAAATAAGGAAGGAAATAAACATGATTGTTACCAAGTGCAGAAATAGACTGTTGCTCCTTGTTATACTCCTTGGTATTCAGGACTTCTTCCATCCACCATTTGTTGCAGGATGCTGCACTTAACATACATCCCATCAGATGATAGTTGCCATCTGCATGGCAGAAGGAATGTAAAGCATTATTCCTGTCAACTCCAAATTTGGCAGAGGAAATAAACACAGTTCCGCTGGTTCCAAGTGAAATATTACATTTGCCATCGCCTACCGTTCCGGTTCCAACAGCAGCTGCTGCATTGTCTCCGGCTCCTGCAATTATTTTGACATCATTTTTTAAGCCTAATGCTTTCGCAATAGATGGCTTTAAGTTACCAATCACCTCATAACTCTCATATAATTTGGGAAGCATCGTTTTATAGATTCCACAAATCTCGCACATCTTATCAGACCATTGTTTATTCTTAACATCAAGTAAAAGCATTCCCGATGCATCCGAGTAATCAGTTGCATGAACTCCAGACAATTCATATGCCAGATAATCCTTAGGAAGCATAATCTTACGAATTCTTGTGAAGTTTTCCGGTTCATTTTTTCTCATCCACAGCAGCTTAGGCGCTGTAAATCCTGCAAAAGCAATATTCGCTGTCTCTTCAGAAAGTTTCTTCTTTCCTACTACCTCATTTAGATATTCTGTCTCTTCAATCGTTCTGCCATCATTCCATAAGATTGCAGGTCGAATCACATTGTCATCTTCATCAAGAACAACAAGTCCATGCATCTGTCCACCAAAGCTAATACCAGCTACCTGATTCTTCTTATCTTCCGAAACCAGTTCTTTCAAGCCGGCTAAAACTTCCTTTTTCCAATCCTGCGGATTTTGTTCTGACCATCCCGGATGTGGAAAACTTATTGGGTATTCTCTGGATACAGAATTCACGATGGTTCCATCTTCTTGCATAAGAATAATTTTAACAGATGATGTTCCTAAGTCTATTCCTATATACAGCATAAATCTTTCCTCTCTTATGTCATATTATGATCGAACTGAAACTTGAATGTTTTCTCCATCCAGACCGATAAATGCATCGCCACCAACGCCGCCATCTTTATGCGCAATCAGCCATTTATTAACCGCTGTAAGCAATCTGTCTTCTTTGGTCACCTCTGGTCTTTGTTTTAGTTCCCCGTTGGTTCCTTTCGGCAATACAACAATTGCTTTAAAACCTTTGGAATCAACATTACAAGGTGCGTAATGTAACGTTGTAGCATAGAGTTCTACCGCAGTTCCTGCCGGAATACAGAATGCCTCAATCTTTGATGTATCATAATGGAAATCACTCGTAATATCCTGCTGCTTACCGATTAGTAAAATCATATCATATAAAGCAATATTCACTTCTGAATCTCTATGATACTCCACAGCATTCAGTTTCTGATTATATCCGATACACATACCCACCTGAACCGGCATGCCTCCATAGAAAGCATCTGAATACTGTTTTGCAGCTACTGTATTCTCAAAAGCTTCTATTCCCGGAACATACTCCACTCCATTGGGCATTGGCATCTTTTCTAATAGTTGTAGTAATTCACTGTTGTCAATTCCTTCTACTACTTTTCCGTAAGCAGCAAAGCACGGATCAGTTACCATCTTAATTGCAATCATATTTGATACCTAACCTTTCTTAATTAGCCTTTAACAGCCCCCTGTGTCAGACCTTCTACAATCTGGTTGCTAAAGCAACAGTATACAACAATAGTAGGCGCAATTGCAATAATGATTGCGGCGAACATGAGAACATAATTGGTCTCATAAGGTCCTACAAAGTAGGTCAGTGTTACAGGCAAGGTCTTTATCAACGGGTCTGAGATAAAGACCATGGCCAGTAGCAGTTCGTTCCAGTTGGCAACAAATGTCATCAAACCTGAAACAAAGAATCCCGTTTTACACAGAGGTAACGCAATCAACGCAAAACATTTATATATGGAACATCCGTCAATACATGCGGCTTCAAAAATTTCTTTCTGCATACTCTTGAAAAATCCGGTAAGCAGGAAAACCGTCATAGGTAATGCGAACGCAACATATGGCAAAATCAATCCGACACGGCTGTTCGTTAAATGCATGGATGCAAATCTTGTAAACAGCGGTATCAATACACAGTGAACCGGAATCATCATTCCGAATAAGAAATAGGTCATTGTCGCATTGGAAAGCTTCCATCTCATTCTTCCTATTGCAAATCCCGCCATGGAGCCAATAAACATACTGATAATCAAAGTGATTGTACATACAATGACTGAGTTTAGTGTTGCTATTCCCAACTGTCCCTTTACCCAGGCCTCAGCATAGTTAACAAACTGAATTACTTCAGGAGGTGAAAATGGATTTGTCATAACCTCCGCATTTGTTTTGATTGACACAGACAACATCCATACCAGTGGCAACAAATAAACCAGAACTAATAAACTCAAAAGAACATAGATTAAAACTTTAATCGGTTTATTTGATTTATGCATATCTACAAATTCAATATTCATTTCAGTTCTCCCTTCTATACCTCGTAATTATCAATCTTAATAGATTTATCGATGACAACCGTAACGATCAGGCAGAGAATCATCAACACTACAGAAATCGCACTAGCATATCCATATTTAAAGAACTTGAACCCCTGCTGATATAAATGAGTTGCAAGGACATCTGTTCTATGGTTTGGTCCACCTTGTGTCATGTTATACACAAGATCAAAGAACTTAAGCGAACCAAGCATCACCGGAACCAGTTGTCTCAGCACCGCAGCCAGCTAAAGAGCTGACAACCATCAATGCAGAGAGCAATAATGCTACTACTTTCTTTTTCATTACTTAAATCCTCCTTATATAGTTTTGCTAACCCATTTCGGTTATATATTGACTTTATCACACTCTGTGTAAGAAAGCTTTTTAATCCTTGCCACAAAACTCATAATTATTGCTATTTTTCACTTTAGCATTCCTCATCCATTGTCAATTTTTTACATGTTTATCTCATTCTGTTTGTGCACTTTTTCCAAATTGTATTTGCAATTATACATTTTGTCGTCAAAATAGCAAATTATACATCTTTAAAAAGAATTATAGAAATTCAATTCAAAATATGTTATCTTGTAAAATGAAAGCAATAATTATGATAATTAGCAATTTTTGATCTTTTTGGGAATAAATTGCATCTATGGGGTGAATTTTTTAGGCTGTAATCAGGGGAACTGTGTCATTAGAAAGAAGGTTACTCTATGATTGAGCATCTAAATGGTATTCACGAAACTGTTAGTTTTAAAGATAACACAACAATTAAGCTCTATGACAATTCAAAATATGAAGAATATCCGCCCCATTGGCATATGCCGCTGGAAATCATTATGCCAACGGAAGGGGATTACGATGTCATGTGTTCCGGTTACAATTTTCACCTTCGAACCTTTGACATTCTTGTTTTATGCCCCGGCGTTGTTCATTCCATACCGGCGCATGAGGGAAGACG
>ERZ795048.3989-NODE-3989-length-10546-cov-46.351539_pt1 | contig 10546 bp, 6 predicted proteins | sample MGYA00375132_ERZ795048 | MGnify/ENA primary metagenome ERZ795048 (study PRJEB30177, sample SAMN05720225) | activated sludge metagenome | isolation source: Anaerobic digester | place: Hong Kong | collected 2014-12-17 ...
CCTTCAGGATTATGGAATTTATAATTTCTGCTCATAATACAAATGTACTATTTTTTAAAATTATCTTGTGGTTTGTAAATACTTCAAACCACAAGACGTAGTCTTGCGGCAACGGAGTCATTCCCCCCAGCTAACTGGCTTTTTAAAGGACCTAATTATTTATCTAATAGATATCTGATAATTCGACGAATTTCATTTCTAAAATGGTATCCAAATCGTGTCGAATGATTCTCACTTCTAGAGTTCCTTTTTCCTTGATGATTGAATCACCAATTTCGAAATAGTCATATATCCCACTCGTTTCAATATCAAAAAGTATAGTTCTTTTATCTTGATTCTCCGTAATAATTACTTTTTTAAAACTATGTTCGTTTTTATCTATGAATTTTTTGATTATCGTTCCCTGAAATTCCTCTTTTTTATATGCATCTATTGCTTGATTTATTTCTTCCTCAGCTTTTGGGGTAATATTTCTAAACCAAATAGAAACAACAACAAGCCCTATTATGCATAAAACAAGCCAGATTCTAAATAAAGGTTTCAATCTATTCATAATTAAAACTTTCTTTTTTTGGATACATAAGTATTTGTATTCCAATTCACGTAGCCTGCGTCAATGCCGAGACCCAGAGAATATGTAAACATATGATATAAAGGCATCCTACCATAATCAGCAGAGTTATCAGTTGAGTAACTGCCTCCCACAGGTCCTATTCCTAAAGAAGTTTCATAACCAGGACCAATTAAAACCATCCTATCTATGGGGTTTGTATTATAATTTCTTCGGGATGCTCCAAAACCTTCAAATTGTATTGATGCTGCAACTCCACTCTCTAAGGTGGTCTTAGTTGTTGCATAGAATCCTAAACCATTTTTATCTCTGAGAACTCCGACATCAATTCCAACTCCAGCATAATCGCCCTTTCTAATTAGCAACCATTTAGGAACCGCAAATTCAAGACTAATACCAAACCCTCCAACACCTACGTATTCACCCATACCCCCACCATTTGCGGCTGCAGATCTCTTCTTTAGTCGATAATATAATACACCTTCTCCATCTTGAACATCTTCTGTCTCCGCAGACCCTAAACCTACTGAAATATATGCCCCACAATATACAGGTTCAAAACAATAAGTTGCAATTCTCGGCAATTTATTATACAACTCAACGCTCCAATGCTTATCATTCCCCAACCCACCGTACGGATTGTAGCTTTGCCCATTAGGCCCAATCGGATATCCATTAAAACCAAGAAGAACATTTGGGTTGTTCTGCCATGTATTAGACATATTACCTGATATCGCATAATTCATGTCGAACGTTTGAGTACTGCCACTTAGACTGTTGCCTGCCCAATCAGCAGCTTCACCAAGAAGTCTGAACAGAAAAGGTGGTTTAAATAAATTCCCAGATGGGTCTGTATATTTCAATGGATTATTAAGGCAATAAGTGTAACGATTGTAGTTCTGAGAGTTATACGTTTCTTGTACATAATTATCGGGACTTAACATTCTACCAATTTGTGGATCGTAAATTCTACCGTTCATATTAATTAATCCAAAATTTGAGAGCATTTCGTGCCCTGTATAGCCTCTGTTATAAATAAAATTAGTATTCACATTAGTAAAAGACCAGTTTTGCACATTTCTTAAATTGCCCCATGCATCGTAACTATGTTCTTCAATAATATTTTCATTTTCGTCGAATAAGTTCATTACTGAACCCAAATGATCTTTTGCCATGTAATAAGTATCAGCATTTTCGTTGTCGCCATTTGTTATGATATGCACAGCTGCCATTCCATCGCCACCATATATTAAGTGAAATTCTTTAGTTACTCCTATGTCATCAATGGTTTTTTCATATAAACCAGAATAATATTTAGTTAAAGTAAGGGTTTCGTTTTCATAAAACTTAGATTCTTTACGTTTGTTGTCTGGGCCATATTTTAAGCTAAGAGAATAATCGTCTATCCCTTCAATTCCTTCAATTATATTAGATGCTTTCAATAGCGGGCAGTAGGTTATACTTTGCATACAACTATTAATCGGACTGTTTGTAACACTGGTTATCTCACTTACTGCGTGTACTTTATTTTGGTCGTAATCGTATGTACCTATGTCACTTTTAAGTTCAATGTTTCCATTTGTAGTATAATCAGCAGTTAATGCAGTTTGTCCGTTAATTTGCCATGATACTAACCTGTTCAAATCATCATAAGCAAATTGTTCTTGTAATTGATTTAAATGATCTTCTCTATACAATAAATTTCCACTAGCGTGATCGAAGTTGTAATTATATTCAAAAATATTGCCTGTTTGAATTTCCTCTAAATCGAAATCTGCTCCATAATCAAAAGATGTAACAATTCCATTTGGTCCTGATTTATAGCTTAAAAACTGTCCCATTATATTTACCGTATTAGACCCAGATAATTCCCAAATACGTTCGTTGGTATTATTAAACACTCCTGTAAAATATCCGTGAGAATCATATTCATTTCTAATTTTATATCCCGATGGATATGTATAATACTCAAGATTACCGTAATCATCGTATGAATATGTGTGAGTATAAACGTTACCACTAATAGTTTCATGTTTCTTCACAGGTCTTCCGTATTCATCATACTCATATGACATTGCAACGCCATTACCCATTTGTTCAGATTGGAGCAAGCCATTTGAATTCCCTGATGCATAATAGCTGTAATAAATTGTATAATCACTATCATTGGTACATGTTTTCGTTGTAAGCCTTCCTGCATTATCATAAATCATTTCAAATTCATTCTGATTTGCATCCTCTTGATTGACTAATTCTCCAAATGCATTATACTCGTACGTAACTGTCCCTGCATCAGGGTCTTGTAATGCAGTTTGATTTCCATATTCATCATATTGATTGGTAATTGTTGCTCCATTTGCTGTTATACTTTCTACCTGACCATTAGAATGGTAGTTAAAACTAACGCTCCCCTCTGATTCATGATCATTTGAAACAACTTGTCCTATTGCATTAAACTCCTTTGTGTAAGTACTCCCATCAGGATAATCAATTTCGATTTCATTGTTAGAATAGCTGTACGACGTAGTTAACCCAAGACTTGTTACACTTTCTAATCTCTTATACTTTGGATAATATGAGTATTCATTCCAATTCATTGGAGCAGTCCCTGTTTCGTATGGCAAACTTTCCTTATCTATGCGACCGTCAACAAGGTATTGTTTTTCAGTTGTAATTGATTTATCATAAAGATTGGTTTGACTCTTAACTTCTCTTCCTAAAATATCATACCAAACAATTATTTCAGGTTCATTTGGTGATTGCTTATTAACACTATATGCAAAACAATCCTGAAAATTACTTGTCCATTCTTTATCTATTGTAGTGATATTACCTAGTGGCGAAATAATCTGTATTAAATTACCGAAAGAGTCATATTTAAATGTGGTAGTATTACCTCTAACGTCTTTTTCTGACAATATATTTCCAAAACAAAAGTCATATTTCCTTAATATTGACAAACCTAAAACATCTGTTTCTTTAGTAACGAACCTACCTTTACTATCATATTCATAAGATATTGTTCTGTTTTGATTGCCATTGGTTATTGAATTTCCACTTACAGTTTCAGACAATACATTGCCAAAATCATCGTAAGTGTAAGTCATTGTTAGCGATTTTCCACCAGAATTTGGATAAGAATCGGATATTGAGCTTATTATTTCTCCTTTAATGTTGTACGTAAAAGTATTCTCCAACTTAAATTGAGGCTTGTTACTTTCTTGTCGAGTAGATATTACTTCTTCAGGTTTATTTAAACACCACGAACCTAAAGCAGAATAATTATTATACTCGATTGTTTCTGTTATTTGATTTGAATAATTGGTCGTTTCAGATTCTATATTACCCAAAAACACACCACTATTTTCATTATAGTATGAATAAGATTTATTAGTAAAAGTACCATTCAAATAATTCGTAATACTACTTGATTGGGGCATCACTGCGATCCAATTTGGATTGATTGAAGCGTCCATGTCTTTAATCAAGTTTGTATTTACTATATGTTTTATTGGGTTATCAATTCCGGGAGTTGAGATATCATAATAATCTATTGTTTTTTGATTAATCATATAATTCTGATTCAACTGATTTTGGATAACAGTTTTAAACTCTGAGATGGAATCCAACTCTAAAATTTCTTCAAATCCAAGAAATCCTTTTCCCTGAACGTGAATTTTACCATCTTTATAACTATAAACCTTTTCTGTCCATTCGTTGTTCAAACCACTTGACTGCTTGTGTTTATATGTAACATAAAGGGGACTTTTGAGGGGGATAATTGGTCCATCTATTTGCACACTACAATTAAAAGTAGGATTATCTAAGAGTGAATGGTAATAAAATTTGTTTTTAACATTCATTCCATCGGTAATACATGTAACAAACTTTTGTCTATCATCTTTTAAAACATATGCTACTCTATAATTTCCATCATTGTCGTAATATATAATATCTGTGTTACCATCGCCATTAAAGTCGCCAAAACTCAATTCAAATAAACCAATATCTGCTATATTCAATTGTGTTTCATATGAAATGAATTCTGCCGAACCAATATTGTAATGTATTTTAAGATAAGAATCAATGTTACCATTATCATTAATAACTTTACACTCAACAAGATCTGTTAAACCATCTCCATTCATATCTATTGCATATAACTTATAATTGTTTGAGGTATTGTAGGTGCTGCTAAATATATCAGATATTGGGGTCAAAAAGTAATTCCCATTAGAAATAAATAAATCCCAGTTGTCAGTACTTTCATTAAGTTTAATAAAATCGGTTTTACCATCTCCGTTGAAATCAGCAAATTTAAAATTTTCATTATTGTTTATTAGATCATTTGGAGCAATATAATTGCTAGGAACATAATGCAATAAGTCAAATTCATTTGTGCTGCTATTAAACTCATAAATATTTACCATATCTGTTTGTCCAACACTAAACACACCAATAATATCAGTTATTCCATCACCATCGAAATCTATATTTGCTGAATGATTATTTCTATAAAATGAGATATCATTTATTGTAAAATCCAACAATTTAGAATCGAAAGGGTTATTTATCATAAAACTATTCAAACTATTACTAGAAGTAAAATAGTTTATGTAAGATGCTGTAAACATTGGAGCATATACTTTTTCAAGATAACTGTTACGCCCATTTCCATAATAATTACCAAAATTGTATGTTCTTTTTTGTGTATTTGTCATTGAATATGATGGTATTGAAAGGAAACTATTTGAATTTTCTTCAAACTCGTAATATACATAATCCCATGTAGGATCAATATTGGAGGACTCCTCTCCGATTATAAACCCATCTTTGCCATTGTTATTAAAATCACCAACTTGTACAGAATTTCTGTCTACAGCTAAAGGATCCATTGGATCTATTATATCATAATATATTTGAATTTCATCTAAGTATGTAAATGAACCATCAATATTCCCTGCAAATGCTTTTAATGTTTTACATTCATAATTATTATTGTAACAATAATATATGTTTGCAAAGTCATAAATCCCGTCTCCATTAAAATCACCAACATATGGAATATTACTATATACTCCACCTTCGCAACTGCCTTGATACAATTGGCAGCCATCAATATTTACACTTGTTATTATATCATTGTTCGGAAAATATAAACTATTATTTTCTTCACCCCATTCTACAACAGTAGAGTTCAGTTGTTCTCCATTTCTGCCAAATTCTGTTATTTCACTCAATTTAGTTATACCCTGATTGCAATATTTGAATTGATACATTTTAACTTTAACATTTTCATGTTTTACAGCTATTTCTTCTAAAACAACAGTATGATTAATTTGAACATTATTAATCATTATTTCTTGTTTATCTACTTTATCAGCATAGTAGAATTCTATGCTATTATATGGAGTTAATCCGGAATTTTCATTACCTGTGTATGATATCGACTTAACGGGTTTCTCCATTGAAAGATTATCATAATATTGAATTCTTATATAGTTACCATTTTTATCCACAACTTTATTTAACAACCACGAAATAGTTTCTCCAGTAATAGGTTTCAATCTAGAGTTTTCATCTGTACCATAATAGCTTATTGTTCCATTCTTTGAATAAACAATGAAACTATCATTTTCAAAAATTACTTTATTAAAGCTTTCCACTTCTGTTCGGTACTCATTGGAAGAAGCATTAATTAATATCAATCTGTTTCCATCTAAAGAATACTGCTTCACATATCTGTTTGAAGAGCTAGCAACAAATTTTATTGATTCACTATAACCATCAAGATAAATTTCATTATTATCTAAACATATTGAAGATAAACCACTTAAACTCCAACCGTGCCCTAATAAACCATTACTCCCTTGACTTGTATAATTAATAGATATCTGAGGTTGCATTCCATTGGTACCTGGTGGACAAAATATTGGAATATTATAAGTAGCAGCACCGGTATTGCTTACTCCGGCAGTTCCAGGAATTGTACCTACAGGTAGGCTTTGATTATGTATATATGGGTTTGATGTTTCGTTATATTCAGGAATCGGATCAACATCACAAATAATAAATGGGTCGATGGATGCTTCCATTGTATATCCCTGAGCAGGGTTATAACCAGAGCCATTTCCGGTATTACTAAAAATTACTTGTTGTTTTGATACATCGTTTCTATTTTGAGCTCCACTATAGTGCTGGTCTATAGTAATAGTATTGCACGATTGGCTGTAAATATCATTACTAAATAGTACTGCAGCAATAAAAATGGTAAAACATTTAATATATTTGATTTTATAATACATGGATTAGTACTTTTTAATAATTTGAAAATCGAACTGTTCTTTATTATTCCATATTTTCATAATGTAATTACCTGCTGGATAGTTTTTTACCGGTATCGTTAACAGGTTACCATTAAATGTGTCAGAAACAAGGATTCTTCCGGTATTATCATACATTTCAACTTGCATAGTGTTTTTCAACTCACCTTCGGTAAGAGTTATATTTATTAAATCATCAGCAGGATTAGGATAAACATTTAATTCAAATAGTCCGCTAATATCATTTTCGTTGTTTAATTCATCCTTAAAATAAACACTTGCAGTATCTGCGTCAGCATTCTTAAACATTAATAGTAAATATCTTTGTGTTCTGTTACCTGCATTATCGTATGAAAAACCAAAGTCTTGTTGTGCAGTTACAAAATTAGCACACATACCAAATATTATCAATAAAATTAACTGTGTCTTCATAATGGAGGTTTTAATATTAATTGTTGTCTTTGTTTTCCAAATCATCAATTCTTTCTTCCAACTCAATTATGTAAAGTGTAAGTTCTTCTATCTTTTGGAGTAAAATCTTATCCATTTCAGCAACATCTACACCATCTTCAGTAACTTCAGCTTCGCTTGGCACATCTGGTAAGTGTTTGTTTTGTGTTATAAAATTTTTTAGTTCAGGAATGCTCATCAAATTGTATTCATCCTCAAAAACAAAGTCTGACCAGGAGTCGAGATCAACAGTAACCTTTCTAGCTTTTACTTCACCCAGTTCGTTTACGTGGAAATTTACGTAGTCAGTACCTGAGGCGTCGTCGTAAACGATTAGTTCTTTAGATTTTAAATAAGAATTAGTTTTAATGGCTCCGCTAGAAAATACCCTAAAGCTTACTTCGTCTTCGCCAGAAGAATCATCAAAAACTATTAATTCTTTGGACCATATTTGAGACCTAGTTCTTAACCATCCTGTACAACTTAAGTGAAAAGTCTCTTCTTCTCCTACCCAACTTTCAAACGCTGATATCGGTACATGCTCACTAGGAACACTTACTTTGTATGCTGCAGACCAATTCGGATAATTTGTTGTAGTTAAATGAATTGCACCATACTTCGTAAAATTTATATTACTATTATTGTGTGTACCATTAATCATGTCGAATATTAAATATCCATCGGTATTGTAGTTAAGTGTTATTGTTTTTCCATTTGAATTATTTAGTGAGAGTAAATCATTGTTTGCGCCTACACTAAATACCTTTAAGTTCCCCGTGTTTAAATATTGGTAATCTGTACCATCTGAGATTGACAGTATATTGTCCCCATTATAAATATTACTATTTAATAATATAAATGATGAATTAGATTCAATTGTGAAGGAATTATTATTATTCAAATTAATCAAAACTTATTACTGTTAGTTTCAATTGAGTTATCAAGGTTTATTGTTAAACCCTTTTGATATTTATTAATCAGTTTTACTTTTCCTGCTTCATTATTTCGTAATATTACAGCGTATTCTGCTAATTGAATATCAAAGCCATCACTACCTCGCATGCCTGATTCAACATTTGATAGTTTTAATACACAACTAGTAGCCGAACCTGATGTAGTAAAATAAAATTTATCATCATACAAATGCAAAGTTGATGCAGGGTTAGTAAGCCCGATTCCAACTTCACCATCATTTTCGTTATAAATCTTGGAGCTTAAAGAACCTCCCCAAAGTGCTTGTGAATAAGAATCACTCATCGCTACAAACATTGTAACAATTAATACTATTGCCAAAAATTTCAGCCGTGTGTTTGTTAGATTATACATATTGTATTGTTTATGGTATTATATTACAAATATAGCAACGTTAACTAATAATTCAAAATATTTTCATATTTTTGACTAAAATATGTTTATTGATATGCCAAGAATTATCTTAATTATATGGTTATTTTGTTTTAATACTATTATTATGGTATCAGCACCAGAAAACTATATTTGGAGCAGCGATTTTTCAAATGCAAGCGACTGGGTTTGCGATTATAATCATATTTTTGCTAATGGTCCATGGGTAATAGGAAATGAATCGCCAGGTGGTGAGCAAGCAGTTTATATGGGTACAATCCAATCGTCAACTTATGAAAATGGTTATGCCCTATTTGATTCTGACGGGTTGGGCATGGGAAGCAACAATCAAAACTCGTGGATGACATATAAGGAAAGTATTGACTGTAGTGAATTTAATAATGTAATACTTAAGTTTCAGAGTTATTATAGAAAAGGTGAAGCCAATGTTACTGTAGAAATAAGTAACGACAGTATTAACTGGCAAGAATATATTGTACATAGCGATGTTAGATTTACTGATTGCACTAATAATCCTGATTTTGTTCATATAGACATTAGTGAAATAGCTGCTAATCAGTCCAGTCTTTTTGTTCGTTTCAGGTATAACGGCGAGAAGGGTTACGCTTGGATGATTGACGATGTAGTATTAATGCAAAAACCACAATGCGATTTAAAATTTATAGATGCAGGAATAGATTTTTTCGAGTTCCCTCACTTTTTTAATAATTCTTTGTTCGACACTTACTATGCTAGACATGGGCATTATTCAAAATTACCTATACATCAGTTGGGGAACGAAAATTCTCAAATGGTTTTTTATGTAAAAATTGCAAATAACGGCACCGATACTATTATTCCACACGTACACGTACAAGTTACCGACCCTGGGGGATTTGCAATCTATAATGATGTTTTTATTGCCAATGAGCCTCTTGCTCCCGGAGACAGCATAGGCACTTTTGTTTGTGATGAACCTTTTAGTATTAGCAAACCATTATTAGGGATGTATTATTTTAATTATGAACTTTTATCAGAAAGTTTTGATGATGCTTATTCTTATGATAACTATTTCTATGATTCAACAGAAGTTACTTTAAACGTTTTTGCACGCGACAATAACAATATGACAGGATTATTAAAAACAGCAGATATTTGTCCTGAAGTAGGTGAATACGATGAAATTGCTATGACATATCTATTTACAAGAAGTGTATATGTTACAGGTATTGAAATTTTTGTACCTGATGCTATACCTTTTTTAGAATATCTTGGCGGTGGACTTTATTATTGTTATGACTATCATTACCCTGAAGTATTAATGAAGGCGATAAGTGTTCATGCTAATGAATTAGACACATTAGGCAAATGGTATCATCTTGATATCAGCCCTAATTATAATAATTTTATCGAAGTATATAATGAGCCTAGATTAATACTATTTATATATAATTATACGGATATTAATTACAGTTTTCCTGTTGATCATAGCATAAATACAACAGGTCACGATTTTCTTGCTTTGTTTGGGTCATTCTTTTATTCTCATTTTTATCATGCAACACTCATGGTTCGCTTAATAGTAGAAGATGAATTCAGTGCGAGTGAAAATTTACATTCCAATAAAGATTTCATAAAAGTAATTGGTAATCCGACACACGAATATTTAAATCTAAATATAGATAAACAATTAATGGGCAAAAATATTTGTGTTTATAATGCATTGGGACAAAATATTTTAACTAAAATGGCTAATATTGAACGCTTACAGATCAATATTTCATCTTTAGAAGCAGGGGTTTATTTTGTTGGAACAGACAAAATGCTGTATGTAAAAAGATTTATTGTAGAGTAATAG
>ERZ795048.3993-NODE-3993-length-10539-cov-4.834128_pt1 | contig 10539 bp, 8 predicted proteins | sample MGYA00375132_ERZ795048 | MGnify/ENA primary metagenome ERZ795048 (study PRJEB30177, sample SAMN05720225) | activated sludge metagenome | isolation source: Anaerobic digester | place: Hong Kong | collected 2014-12-17 ...
CTCCCAGCATCAATCCGTCTTTTTCCAGGATAAAGTACCTGCTCCTGTTGTGTTGAAAAGCTTCAAATAAATGATCCACTACCGTATCAGAATAAACCGTTCCTTCCTGTTTAGCATCATAATCGATGAAACACGACCGGATAATTCTTCCCATTTCAATGTCATCTTCCGCCCTGATGGTCCGAACCGTGACTTTTCCTGATTCAGTCTGTAATTCTTCTTTCATGAAAAATTATCTGATGATATTTAATACATCCGTTAACTGATCAACTTTTTTGAACCGATGATTCTCCGGGATGGATTCCACATCCATCTCATACTGCCATGTCAGTTCATATGGAACATGAATGGCATAACATCCCAGTTCATAAGGGGGAAGAATATCAGAACGCATGGAATTCCCAATCATCAGGAATTCTTCCGGGCTGATACCCAGATGTCCCAGCAGCTCGGAATATGTTTCATTTGTTTTATGACTCATGATCTCGATATGATGAAAATAACCGGCCAGTGAGGACAACTGCAGCTTCCGTTCCTGGTCAAGAAGGTCCCCTTTGGTTGCAACGATTAGCCTGTATTTTGAACTCAGGTCAGCAAGTACTTCCTTCACACCGGGCAGGAGTTGAATGGGCATTTTCATCATTTCTCTTCCCATGGCAATGATTTCCGAAAGAATTGTTGTCGATACCTTCCCTTCAGAAATCCGAATAGCATTTTCAATCATCGAAATAATGAATGGTTTGATCCCGTACCCAAATAATTCCAGGTTTCCCATTTCAGTGCTGAACAGACTGTCGAGAATAGCCTTCTCTTCTCCAAATTCAGCTAACAGTCCGGCATACCGCTTTTCCGTATTCCGGTAATAATCCTCGTTTACCCACAATGTGTCATCGGCATCAAAACCAATTACTTTAAGTCCTTTCATGATCAGAAACAACTATTATCAGCTCAATCTTTCTTTTCAAGCAACAACGCATTAAAAAGCAATTTGAATGTTCCCTGTGTAGAAGCCCTGAACTGGGGATTAAATCCGTAGAGCACCAGTTGCCCTTTGCCTTTCTGCATCCATATCATGGCCGCTTTCCTGCCCAGCAACTCTTCCTTTCCAGCGTAGCCACTTACCAGTACCTCCTTTTCAGGATAATAACCAATAACCCTGCGATCCATATCAAATCCGGGCAGACTGGTCTGGAATACGGGCCTGGCCCTGCTGAAAACAGATGTTTCTCCTGGCATCCCGAGTGTTAATGGCCCATCAACCAGTTCGACTTTTAACAGGCTGCCAGGTACATTCAACCCCAGTTTGGCAAGGTCAGTGGAGACATCTTTAAAAGGAAGCTGGAATTCCTCCTTTTCTTTTCCCTGTTCAAGAGTTAAGGTCTCCTCAAATAAATTGGCAGATCTCCCCCAGCTGAGAACGATTCCTCCATCTTCCACATAAGCAACCAGTGCTTTCATTCCCTCTTTCCCTATACCTTTTATATATTCCGGTGGATAATTTCCCTGGTAGTACGAATTTCCACTTTTAAATTTTCCTTCCATCAGAAGGTCTTTATTCACGTCGGGGAAAATAATCACATCAAAGTCATCTGAAAGTGAGAGCGTAGCAAGTTCATGCGGACGAACTTTTTTATATGGAATATGATAGGTATCAAAGATGAACCTTGTCCAACCTGCATCCATATCATGAAAATACGTTTCAACCAGGGCAATCTTTGGCAATTTCACACTGGATGTTGTCATTTTAATATCGCGGGATACGGGTATTACTTCAAACCGAAGGGATTCGACCAGTTCCCTGGCAACCTTCCCCTGTTTCCCTTCAAGTGTAAGTACAAAGCTTCCTGTTGCAGCTTCTATTTCATCATCCTCTATATCCTTTGATAAGCGGAGAACCGGAATGCCCTTTTCAATGGCTGCAAAGGCTGCCCTGTAAGACTCGTTACTCGTAACGGGAAGGATTACCTTCCTTGCGTTTTCCGGAATAGGAACTGCCAGCGAATAATCATCTCCGATCATGGAAATGGAATTTTCAACTTCGCTGGTCCTTGAATTTATTTCATAAGATTGAATATTCCGGTGCAAAGGAAGCGACCAGCTGGTAATATCATAAGGTTCGATGAGTTCTCCTCCGGGTGTATAGTGTCGCTCAGGGAATTCCTGTTTTTCCATCACTTCCTTTATAAATGCTCTAAAAGGCTGAGCCAGAGGGATAACCACATCCCCTTTGCTGAAGGAGATCTGCTCCACCAACATGTCTTTATCCATCTGGTACATATCAACTCCATGTTCCTGCATCAGATCCACCAGGTTCACCAGTTCTCCCTGATCTGCTTGTTTTTTAGGAAGGATATAATAATACGGAGGTTCTGTCTTTCCGGTCTCTACCATTTCACGACAGATCCGGTTTCTGAATTCAAGAATATCCTTGCGGTAAACAGCCGAGGTCCTTAATACCGACATGGTGGATACAATTTCATACTGAACGATGTCTCCCAGGCGCCACCAACCTCCTTCCCAGGGGAGCAACATGTTGGTACTCTTTTTATATTCTGAAAGTCCTTTTCCCCCAACCTGGAGCTCTCCGGGTTCAATATAGACCGGCGAAGCTGTACGGGCACTTGCTGCCTCGGTAAGAAATCCGATCACATTTTTCCAGATACAGGTCTCGGTAGATCCGGGCCAGTAATCATCGAAGAGGTAATGCTGGGCAACTCCTTCCAGTCCTGCGTTGGTCATATCGGTAGCCATATGTTGACCGAAAAGTCCGGACCATGAGAACAGGGACCCCGGAACATTTTCAGCAATGGGATCATGATTCGGCGGAACAAAGAATCGCACACCGGTGGCTCCCATCTGGTGTTTCTCCACCATTACCTGTGGATACCAGGTCTTGTTATAAATAGCTGCAATGGCTTTAGTATCATCCTGGCTCAGGATAACAAAATCACGGTTGTTGTCATGCCCTACATATTTATGATAAACATCAGGGAGCGTGGAACCATCATATTTGGTTCCCTTGTATTTCAGGTAATTTTCCACCACCATATCCATTCCATCCGGATTGTGATTGGGCACCATCATAAAAACGATTTCATCCAACCAGCCCAGCTTGTCTTTATCTGTTGTGGTAACCAGGTCATATGCTATCAGCGGAGCTGCCTGGGCCGGTCCTACTTCGTTGGAATGCATGGAAAGAGTGGCCAGGACAAAAACTTTTCCTTCCTGAATATACGTATCCCTGATTCCGGGATCCAGCTTAGGATTCATGGCAAGTTCCCTGTTTATTACCTGCAATTCATCCAGTTTTCCCAGGTTGTCAGCAGCTGAAATAAAGGCAATATACATGGGCCTGCCCATGGGTGAAGTACCAATCTGTTCGAGTTTAATCCTGTCTGTTTTAGACTCAAGAACCTTCAGATAATCAATAAGTTTTTCATAGGTAAAAAGATTCCCGTCGGAACCGGGTTCAAATCCGAAGTATTTTTCAGGGGAAGCGGGAAAGTTTTCCTGTGCCCCCGTAATACCGGCGGCAAATACCAGGAATAAGGCCACAAGTGTCAAACGAATATTTTTCATGTCGAGCAGTAAAGGGTTAGAAATATCAAATTAACATAAATATAAAGACAATCAGAAAGAATACAACTGGTAAGACAACCGGGGATAAGTAAAGTTGGTTTTCATATTACTTTTAACGTTTAAATCTTCCCGCTAAATTATGAATTGCATAAAATTTCCGATTTTTCTTTTATCTTTCCGGCCTTAAAACACTAGCAACTACCCGACGGATGCTGCGCAGACGAATATATTATTTCATTTCGATCCCAGTATTTATCCTGCTTTATGCATTTACCGCTGTCATTGTTATCCTTGTACTTTTTACTTCCTACATAGGGCTTCGGTTTGCAATGCATGGTCTTATCTGGTTCTGGGCCAGGTCGGTTTTCCTCCTGATGGGAAAGAGGCTCCGGATTACGGGAAAAGAAAACTATGTAAAAGGAAAGAAATATATCCTGCTGGCCAATCATGCCAGCCTCTTTGATATCATGGGAATAATGGCCTTTTTTCCCGGAGTAAGCTGGTTTGGCCAGGAAAAGCTACTTAGAATTCCGCTTTTTGGAACCATGCTCAAGCGCATTGATTACATCCCCATGTCCATAGCAAATATTCGTAATACGCGCAGGATGGTGGAGCAACTCGTTGATAAATCCTCATTCAGCACAGTGGCTATATTTCCTGAAGGAACAAGAACAAAAGACGGAAAGTTAAATCCATTTTACCGGGGATTTATTTATCTGCTCAGGGCTTCAGAAACAGATATTCTTCCTGTTACACTGAATGGATTCTTTCAATTAAAACCCAAAACCAGGTTTCATATAAATTTTAATGCAAAACTTGAAGTAATTATCCATGAACCGATCCCGGGGCATGAACTTATTAAAATGGAAGACAAACTGATAATTGACAGGGTTAAAACGGTCATTGAATCAGCAGCAATATAAATATAACCGATCATTCGATGGCAGATAAAAAAGCAGAAAAATGGGTATTTATAGCTAATCCCATTGCAGGAAACGGAGATGGAGAGCGGATTATTCCAACCCTGAGAGATAAAATCAACAATGCAGGGATAGATGCAGAAATTGTTATGACAGAGCGTCCCGGACATGCCAGTGAGCTTGCCGAAGCGTATATTAATAAAGGCTTTACGCATATCATTGCTGTGGGTGGAGATGGTACCATGAACGAAGTGGGCCGGGTAATTATAGAACATGAGGGTATTAATACCGGGCTGATCCCTGCCGGAACAGGAAATGACTTCAACCAGATTCTTGGTTTTCCAGACAGGTATGAAGACGAACACTGGAACATGTTTTTCAATAAGAATGTCATAAATATGGATTATGGAACATGTAACGGTATCCCGTTTCTGAATGGAATGGGCCTGGGTTTTGACGCAGAAGTTGCAACAAAGAATTACGTTGCACCCGGGCAGACCAAAATGGGAGGGAAAGACAAGTATGTTAAGGACATTCTCAGCACCCTGTTTTTCTTTAAAGAATATACTGTGACCATTAAAACCGATGATAAGGAAGATGAAACTCTCTGCTTTATAAATACAATAGCTAACGGAAGGAGACATGCGGGCGGATTTTACCTGACGCCACTGGCCATCGCCAATGATGGCAAGCTGGATGTTTGCATGATCAAAAAACTAAATCTTTTCAAAAGACTCGACATCCTGATGAAGGTGCCTAAAGGAACGCATATATCCGATAAGAAGGTAAATTATTACACCACACGGAAAATTGAAGTGGATTTCGGCAAGGAAGTTCCTTTCCATGCAGATGGAGAAGTACATTTTGCAACTAAATTTGTAGTGGAGGCAATCCCGGGTAAATTACCAGTAATCTATAATCCCGGGGGCAATCATTTTTTTACAGTTTGAAAAATCCAGGATTTGGGAGAAAAATTCAAATACGTAGTAGCTTTTGATCTTGACAGAACCATTTTGCGTGTGAACAGCAGCAGGATGATAGTAAAGGAATCCCGCAAAGCAGGCCTGATGAAGACCCGGGATTACTGGCAAGCCGTTCGATATTCAGTTATCTATAAATTCGATCTGAAAGATGCCAATGAGATTGTGGCTGATATGACCAGCTGGCTGAAAGGCCTGGAAGAAGATAAAGTTCGCGGACTGATTAATTCCCGGCTTATACCCAACCTGATTCCGCTAATCAGGCCGGAAATCAGGGCAGAAATAAAGGAACACAGGGAAAAGGGCGCATGCCTGCTTCTGTTATCATCCGCTATGTCATACGTGTGCGAACCCATTGCTGAACACCTGGAAATGCATGATATAATTTCTTCCCACCTGGAAACCAGGGATGGAATTTTTACCGGAAGGCCCACCGGAAAACTGGTCTTTGGAAAGGAAAAAGCCGTTCGCATGAAAGAATATTGCCAGGACAACGGATATCCCCTTGAATCCGCCTGGTATTACGGTGATGCATTTACCGATAGTTTCGTAATGAAGGAGACTGGTTATGCCGTGTGTGTAAAACCGGAAATAAAACTTCGAGCGCTTGCAAAGCGGAAGGGGTGGAAAATTATCTGACACATCCCCGGTTATAGATTCTAAAAAAAAACTCGCATTTAATTTAATTTTAGAACTGAGATTCTATTTTCTGTTAAAGTTTTGTTAAATTGTGGTCGAGTATAATGGAATTATACCCGCTAATATTAACCTCTTAAACCTAAACGTATGAAAAGGAATTTCTTACCTCTACTGGGGTTAGCAGGACTTTTATTGCTTGGAAGCTGCGAAAAAGATGTGATGGATCCATCATTGGATACCACAGCAATTGTTAACACCCAGGATTTGAAAAATGGCGACATTATCCCCGGTCAGTATGTAGTGATCTTTAAAAAAGATGCATTAAAAAGTGCATCTCCGGATCAGATGGATTACAAAGAAAGCCTGGCGCTGGTAAAAGAATTCGGCGAAGACCTGATGAAAAACCTGCAGATCGAAGACTTTGAAATCCTCAATGGCTATGCTGCAACAATTCAGGGAGTGAGTGTTCAAATGACCGCAAAAGATGCCGCAAAACTAGAATTGAATAAAAGCGTTGACTACATACTTCCCGACAGGATGTATATCATGCGTCCGCCATGGGAAGACCCCGATCCGGACCCGGACCCAAGCGGACAACAGACTCCTTATGGAATTGAACGTGTTGGAACAGGAAGCGGTGTGGGTAAAGTTGCCTGGATCATCGATACCGGCATTGACCTGGACCATCCTGATCTGAATGTTGACGCATCTCGTGGTTTCAACTTCATCAAAACTACCGCTACTCCTGATGACGACAATGGACATGGTTCGCATTGCGCAGGTATTGTTGCTGCCATCGACAACGACTTTGGCGTAATTGGTGTTGCCGCCGGCGCTACCGTTATTCCGGTAAAAGTTCTCGACAGGCGTGGTAGTGGAGCATATTCAGTCATACTGGCCGGAATAGATTTTGTTGCCAGTGCCGCTTCTGCCGGTGATGCTGCCAATATGAGCCTCGGTGGTGGTGTATACCAGCCCATTGACGATGCAGTGATTGCTGCTGCTGCAAAAGGTATCTATTTCTCCCTGGCTGCAGGAAATGAATCCATGGATGCAAACCTGAGCTCACCTGCAAGGGCAAACGGACCAAATATCTTTACTATTTCTGCAATGGATGATAATGATACCTGGGCCTATTTCTCAAACTATGGAAATCCCCCTGTTGACTATTGCGAACCCGGAGTATACATCTATTCAACTTATAAAGGAGGCGGATACACAACCATGAGCGGTACCTCGATGGCTGCTCCACACATGTGTGGAATCCTTCTTATGACCAACGGAAGTCCCAGTACAGATGGTACTGTAATCGGAGATCCCGACGGAAATCCTGATCCGATTGGAGTAATCTGAGCCGGAGAAGATTTAATTTAAATATTGAGGCCGAAGACGATATGCTTAATGCAAACGTCTTCGGCCTCTTATTTTAAAGTTCCCTGAGGCATTCAGCCCCCGGGAACTATAACTCATCGAAAAGACCCGTCAGCTCGATGGTAGTTGCCTCATAGTTGGGTTGCAAGGCAATTTGTTATAATGGTTTGCAATCCCAGTCGATTGCCTCTCCTTTTTTTACATTGTTCTCCCAGTGCAGGGGCTGAAGGTTTTCCCGCCTGTCATCACCTCCGTTGCTTACCGGGTTAATATGGTCTATCTCCCATCCAAAGGCTGAATTCCGGTTCCCGTGATCCGTAAATTTCATGATCCTACCGCATTTATCTCCCCTCCAGATTGTGGGATCGTATTCGGGAAAAATCCTTCCCTTCTCCCAAATTTCTCTTCTCACTTCTTCCGACCAGGACACCCCGTTAACATCAGTATTATTCTTCCTGAGCATTTCCATAAACAGTCTGTGGTTAGTAATACCATTTCTAAATCGCTGACCGGGGTGCTGATCATTGCTTAATCTTTCCTTTGATGAATTCGCCTGAATAGACGCCTCCATTTGTTTAATAAGGATTGACCCTTTCGGGTTACCCCCCTTTTTTCATTTTTTTTCAGGAATGCAATAAATCCCGCACCCCATCTGTGTTTCGGAAGGAATATTTTTTTGAGTTTAATTAACTGGGTAACAGCCATGTAGACATCCTTATCAATGTAAAGATGTCAAACTAAACACATGGTAAAATGAAAAATGAGAAAACTCAATCCAGCCTGGAAACTTTATTCAAGGATGATCTGCTTTTACACAACGCAATGTATTTCCTTCGCGGTGGCGATGGAGATGAAGATGATACCGGTGGGTCAAATAATGGAACCGGAAACAGTATAATTATTCCTTGACAAACTAGATTAAAACATACCGTCTCTGTTATATTTGTATTATTAACAGAGATGGTATGTCCCGTATCCTGGTCTTATTATTGATTTTTCAGTTTCCTTTCCTACTGGTTGCTCAGGACACGGATCCGGAAGTCTACGATCTTTACAATGAATTCCTGGAATGCAACTCGACAGATTATGTGAAAGCATTATCCATAATGAGACACATTTTTAACGATGGGTACTCTATTCGGCCGGATCACAAAGTTATTTTACTTGATGCAATGGGGAAAAAATACGGTGAGCTGGGTTACTATGATTCGGCTATCATTGTTTATAACCTTGGGTACAGTCTAATCCCCGAATCCGGAGACGATACCGAATATTTAAAATATAAAATTTTCCTTGACCGTTCCATTGCATATAGAAACCTTGCAGATATTGACAGGTCCTATAACGATTGCGTGGAAGCCCTGAATTCCTTAAACAGGCTGGAAAAGAAAGATAAACGCTACTATGATGAAATAGCGCGAGTATATCAGAATTTAGGCAATCGACTGATTTTTAAAAAAGAATATCAGGAAGCCTTATTCTACCTGAAAAAAGCAATAAAAATTAAAAAAGAATATGATTTCAAGGGCCTTGCCGTTGAATACACTAATCTGGCCGAATGCTATTTCCAAACAGGCAACCAGGATTCCTGTCTGTATTATTGTGAATTGACCATTGATCAGGCAATAAAAGAATTTGGGCCCGATCATTCCCTGGTAGCAACATATATGCGGTTATATGCATCAAAATTAATTTTATATAATATGCCCGACCAGGCATATCCCTATCTCGTGAGAGCCATACAACTACACAGCGTAAATAAAAATCAAATCTATTATACCATTGCTTCCACTTATAATGCCATGGCATGGTATTATATGTATAAAAAAGACTATAAAAATGCGTTGCAATATATCCAGGAATGTATTAATATTTTTTCCCCGGACAGCATTGATCTTTCCCCTTTCAATAATCCGAAAGTTGTAAACGAAACACCGCCACCTAGCTATATGTACGGATTGCAACGGAAGGGAGAAATTATACACGACATGGTTATAATGGAAAATGCGGATTGTTCATTTCTTGGAGAATACCTCGATTCTTCCCGAAAATATACGGCCTCAGAACTAGAGGATAAAATTATGGAAAGCGGGATCGAGGCAAATAACCTGGCCCTTGATTATATGTTTAATATGCTGGAAAACCTGTCGACTCAGGCAAGTCAACTTCATTACCTTGAGAGACTGAAAGATATTTTTACAACTTCCATAGACCTGTGCATGAAGCTGTATAATAAAAGTAATGAAAGAAAATACCTGGAACAGGCGTATGGATTTGCTTCTAACAGTAAGTCCCTGGAACTGCTCTTTGAAAAACAGGAAAAAGACCGTATTACCAGGAATGCAATTCAGGATTCATCCTACTATCACCTTTTAACGATGAAAACCCAGATTGCGTCTATGGAAAACCAGATTGAGAAAGAAAAGAAACAGGGTGCAGATTCAATGAGTATTGCTAAGCTAAAAAATGAATTAATCTCCTTGCGAAGAGCATATCAAAATGGGATTTCCCTTTTCAGGGAAAGTAGTAGTTCTACTCTGTTTGACCCTGATTTTTATAATCCGGAACCGTTGAAAGATCTACAGGACAAATTGGGAAGAAAAGAAACTATAATTGAATTCTCTGTTTCAGATCCAAATATGGTCGTCCGATTTATTCATGAATTCATCATCAGCAGTGAAAATGTTTTTTACAGACGTATGCCTTTGACAGACAGTATCCTGAATCATATTGAAACTGTACAACGCGGTTTGTATGCTCACAGTAGTAATGAGGTCCCGGATGACTCCTTGTTTCGTTCACTGGAATCTTTGTATACAATTCTAATTGAGCCAGTAGCCCCATATATTATTGACAAGAAAGTTATAATAATCCCGGATGAGGAACTTTCCTGGATCCCGTTTGATGCACTGGTATTTCCCGGAATTAACAGTGATGCTTCTTTACCAGCCGATTTCCTGATAAATAAATACAGGTTATCATACCTGAATAGTTCACGCCTTCTACCATATAAACAGAGACGGATGCATAGCAGACCCTTTCTAACAACA
>ERZ795048.3995-NODE-3995-length-10536-cov-5.968610_pt1 | contig 10536 bp, 8 predicted proteins | sample MGYA00375132_ERZ795048 | MGnify/ENA primary metagenome ERZ795048 (study PRJEB30177, sample SAMN05720225) | activated sludge metagenome | isolation source: Anaerobic digester | place: Hong Kong | collected 2014-12-17 ...
CTAGAAGACTGAGGCTTGTTTATAAAGAGAATATGGGCGGTAATGATACAATTGTTGATATCGGCGAGGGCATAAAATTCAATGATAATTATTCCCAGATCATTGCAGGTCCCTGTTCCATTGAAAGCAGGGATATGGCAATGGAAACAGCAGATTTCTTAAGCTCAAGGGGCGTAAGGATCATGAGAGGAGGTGTGTTTAAGCCCAGAACTTCTCCCTACAGTTTTCAGGGATTGAAGGAAAAAGGTCTGGAGTATTTGTCGGAAGCAGCAAAAAAGTATAATATGAAAACAGTTTCTGAGGCTGTTGACGAATATTCTCTAAATCTTTTATGCGAAGTGGTTGATGTGATCCAGATAGGCGCAAGGAACATGCAGAATTATTCCCTTCTTAAGAAATGCGGTACCATAAACAAACCTGTTCTGTTAAAGAGAGGATTCACTGCTTCTATTGATGACGTCTATGTTTCTCTTGAATATATTCTCTCTGAAGGAAATCAGAATGTGATCGTATGCGAGCGGGGTATAAGGGTTTTTGAAGGCACCAAGCAGAGATCAATAATAGATTTTCTCGGAGTAAGTGATTTTAAGGAAGAATGTCATCTTCCCATGATTATCGATACGAGTCATGCCACCAGGGACAGAAAAAAAGTCTTCGGCTTATCAAGAGCTGCTATGATCTACGGATGCGACGGTCTTATGATCGAAGTCCATCCTGATCCTGACAAAGCTCTTTCAGACGGTCCTCAGTCACTTTCTTTCAGCGATTTCGACATGCTGCTGATTGAACTGAAGAATCTATCCAAATTCGCGAAAAAACCACTTAAATTATATGGCACTCAGAAGAAATGAACGTCAGAATAGGATTTTTACACAACCGGAAGAGTTTGAAAGTAAAGTTTAAAGGAAACTACTCAGTAAGCGGTTTGGAAGGAATCGTAACTGACAAAACGGTCTCCGGCAGGCGGTATGAGCTGAATCTGCTGGACTCCGTACCCGCCGAACATCAGTGGTATGAGAAGCTGGATACTTTTCTCGATGTTACTAAAATGGAGTCTTACAGGCAGAAATACGATCGTGATGAGATAAGCACTAAAACTATTAAGACGGGAAAAAAAATAGGCCTGTCAGACAATTTCGAATACTGGATAATGAAAAAAGCGCCGGACATGAGCGGGAAGATATATCCTTCAGGAGACTTCAGGTACAAAAAGCTTGTAAAGAAAGAAGCAGACGGCGAGATAGGATTCTCAGGAGTTCGTTATCGTAAAAAGGTAATGTTTATACCTGAAAATAGTAATTGTTCATTTACAGTTGAAGGCGTTAGGGTCGGTATAGATTTCCACTGGGACCATACAGAAGATCTGGAATACAGGGGCGGACTTGAGGTCATTATCGATAACTCAGGCGGGCTGACCGCTGTTAATATCGTTGATCTTGAAGAGTATCTTGCAAGCGTGAACTCATCCGAGATGAGGAACGATAACAATATAGAAATGCTCAAGGCTCAGACCGTCGCCGCCAGAAGCACAGTGCTGGCTACAATTGGAAAACACCACTTCGATGAAGGTTTCGATCTCTGCTCGGACGATCACTGCCAGTGCTATCAGGGTATTGGTAAACTCTCTGAGCTGTCGTTAAAGGTCACAGAAGAAACAAAAGGCGAAGTGCTTATGTTCGACTCCCGTTTCGCTGACGCAAGATATTCAAAAATATGCGGGGGTGTTACAGAAAGATATTCCGCATGCTGGGAAGATCACGATCTTCCTTATCTGGCATCTTTTTATGATCGTAGTGACGGAGAAGAAGTAATTTCAGAGATGTCTGAGAACGAAACCAGAGCCTTGATTGACGATGCGGAAAACGATTGTTTCTGTAACACTTTCAGACACAAGCTTCCCGAATCTCTTTCCTTCTGCAAAGATCTTTTCAGATGGGAAATATCGGTAAGTACTTCAGATATTGAAAAGAACCTGAAGATCAAATTCGGAAAAGAGATTGGTGAAATAAATAACATAGAGGCTGTTCAAAGGGGAAGATCAGGCAGAATAATAACTTTAAAGGTTTCAGGTTCGGACGGAGAGGTCATTATAGGAAAAGAGCTTAACGTAAGAAGGCTTTTATCAGATACTCATCTGCCGAGCTCAGCGTTCTATATAACAAGAGATAATTGCTGTTTCATTCTGAAAGGCGCCGGATGGGGTCACGGAGTGGGTTTATGTCAGATCGGAGCTCAGATAATGGGCGAATCAGGCTACGATTATAAGCAGATACTTAAACACTATTACAGGGGGGCTTCTGTCAGACGGGCAGACGGGATATGAGAGATATTTTTAAAGGCATAGATCCGGGAATAATTATTTCACTTACGGTTCTTACCGGAACCGGTCTTCTGGCGATTTATTCTGCCGGATCCGCCCGCGGATCGGAAGATCTCATTATAAAACAGTTACTTTGGTTCATAGCCGGTATTGCCGTTATTTACTCTGCGCAGATGATACCGGTTACTTCGCTGCTGCCTCTTTCAAATTTGTTTTATATCATACTCCTCTTCATACTCGTTCTAGTTCTTGTTGCCGGATCAGAGAAAATGGGCGCAAAAAGGTGGATCGAATTTGGTTATATGCAGTTCCAGCCGTCCGAGATCGGAAAGTTCCTTCTCATCTGCACTCTGGCGAGATATTTTAGTGCCGGAAGAATTCAGTGGAACGATAAAAAAGTAATTGCCACCGGATTGCTGATCGCTGCAATTCCTTCTTATCTTATCCTTAAACAGCCGGATCTTGGTTCAGCTGTGATATACATGATCATATTCCTGTCTGTAATTTATGCGGCGGGACTTCCGGGATTTTACCTCTTCAATATATCCGCGATGTTCTTTTTTATTTTTGCGGGAGCTCTCGGGATACAGCTTTTTATCAGTGCCCTAATAGCCTACGGACTGATCGTTTTCAAACTTTCAAAGAGATATTATAATTCCATAATTCTTTTTCTTTTTGCGATAGGAGTATCTTTGAGTTCAAATGCATTGTGGAACAATTTGAAACCTTATCAGAGGACAAGACTCCTGACGTTTCTTGATCCTGAAAAATTCTCGAGGGAAGGCGGATGGCAGGTCGTACAATCAAAAACGGCAGTTTTCAACGGCAAATTTACCGGTATGGGATTTCTGCAGGGCAGTCAGACCCAGCTGAGGTTCCTGCCGGAAGGTCATAATGATTTTATATTCAGCGTTATAGCAGAAGAATTCGGCATAATAGGTATAATACTGCTTCTGTCGGCTTTTTCATATCTGTTTTTCCGTTTAGCTAAGACGGTTTCAAAAACTGGAAGCCGATACCTTTATCTCATGGGATCGGGAATAACAGCGCTTATCGTGTTCCAGACCGTCCTAAACATTTCAATAAGCGTCGGTTTAATGCCTGTCACCGGACTGCCTCTTCCTTTTGTAAGCTACGGAGGTACTTCTCTGATTATAAACATGTTTATGGTGGGGATCGTCATGTCGCTTGGAAAATATAAAAAAAACATTTGAACGGAGTTTCTCATGAAGAAAATAGTATTATTCGAAGATGCAGGCTACAAAAACTTTGTTCCGCTGGTTAAAACGAGACCTTTATTTGAACTCAGGAACGGTATTTTCAGCATAAGGGAGAGATTTGAAAGAATATTCGGAGACTATGAGATCTATTATTTTTACAGAAAGAACTTTGATCCGATCATGAAGAAGATGGGTTTAAAGAAACTTACTGATCTGGGAGAAGGAGCACAGTTTACAGCTGTGAATGCCCGTATAATCCCGGACAGAAATTTTTTAAAATTTTTTGATGTTCTGATAAGTAAAAAAATAAAACTCGCGGCTGATGATAACGGAGTTCTTCTCTGCGGCACATTCACATCAAAGGAAGAGTTTGTAGAAAGTGTTAAAAAAGGTGTTAAAACAAGTATTAAGCCCATTTTTGAAACGACAAAATACCTGTGGGATGTTGTAAACAGGACCGGAGAATGGATAAAACACGATTTCGGACTGATCAGAAAAGAAGGGAAGTGGTCTTTTCCGAAATCACAGGGCTTAATTATTGAGAATAAGGATAATGTTCTTATAAGCAAATCCGCTGTCATAAGACCCGGAGTAATAATTGATGCCTCGGAAGGCCCGGTAGTAGTAGACGATGAAGCAGAGATCATGCATCACAGCGTACTGTTAGGGCCAGTGTATATAGGTAAAAGATCTGTCGTGAAGGCCGGTTCAAAAATATATCCCAACACTTCAGTCGGTGAGTACTGCAAAGTGGGCGGAGAAATCGAGGGCAGCATAATCCACGGTTTCAGCAACAAACAGCATGAAGGATTTCTCGGACATTCATATATTGGAGAATGGTGCAATTTGGGTGCAGACACTAACAATTCCGATCTTAAGAACAATTATTCGAATGTCAAAGTAGAAATAAACGGCACTTTAACTGATACGGGATCAATGTTCGTAGGAATGTACATGGGTGATCATTCTAAAACAGGGATAAATACTATGATCAATACCGGTACGGTGATTGGTGTGGCATGCAATGTTTACGGAGAGGGATTCCCCCCGAGGTACATCGAGGACTTTCACTGGGGCGGAAAGGAAAAGCTTGTAAAGTACCCTTTTAATAAAACTTTAGAAACTGTCAGAACTGTTATGTCAAGAAGAGGCAGAGAACTTGATAAAGGTGAAGAGGATATTCTGAAAAAAATATTTTTGAAATTAAAATAAAGGAAAAGATCATGTCAGACAAGAGGTTTTACATTATTTCAGTGATAGCGCTGATAGCGGCAATTACATTGAGTTACAAATACGAGAAAGCTGATGCCGCAGGAGGGAATTCACTTCAATATTTCCAGAAAATGAACTATATACTTAGAGTGGTTGATAATGTCTATGTCGATGAGCCTGATGTTGATAAGATGATGGAAGGAGCCATTGAGGGAATGCTTAAAAAGCTCGATCCGCATTCGTCCTATATATCTGCTGATAAACAAAAGGAAGTCGATGAGGATTTTAAAGGTGAATTCGGCGGCATTGGGATCGAATTCGAGATAAAGGATAAATATATTACAGTGATCTCTCCCATACCTGACACTCCTTCAGAAAGACTGGGTCTTATGCCCGGTGACAAGATCATAAGAATAGACGGAAAAACCGCATACGACATTACTACAGAAGACGTTTTTAAAAGACTTAAGGGGAAAATAGGCACGAAAGTCGATGTGACGATCGCAAGAACAGGCGCTGAAGAGCCTCTTGAATATGAAATAATAAGAGCGGCTATACCTATTCACAGCGTTACTGCCAAATGTATGCTCGAAGACAATAGAACGGGATACGTGTCGATCAACAGATTCGCAGAAAAAACATCTCAGGAACTTGAGGAGGCATTGAATTATCTGGAAAGCAGAGGAATAGACAAGCTGATCCTTGACCTGAGGGGAAATCCCGGCGGTCTCATGGACCAGGCAATAGAAATATCCGACAAATTTCTTGATGAAGGGAAGCTTATTGTTTATACAAAGGGCAGATTCCCCGATTTCGACGAGGAGCATTATTCAACAAGTTATGCGACTCATAAAAAAGTACCGATCATTATACTAATAGATGCCGGTTCCGCATCAGCATCAGAGATCGTCAGCGGAGCATTGCAGGATCATGACAGAGCGTACATTCTCGGAGCAAGATCATTCGGTAAGGGACTGGTACAGAGACCGTTCGAGCTGGGTGACGGGTCTGTTGTTAGGATAACTATCGCCAGATATTACACTCCGACCGGGAGGCTGATCCAGAGACCTTATGACGAAGGGGTTGAAAGCTATTTTCTTGACAGGTATCTGGATCCCGAGCTCTTGACAGAGGAAGAAAAAGTTAAGCAGGATTCAATTAAAGAATCACAGAAGTTCCTGACTCTGAATAAGAAACGGGTAGTATACGGCGGAGGAGGAATAACACCCGATTCTCTTCTTACCTACGATCTTCTTTCAGCGATGATGACGGATCTCTACAGACAGAGAGTATTTCAGGATCATGCTATTGACTTTTTTAATAAAACGAACGGAAAACCGGCTTTGTGGAAGGATGATTTCGATGTTTTCTATAAGGATTTTCAAGTTACGGCAGATATGTTGGAGAATTTTAAAAAGATAGCTGAAAAGAACAAGATCCACATCATGCCGGAGCTTCCCGAAAAGAACGACAGGAACAAAAAAGAATATTACCATACCGTTCAGCAGTTCAATGAAGACGAACAGAAGATAAAAGATGAGATCAAATACAATATAGCCAGACAGTTCTTCAAGGAGAAAACGCAATATCCGAAGGTAAAGGCCATGAATGACAAATTCGTTAAGACAGCGCTTACACTTTTCGATGAAGCAAAAAAACTCGCGGATATTAAGTAAGAGGAAGAGATGTTCGAAAGCATTTACAGGGATTTTGAAGAGTATTTCCTGATCGATTTCAACAGGATAAAATGGGATTTTGCAAAAATAAATCCCGAAGAAAGAGCTTCGCTTCTTATTGTTGAAGATGAAAGTTCTTTCAGAGAAATGCTTAAGGAGTTCTTTTCGATGCAGGAGATGTATAAGATAGAAACAGCGCAGAACGGTCAGGAAGGGCTCGATAAATATCTCAGAAGCAGGCATGATGTGATCCTGACCGACGTAATGATGGACGCACTTACAGGGATCGAAATGGCGGAGAAAATAATTACAATAAATCCTCATCAGAAAATATTTTTTGTCAGTGCGTGGTCAAGCAAGAAGATGATGTTCGATATATTTGAGAAGCAGTTCATGGAAGGTTATTTCCAGTTCATTGACAAACCTTTTGACCTGAAAGATTTTCAGAACAGGGTTTTTCTTTTTACTAACGACAAATTATCCGGTATTGTATTCCATTTGCTGGATAAAAAAGCTCTCGAAAGAACTATTGCCCGGCTTGAGCCCTATCAGATACTGGTTCTGCACGGCGAGATACTTAACCGCTGTATATACCTTGCGAGGGAACTTTTGGGAAGAGAATATACAAGAGAAAGTATATCATCGTATTTTCTGAAAGATAAAGACTATATGAAAAGAGTGAACTGTAAATTCGACGAAGTTTACTGCAGAGGCAATTTTTGCATAAAAATAGCGCCGGACTGTATGGTACAGAAGCTAAAAAAACAAATTGAAATAATTGTTGACTTGATAGAAGAAATTTACGATTTTTATAAGAGATTTGAATTGAGGAAAAGATTATGAAAAAGATTCTAGTTGTCGGATCGGTCGGAATAGACGATATTGAAACTCCAAAAGGGAAGGTTGAAGGAGTACCCGGCGGATCGGCTGTATATTTCAGTCTGGCCGCTTCAATGTTCGCCCCGGTCAATTTTGTGGGAGTAGCCGGATCGGATTTTCCGAAAGATATAATAGAACTGATGCAGAAAAGAAATATTGACACCAATGGTTTCGAGATAATCGAAGGAGGAAAGACATTCAGGTGGTCAGGCAGATATCACGACGATATGGATAACAGGGATTCACTTCTGACAGAACTGAACGTCTTCGAGAATTTCGATCCTAAGCTGCCCGAAGAATATAAGGAGTCGGAGATTCTGTTTCTTGCGAATATCCGTCCTGATCTTCAGCTTCAGGTTTTGGAAAAAATGGGGAAAAGGCCGGAGCTGGTTATTTCCGATACAATGAACTTTTGGATCCACAGCGATCCAGTTCAAGTCGCTAATGTGGTAAGAAAATCGGATATTTTTATTATAAACGATTCCGAACTCCTTCTGATGACAGGAGAAAATAATTTTCTTTCCGCGGCAGACATGATACTGGAGGAATGCTCGCTGCTGAAAGCACTTATCGTTAAGCTGGGCAAATACGGAGTTTATGCTACCGACGGTAAAGAGGAGTTTTTTCTGCCCGCATTCCCTTTAAGACAGGTCGCCGACCCTACTGGAGCAGGGGACAGTCTGGCGGGCGGATTCGCAGGATATCTGGCTAAGACCGGTGATTTCAGTTTCAATAATATAAGAAAAGCGTGTGTTTACGGTTCAATAACCGCATCGTACTCCGTAAACGATTTTTCGATAGAAGGGCTGAAGGAATTTGACGCGGACGACATTCATCTTGAGTATGAAACTTTCAGGAATTTAACGCAATTTTAGATCGTTAATATATTCGATCCGTTTATTTAATATGTTCTTTTCTTTATCAGTAAGTTTGAGTCCGAGCGCCTTATTTCTGAAATTTCTGCTTTTTTCATGATCAGATGTTTCATAGTATATTCTCGAAAGAAAATAACAGGAATTGAAAAGATCAATATTTGAGTACTTTTCCTTCATATTTTCTATCTTTGTTAAAAGTTTTAAATATAATTGTTCAGCATCATAGTATTTTTTTTGTTCGAACAGTGCCCTGGCTTTAAGAAACAGAAAAAGATGTGACGAAGGATATTTTTCAAGAGCGAGATCTGCCATTTCTTCAGCTTTCCCGAATTTTTCGTAATCGATATAGATCCATCCCAGAGTCGATATTGCCAGGTACCTGCTGAAGTTCGATCTTTCGATGCTTTCAGAGACGATCTTAACGGCCTCAGGTCTTTTATCCCATATCCAGCTTATAATTTCACTTCTGTAGAACAGGTAGGTGCCGTACAGAAGTTTTGCGTCGCCTGTCTCGAGAGACTCTTTGATGTATGATATGCCGTCAAGTGTTTTAGAGAGAGCGGAAAATCTTCTGCCGTCCCTGCTTAAGAGGTATCCTCTGTTTATCAGCGATGCACCTTTATAAAAGTTCATCCAGGGGTCGTTTTTGTCGAAACCTAGGTGAAAATCCGCTTTTTTTTCGGCAGAATTGTAATAGAGTACGATCTTGGAGTCAAACTTGTCGGTCTCGTAAAAAGAGGCAAGAAAATTATAATAGTAGCCCATGAAAAAAGGTCCCGCAGGGTGATCGGGATAAGTTTCATTTATAGAGCTGAAAATTAAAAAAGCGTCTTCGAATTTTTCATTGTACATCATATCAACGGCCGAATTGATCCGGCTTAACTCTTTATTTTCTATATCCGATGCGAATACCTGCAGAAAGCATAAAAATATCGACAGTATCACTCCCGGATATCTCATTTTAAAGCTCCTTTCAATGATCTGATATCACTGCTTGACGGAGACTGATGTACTTCAAGACCGAATTGCGGAATCACAGCAAAAATATGATCAAATATATCAGCCTGTATTTCTTCGTACTGTACCCAGCGGTTGTCGTTCGCGAAAACGTAGATCTCTATCGGAAGTCCCGCCGGTCCGGGAGGGAGCTGCCTTACAAGCAGTATCATATCTTTGTTTATTTTAGGATGATTTAACAGATAATTTTTGAGATATGCCCTGAAAGTACCGATGTTGGTCAGTTTCCTCTGATTTATCAGATTTTTCTCGGATTCTTCGAAAATTTTATTGTATTCAGCTATTTCGGCAAGTTTTTTAGCTATGTACTCTTTAAGAACGCGGATATTTTTGTAATTATCGATGTCCTGCTGATCAAGGAACCTTATCGATGATATATCTATATTTACCGATCTTTTAATTCTTCTTGAACCGGATTCCGACATGCCTCTCCAGTTCTGGAAAGACTCCTCAATGAACTTATATGTAGGTATGTTTGTGATAGTCTTATCGAAATTCTGTATTTTAACGGTATGAAGCGCAATATCGATTACATCGCCGTCCGCATCGAATTTGGGCATTGTTATCCAGTCGCCGATCTTTATCAGTTCATTGGTCCTGATCTGGACGCTCGCGACAAGAGACAGGATCGTGTCTTTAAAGATAAGAAGCAGGATCGCGGTGACAGCACCGATCCCGCTCAGAAGAAGAACAGGTGATTTGTCCATCATGACCGAGACAACTATCAGAAAGGCAGTAAGGAATACGATCAGCTTGAATATCTGAAGATAGCCTTTTATAGGTTTGTCTTTTGAGAATGAGTAAGTATTATAGATGTCGTTGAAGGCGTTAGTTAATGAATTTATAAAAAATACGAACAGAAGTATTATCAGAGAAACGATGATCCTTTTTATCAGATCTTCAGCCGACAGGAAAAAATGCGAGAAATTGTAGATTATTATTGCGGGGATAAGAGTTATCAGTTTTTCGAAGACCCTGTGCTCAAAGAGTTTGTCATCCCACTGGTTCTTTGTTTTGGAGACAGTTTTTTTGATTATTCCCAGAACGATCTTTTTTAAAAAAAGGTCAAGAAGATAAGCACCGATCAGCAGAGCGGAAATATTCACAAAGTGCCTGATATTGTCGTTCTCTGATAAAAATTCTCTGATACCGTCCATTATTAATTCCTCTTATTATTGACAGAAGACAAAATACGAAATTATTTGATCTTTTTCAAGAACGCAGCTGAAAATATTATTTAAGGAACCTGTCGAGCCACTCGCACATCTCCGCGAGGACGTGGAGGTTCGCTTCACGGGATTCGTAACCGTGACCTTCATAGGGAAGCATGACCAGCC
>ERZ795048.3997-NODE-3997-length-10530-cov-5.572220_pt1 | contig 10530 bp, 9 predicted proteins | sample MGYA00375132_ERZ795048 | MGnify/ENA primary metagenome ERZ795048 (study PRJEB30177, sample SAMN05720225) | activated sludge metagenome | isolation source: Anaerobic digester | place: Hong Kong | collected 2014-12-17 ...
CCCGGTTCAAGCGTTTCAGAATGTTCATCCCGGCGGGCTTTCCACAGGCCGGCCGCCAGCGGCGCCACCGCGACCAAAATGCCCAGCGCCGCGGGCAATCGCCCGGTCACAGCCAGCGTAAACAGCGCTGCACAAAGCACCACCATAATGGCGAGGATAAAGGCGGCCTTAACCTGCGCCACATCGGCATTGATAAAAAACCGGTACAGCGCATACAGGCCGATTATAAGTCCAAGTAAAAGAAGTAAATATGGCATAGCTTCAAAAACACTAGCAAAACATATACGCCTGCGCCAGTATAAGAAGCATGAAAAATACAAAAGAAAAAATAAGCGCCCTACGTGCTTTCATGGCAGAGCAAGGGCTTGACGGTTTTATCGTTCCCAAGGCCGATGAATATCAGGGCGAATTCGTTGCCCCTTACGCCGAGCGCCTGAAATGGCTCACAGGTTTTACCGGGTCAGCCGGTGTTGCTATTGTGTTACAAAATAAAGCCTGCGTTCTGACTGATGGGCGCTACCGCATCCAGATTACTGGGCAGATCGACAACGATATTTTTGCCGCCGGCGACAGCATTAAAACCGGTCTGCATGGCTGGTTGCTTACACATGCTGAAAAGGGCTCTAAAATAGGCTATGATCCTTGGCTTCATACCCCAAATCAGGTGCAAAAACTTAAAGAAGAATGCCCGGAGATTGAACTGATTCCGGTTAAGCACAACCTGATTGATGAAATTTGGCTGGACCAGCCGGAAAAACCGCGGGGCCGTGTCGAAATTTTTCCGCAAAGTCTGGCCGGTGCATCGTTAAAGGAAAAAAAGGCACGTGTGGCTGAAAACATAAAAGCAGCAGGCGCTCAGGCGGCCATGATCACTTTGCCAGACTCTATCGCCTGGCTGCTCAATGTTCGCGGCAGCGATATTGAGTACATTCCCTCCGTTTTATCCTATGCGGTCGTTTTTGCGGATGAGGCAGAGCCGGTTTGGTGGATTGTTGATCAGGCCAAAGTCGGTGCGGATGTACGCGCTTATGGCGACGGCGCTTTCAAACTCGCCACTCTTGAGGACTTACAGAGCATAAAGGCCAGCCCTATCATGTTTGATTGCGCCCACAGCCCGGAATATTTCCATACACAATTATTGGCGCAAGGGCAGGAAATCATAGACAAGAAAGATCCATGCATTGATTTGAAAGCTCTGAAAACGGATGCAGAAGTTGAAGCAATAAAAAAAGCGCATATCATTGATGCATTAGCGCTGACGAAATTTCTCCATTGGCTTGATAAAACTGTGCAGCGCAAGGAAATCACCGAAACGGATGTTGCCGATCAGTTGCAAAAGTTTCGCGCTGAAAACTCAGCATACAAAGGGCCAAGCTTTGCAACCATTTCCGGCTTTGGTTCCAATGGCGCGATTGTACATTATCGCGCCGATGATCAGACAAATAAAACGCTGGAGGAGGGCAGCCTGCTGCTTGTTGATAGCGGTGGGCAGTATTGTGAAAATGATGCCGCAGGAACGACCGATATTACGCGCACTATCGTAATTGGTCAGCCGAGTGATGAAATGCGGCGTAATTTTACACTGGTTCTCAAGGGGCACATCGCACTGGCTATGGCGAAGTTTCCCGCTGGCACAACCGGTGCGCAGATCGATACGCTTGCGCGCCAGCCTCTTTGGAACGAGGGTTTGGATTACGCACACGGTACAGGCCACGGAGTTGGGTGCTATCTCGCCGTGCATGAAGAAGCCGCAAGTATCTCACCAAAAGGAACGGAAAGCTTTAAATCCGGCATGCTCATTTCAAATGAGCCGGGATATTATAAGGACGGCGCCTATGGTATCCGCATTGAAAACCTGGTGCTGGTGAAAGAGGCAGGGCAGTGTGCCGACACCGGCGGACAAATGCTCAGGTTTGAAACAGTGAGTTTCGTGCCAATAGATCGCCGCTTGATTGATGTAAAAATGTTAAATGTGCAGGAGCGTGATTGGCTCAATGATTACCATGCAAAACTGTACGAGCATTTACATGAAGGCTTATCAAACGAAGTGTCTGATTGGCTGCATACTGCAACGTTGCCCGTTTAATCTTTTTCAGGTTTAATTCCTCGCCGCTTGCGGCGTAATCGTCATCGCGAGCGCAGCGAAGCGATCCAGTGCCACAAGGATAAATTCTGGATTGCTTCACCGCCTTTGGCGGTTCGCAATGACGCGATACCTCACGGCTTGCGGCGATATTGTTCATTGGAAAGCAGGATTGCCCGGATTATTCAGAAACGGGTTGGTCTTCTTCTTGCTGCTCGCTTTCATTTTGATCCAGAGATTCTTGCAATTGCTGCCCTGGATGAAAAACAACACTTTGCATGACATAATCCATGAATTTTGACGTAACAAAATGACTCGCCGCTATGATTTCATGCACAATGATAGAATCGCCAAGAAACTGAGTTCTCAGCCTGACTTTATCCACATAAGGATAATTTTTTGGAGGTTCAATAGGATAAGAAGTCTCAATGACAGGCAGATTGTTATTCATAAATCTGTCCATTCTGAGATTAGCAGCATACTCAGACAAATGTCGTGAAACATATTCTTTTTCAAGGAAAGCCTCAACATCAAGAAAATTCAGTTTCTTTTTCGGGAGTTTGTGACCGTAGATATTATAAAATATCATTTCACGCCAGATAGGGTCATAAAATCTGAAACTCATACGCTCAAATTTATCTGTCTGGATAATATCAACATTTGCCGGGACATAAGGAGAAACCTTATCGGGAAGAAAGGCTGTAAACATACCGGAAGGGGAGGTATGCGCGGGCCATTCCTTTTGTATACTCCCGCCATTTACTTTGTAGCCATCTTTGGCGTACAAGGAGTCAAAAAACTTGCGGGCTGCAAATGAGTTCATTTTGCCCTCATCCCCCATCACAATTTGTTGAATTTTACTTATGCCCAAGAAAAACGTGCGCATACGAATATGCTGTCGTCCCATATTTGGATCATCGTATGAAATTTTGATTTCTCCACCAGGAACGCCGTATTGATACAGAAAATTCTCACGACTATGAACCTTCCCGTTCATATTGCTATAATAACTCGCAAAAACATCCAGATCTTCTATAATGAACCTTCGAATATAACTGTCATGAACCGGAACTCCCAGACTTTGATCAAAACGCACAATGTAATGGGTAACAGAATCCTTGTAAGGTCTTTGGTCCGAAACTGCGACAGCCTGACCGGATTGCGCCACCGTTTTTGAATTGATTCTAAAGTTTAGTGCGGTTTCTTCTACGTTATCGAGTATACGCACGTCAAAAAGCGAGCCTTCGGCGCTATAATTATGCCAATTTTGCGCTTGCGCGAATGGCGATAAAATACCGCTGAATGTCAATGCAACCAGACCAAGCCAGACAAAGTGCCTGAATCCTGGGCGGTATATACGACGACGAGAGAGAGAGAATGAAATGTTCATACGATTCAGTATAAAGCATAAAAAAACCGCTGAAAAGAAAACAGCGGATTTTTTGGAGTTTTAAATTACAAAAAACTGCTTTTAGAATCCATCGCGTTCACGGCGCTTACGATCCATCTTGCGCGCGCGGCGCACAGATTCAGATTGTTCGCGGGCTTTCTTTTCAGAAGGCTTTTCGTAATGACGACGAAGCTTCATCTCACGGAAAATGCCTTCACGTTGCATTTTCTTCTTGAGAACCTTCAAAGCTTGATCGACATTGTTGTCGCGTACACTAACACTGACCACAGTGCATCACTCCTTTCAAGAGTGTTAAAGTTAAAATTGTCCCTGTACACCGCCGAAGCAGCGCAAAAGGCCCACATTCCTACCATCTCGTACAAGGAATGCAAGGGAAAAATGCCTCAAGCTTTAATTATACTAGTTTTTCTAAGCCGTTTTCAAATCCAGCGCCGCCGCCAGCAGAGCTTTTGTGTAGTCTTCCTGTGGATTTCCGAAGATCGCTTTCGCTGGTCCGGCTTCTACCACGCGGCCCTCTTTCATGACAATCAAATCATGCGCCATGGCTTTGACCACGCGCAAATCATGGCTGATGAACATATAGGAAATATTGTGCCTCTCCTGCAATTCACGCAGCAAATCGACAATCTGCGCCTGCACAGACAAATCCAGCGCGCTTGTCGGCTCATCCATCACGATAAATTTCGGGTGCAAGGATAGCGCACGGGCAATCGCAATACGTTGCCTTTGCCCGCCGGAAAATTCATGCGGATAGCGATGTCGCGTCTCCGGGTCCATATGCACATCTTCCAGGGCCTGCACCACCAGCGCATCGCGTTCTTCACGGCTTAAAGCGCTGCGGTGGATTTTAAGACCCTCGCCAATAATCTGCTCCACGCTCATTCGCGGGGACAGCGAGCCGAACGGGTCCTGAAACACGATCTGCATCTCTTCACGCAAGGGCAGCATCTCTTTCGCGTTATGGCTCGAAATATCACGCCCCTCAAACACAATCCGCCCCTGCGCCCCCAAAAGCTTAAGCAACCCAAGCCCCAGTGTTGTCTTGCCCGAGCCGCTCTCGCCGACCACGCCGATAGTTTGCCCTTTTTTAGCAACAATGTCGATATTATCGACTGCTTTGACCCAGTCCAGCGGCTTGCCAAACAGGTTTTTCGCCTTGGGGAAATAAATCTTGATATCCGAGCCTTCCAAAATCACTGGCGCGTTCATATCTGCGGGGATTGCATCCCCCTTCGGCTGGGCCGAAAGCAGCATTTTCGTATATTCATGCTGCGGCTTGGCAAACAGCTTCGCCGTTTCGTTCTGCTCAACGATTTTCCCGCGCTGCATAACACACACATGATCGCTCATTTTCTCCACAATCGTCAGATCATGCGTGATGAGCAGCAGCGCCATCCCCAGCCGCTTTTGCAAATCTTTCAAAAGCTCCAGCACTTGCGCCTGCACGGTGACATCCAACGCCGTTGTTGGCTCATCGGCGATCAATAGCTCCGGGTCATTCGCCAGCGCCATGGCAATCATCACCCGCTGGCGCTGTCCGCCCGATAGCTCATGCGGATAGGCATTCAACCGCGTTTTTAGCCCCTCCAGTCCCACCAGTTCCAGCAATTCCAAAACCCGCGCCCGCGCTTGCGGCTTATTCATCTTCTGGTGCAAAAACAGCACTTCCGAAATCTGTTTTTCAATCGTGTGCAGCGGATTGAGCGCGGTCAAAGGCTCCTGAAAAATCATCCCGATCTTCCGCCCGCGCACCGTGCGCATAAAGCTTTCACCCTTACCGACCAGTTCCTCGCCGTTAAACTGGATCGCCCCGCCATCCGGGTGCACAGCGCGCGGGTAGGGCAGCAATTGCATGATCGACAGCGCCGTAACCGATTTTCCCGACCCTGATTCTCCGACCAGAGCCATCGTCTCACCCTTCTGGATTTCAAACGACACATCATCGACCGCGCGCAGGCCGCCGCCTTGCGTCTTAAAATCAACGGAAAGATTTTTGATTTGGAGGAGTGTTTCGGTCATGTCGCCCTTATCTCTTTAGTCATCTCATGGAAATGAGATGCCCGCTGTTTTCTTCTTTCTTCAATCCCATCTCTTTTCTTTTCCAAAAATTTTCTGGCGTTCCAATCAGGATTAATTTCAAAATTTTCATCCGGTATTTCGTATTTTTTTCGTAACGCCTCTTTCAGCTCTATAGCATCTAGGCCAAGATTCGCATAGCCGTCCTGTCTTGCTTCAAAGAATTCTTCATAATCAGGCTGTCCCATGATAGTGCCGTCATCGCCGACAACTTCGCAGCATTTTCCGACATATTCATCAAGGACACATATTATCTGAACGGCCAGATACGCAGCATGTTTTTCGCGCAGCCGTTTTTCATTCAGCCACTCTCTTACCCAAGGGATAAATGACCCGATAATAACCCCAAGAAAGCCGAAAATTGCTTCGCTCATGCTGTTGATTCCTTATTCATCGGCGTTTATCTGTGTCAATCTGTGGTTATTTAACCGACAGAACAGAATAAATCTCATCCGTGATCCGGCCTTCCACAGCCTGCATATCGGCCAGATCAAGCTCATCCAGCTTACAGCCCTTCTCCTCGGCGAGCTTCACAATCGCCCCCGTCACATGGTGCGCATCACGAAACGCCATGCCCAGCTCCATCACCAGCCAGTCAGCCAGCGCCGTAGCCGTCGTAAACCCATCCTCGGCAGCTTTGAGCATATTTTCGGTGTTAAACGTAGCGGTTGAGAGCATCCCCTCCATCGCCTCAATACACAGCATGACCGTATCAAAGCTCTCGAACACCGGTGCCTTATCTTCCTGCAAATCCTTGTTATAGGCCAACGGCAGGCCCTTTAAAACGGTCAGCATCTGAATCAAATTCCCGTTCAAACGCCCGGTTTTTCCGCGCACCAGCTCGGCCGCATCAGGATTTTTCTTCTGCGGCATAATGCTACTGCCTGTGCTCCACTGATCCGAAAGCTGGATAAACCCGAATTGCGGCGTCGCCCACAAAATGATTTCCTCAGCCAGCCGCGACAGGTGAATGCCGGTCTGCGCACAGCAAAACAAAAACTCGGTCGCAAAATCCCGCGCGCTTACCGCATCAAGCGTATTGAGCGTCGGTCGGTCAAAACCTAGCTTTTGAGAGGTAAATTCCCGGTCGATAGGGTAGGGCGTTCCAGCCAGAGCCGCCGAGCCCAGCGGGCATTTATTCGCCCGGCTTTGACAATCACGAAACCGAAGCTTGTCGCGGTTGAGCATGCAGGCATAGGCATCCAGATGCAGCCCCAGCGTAATCGGCTGCGCGGCTTGTAAATGCGTAAAGCCCGGCATAATGCTGTTTTTGTGCGTGTCACTTAAATCACCAAGAGTATCTTGAAAAGCCTCAATTTTAGCGACAATGTCGTTAATAGCATCACGAATCCACATTCTGAAATCTGTGGCCACCTGATCATTCCGGCTGCGCGCGGTGTGTAGCTTACCCGCCGCCTCACCAATAAGCTCGCGCAAACGGCTTTCGATATTCATATGAATGTCTTCCAGCTCGCGCTTGAATTCAAATTCCCCGGTCTCAATCTCCCCGGCAATCTGGTCCAGCCCCTTCAAAATTGCCTCACCGTCCTTGGCCGGAATGATCTTCTGCTTCACCAGCATCTCGCAATGCGCCTTCGATCCGGCAATATCCTGCCGCCACAGGCGTACATCCACATCAATGCTCGCATTGATCTGCTCCATAATGTCGGACGGCTTTTCGCTAAACCGCCCCCCCCACATTTTATTGGCTTTATTTTTGCTCATTCTCTTTTTTAAATTCCTGCCTTAACATTTCATATAGGCCGACAATAAAAGTGCATGCGACCATCCAAAACCATATAGAGATCCCTAAAGTATAGAATAAATAAGAAGAGAAATATAAAGGTATAAAAAGCACTGCTGCAACAAAGCCTGTTGGTATGGCCATAATTATCTTCTTAATTAGGTTTTTCATATTTTTTTTAAGTCATCCCCGCCTTGTGCGGGGATCCGGATGCCCGCATAAAGCGGGCATGACATGGTTGTGCTAGCTACAAATATCTTCGTATAAATCTTTCCAGTCTGGGTTCATCTCTTCAATGATTTTCATTTTCCATTCTCTGGGCCATTTTTTCAGGCGCTTCTCACGGCGGATGGCTGTCTCAGGATCATCATGAACCTCATAATAAACAAGCGTTTTGATACCGTACTTTTTTGTAAAGCCGTCTGCAACCTCGTTTTTATGTTCCCATATGCGCCTTGGTAAATCCGAGGTTATGCCGACATAAAACGTACTGTTGCGGGCTTTGGACAGAATGTAAACGTAATATTGTTTTGGCATTTACATCTCCGGATGCCCGCACGGAAGCGGGCATGACGGCGCAGAGGTTATGCCGCCGCCTTGCTCGGTTTACTCGCAGGCGTCTCCCCGCGTACCTTGGTGTTATTCCGCAACCGCACGGCATTAATCTTGATAAAGCCTTCAGCGTCTTTCTGGTCATACCCGCCTTCTTCATCCATCGAGGATTGCGCCGGGTCATACAGTGCATTCGGCGATGTACGCGCCACCGGATAGGCGCTGCCCTTGAACAACTGCACCTGCACCGTCCCGTTCACGGTTTCTTGCGCCTTGTCCATCGTCGTCATCAGGAGTTCAAATTCCGGCGAGAACCAAAACCCGTTATAAATCAATTCCGCTACTTTTAGCGACAATGTATCGCGCAGCTTCATTACCTCACGGTCCATGGCCAGCCCTTCAAGGTCGCGGTGCGCATTATGCAGGATCGTTCCGCCCGGCGTCTCATAAATCCCACGTGATTTAATCCCGACAAAGCGGTTTTCAACCATATCCAGACGCCCGATCCCGTGCTTGGCCCCCAATTCATTGAGGAACTGAAACAGCGCCAAAGCGCCCGTAACCGTTTTGCCCTCGGCCTCAACCTTGACTGGCACCCCGGCCTTGAACTCGATCGAAATCAGCTCCGGCTCATCCGGCCAGTCTTTAATCGTCGATGTACGCGAATACACATCCTCGGCGCAGGGCGCATTCGGGTCTTCCAAAATGCCCGCCTCATGAGAAATATGCAGCAGATTATCATCCTCGGAATAGGGCTTCTTGCGCGTCGCGCTCACCGGAATGCCGTACTGGTCACAGTAATTGAGCATATCCTGGCGTCCTTCAAACCGGGTCAGAAACTCGGGCATCTTCCACGGCGCCAGCACTTTAATATCGGGCTTGAGCGCATAATAAGACAGCTCAAAACGCACCTGATCGTTGCCTTTACCGGTCGCGCCGTGACCGACAAACTGCGCGCCTTCTTTTTCGGCAATCTCAATCTGGCGCTTGGCGATGATGGGGCGCGCCACAGAGGTGCCGAGCAAATAGCGCCCCTCGTAAACCGCTTGCGATTTAAACGCCGGGAAGATGTAGTCGGTAACGAATTCTTCCTTGAGGTCCTCGACATAAACCTTCGCCGCGCCGATCTTCAGCGCCTTTTCCCGCGCCGCTTCGAAATCCTCTTCCTGACCGACATCGGCGATATAGGCGATAACCTCATAGCCTTCTTCGATAAACCATTTCAAAATCACCGACGTATCCAGGCCGCCCGAATACGCCAGTACGATTTTACCTTTGCTCACTTGTTACCTTCCTTTTCGTTTTTGAACCACGAATAAACGCGAATAAATACAAAATTAAAAATATATAACTACAGAGCACGCGAGAGAAGGCAAGGCCTCAAAGACTCCGAACTACAATAATTTTATAGAATTTATATCTATCTTCCTAAAAAAACTACTTTTAAAATTTAGACAGACAGAAACACAAGAAAAGCGTGAATCATTCTAGCCGGCAGACAATGTGGGCACAGGCTGATCATTTGATGAACATTCTGGATTTGTTTTATTATCAAGGGATGAGCCCACGTAAATCATGCCCGCCAAGCTTGCCGCAGTAGTAAAATCAAGAACTCTTCTGACGACAAATTTTTTATAGTTGGGGACTTTACCGGCTTCGCCGCAATCATCAACAGGCACTTTCGTGAAGTAATTTTTTGCACTTGTTACGCTACTTGCGGCGATTTCTTGACATCCCTGAAAGAAAGCACTTACCCCTTCTTTATCTCCATCTTGACGATTGGTATCATCTAAATAACGAGTCATTTCCTATCCTCTTTATAGTTGTATTGTTTCGTAAAATATATCTTTTAAAACAAAAAAGCGACACGTCAACATGTTTTACGGAAATATATTATGTTTTAAAAGTAAGCAAGCTGTTTCTCTTGCGCACTCTGCGATCTCTGTAGTTACATTCTATTCGTGTCTATCTGTGTCCATTCGTGATTATCAATCACGCATTCCCGAAATTAAAACTGCTCTGGCTGACGCTCACCCCGGCCTCTTCAAGGCACCAGGCCAGAATGGCTTTTTGCGCATGCAGGCGGTTTTCCGCTTCGTCGTAAATCACATTCGCCGGACTGTCCAGCACGCCTTGGGCCACTTCTTCGTCCTTGTGCACCGGCATGCAGTGCATGAAGATCGCGCTGTCTTGCGCTTTTGCCATCAAGGCCGGGGTGACCTGATAATGGCGGAACTTGTCAATCGCCTTGCCTTCCTGACCCATCGAAACCCATGTGTCAGTGACCAGAACATCGGCATCCCTGGCCGCCGCCTCCGGATCTTCGAAATAGGCCACATAATCGGTGAGATCATCAGGCTTCAGCTCCAGCGGCACCGACAGCGCCAGCTCAAAACCGAAAATCGGCGCGGCCTGCACGAATGTGTTGCTGACATTGTTGCAATCGCCAAACCACGCAATCTTGCGCCCGGCTATGCTGCCCAGCTTTTCTTCGATGGTCAGCATATCGGCCATGATTTGACACGGATGCGTCTTATCCGTCATGCCGTTAATCACCGGAATGGAGCAATGCCCGGCGAAGTCTTTCAGAACATCATCATCGCTCATCCGGATCATGACCCCGTCAACATAGCGCGACACCACATTGGCCGTATCCTTGACGCT
>ERZ795048.3998-NODE-3998-length-10528-cov-9.298577_pt1 | contig 10528 bp, 10 predicted proteins | sample MGYA00375132_ERZ795048 | MGnify/ENA primary metagenome ERZ795048 (study PRJEB30177, sample SAMN05720225) | activated sludge metagenome | isolation source: Anaerobic digester | place: Hong Kong | collected 2014-12-17 ...
CCGTCCGCGCCCCGCTTCCTCGGAGCGGGGTCAGCGCGGTCAAAAACCCTGAGCATCGCCTTGTTCTCGGGAAGCACCGAAGCTGACAGCTTTTTAATGCCCCGCTCCGCCGCTATTTTGATGAGGTAATTGAGCAGAAAAGAGGCGATGCCCATGCCCTGGAACTCCTCGTTAACGGCAAAACCCATCTCATAGGTTTTATCATACTCATACCACGCGTAGCGCCCCTCGGCTATGATGCGTTCCCTGCCCCCTTCGTTGATCAGGCCCACGATTGAAAGGGTTTTGTCATAATCGATGTTCACGTACTTCTGCATGTTTTTATGAGGCATGACCCTCATGGCGGTAAAGTACCGCATATAGCGTGAAGAATCCGAAAAAGTATAAAACTGCCGGCGCAGCATGTCTTCATCGGTCGGCTTTATTGGCCTGAACTTCACCTCAAGGCCGTTCCTGAAGGTCTTGACTGTTTCAAGATTCTCCGGGTAGTTCACCGCGTTTCCCGTGACATATATCTGGTCCTGGTACACGTACCCTGTCTCCTTGGCCTGTGTCAGGAGTTCCTCACGGTGGGACGGATGCGCTATATCGATCAGCGCCATTACCCGCTCACGGATTGATTTTCCGAAAAGGCTGGCTATGCCGTACTCGGTCACCACATACTGCACAATACCCATGGTCGACCTGACACGCTCCGTTTCATGTTCGAGCGACATCACGATTGAGCTGTTGCCCTCTCGATCGACTGAACGCAGCGCGCATATGACCCTGCCCTCGCCCAGCTGTGAAGAAACAAGGGCGAAATGAAACTTGCTGGGATACCCGGAGAGGATGTTATCGCGAGCGTGGAAGCGCACGGTGTTGCAGGAGATATCGGTCTTTTCCACGTTCAGGATTGAGACCAGGTTCTTCAGGTGGCTCATGTTCGAAGCAGGGTTATGGTAGTCGAGGGGCACGAACCTGATCAGGGGATTCCGGTGCACGTAATCGTAAAGCCGCCTGGTCCCGTAGCAGCTGTTGGTGATGACCGCGAAGCCGCCGTGCACCGGGTCAGGACTAAGGACTTTTTCTTCTATTAAATCGATCACCCAGTCAGATACGACATTGGTGAGTACCGAAAGGTTTTTCCTCTTCTTCAGGTGGGACGCCAGGGCGTCGAACACGGAGCCGACATGCATCACCACGGTTGAACCGTCATCAATGAGGTTTGAGATGTTCCATCCCATACGGCCTGAGACATCGTCATACGCGCGCGCCGGGCGTTCGGTGAGAGGCAGATCGCTTTCGATAACATGATCCACGTCATCAATATGGATGAGTGAATCGGTGACCGTGAACGGCATATTCGGATTGATCTCGGCAACGACCACCGTTGCCTTTGCTGCGGCGATGGCAGCAACGTCAACGGCAATACCCGGGCTCATGAATCCCTCTTCATCGGGCGGCGAAAGGGCTATGACCGCGATGTCGATATCAAGGATATTCCTCTCGAAAATTTTTGGTATATCTATAATGCCAGCCGGAATATAATCAAAGGTGCCGTAACATACCTCCCGCGACAGGCTCTCCCCGATATGGAAGGTCTTCAGCCTGAAATGGAGGAGATCACATGAATCCGGGGTCAGGAATGAACCGATTGTCATCAACTGTACCAGTTCCAGGTCCATGAGGTTCATTTTATTGGTGCTGATCAGAGCATCAATGGTATGCAGCGGTGAAGCGGGCTCACTGCTCAAAAAAAGCCTGCTGCCGGGCTTGACCAGGTCAAGAAAGGCCTCTGCTGAAATCAGCTTATCATGATATATTCCATTTTTCATGATCAAATCTCCCCCTGACTGTTTTCCGGTTTGGCTGATTATAGTAGTTTATTCAATTACTCAACATATAACACGTGTAATGACCATTATTTATTGACATTTTTGTCCTTTTATGTAAATATCCAGAAAACAACTTTTATGGGCACCCCAAAAATGTAGTTTATAAAGGTTCCCTTACTAAAGAACCATTCATTGCGTAAATTTCAAGGAGTTATTCATGGGCCTTGCAAAAAACATTCGCGGAAAAATTCAGTTTAAATTTATGGACGCCGATCTGCTCACCAGGAAAAAAGCGCTGCTTTTATTCAGATGGAACCTGGTTCTCCTGTGCATGATGATCATACTCACCCTGAGTTCCATGCTGATCAGCTGGGAACGTTTTATACAGTTCACGCTCTTTACCGGGACCATCATGGCTGGTTCCCTTATAAGTATTATTTTACTGACAGCGGGGAAATACGGGTCAGCGGCCTTCTCATGCCTGGTTTCGACATCCCTGGTCGTAGGAATCGGGCTTGCGGGAAAATACGCTCTTGCCCCACATGCGGGGCTCGCGCTCGCCTACTTTGCCCAGGCCATTATCGTACTGGGGGCGTTGTTCTCCAATACTATACTGGTCACCGCGGTCACTATATATTTCATTCTCTGCCAGGCGCTGTTTTTCTTTTTCGTCAAGGGAAAATTTGACGGCCCCCTTCTTGATTCAATTAAAAACTCTTTCCTGGACAGTATCGCGGCCTGCATCATCACCTATACCATATCCCTCATGATAATCAAGATGATGACAAGCGTCATCACCATAATGAACCAGGAAAATGATAAAAACAACGAACAGTACTCGTTCATAAGCTCAATGCTTTCAACCATAAAAGGGATATCGGTCAAATTGAACTCGTCAATCAAAACTACGGATGACGCGATCAGCACGCTTTCCGACAACTCGCAAAACCAGTCAGCGTCAATGGAAGAACTTTCGTCAACGATTGAGGAGATTTCCGCCGGGACTTCACACGCCGCCCAGGCGACCAGGGACCAGAACTCGTCAATGATGGCCCTTGTAGAGACCATTGAAAAACTATCCGAGTCAATAGAGACCATGAAAAAACACGGCCAGAACATCGCTGACCTTTTTTCCGGCCTTGCCGAACAGGCGCATGAGGGCGAACGCTCCTCGGCGATACTGGACGAGACCAACAGGACCCTTCTCGAAAATTCGAACAGCATCCTCACGATCGCATCAATCATGAATGATTTCTTCGACAAGATAAACCTTCTTTCATTGAACGCGTCCATAGAGGCCGCGCGCGCCGGCGATTACGGCAGGGGTTTCGCCGTTGTGGCGGATGAGATCAGCAAGCTCGCCGACAACTCGGCGCATGAATTGAAACAGATAACGCAGCTCATAGAAAAAAACAAGACCGATGTTGAAAGCGGCAACAGGATCATCGGCGACATTATAACCTTCCTGTCCTTCCTGCTTTCCAACGTGAGCGAACTGAAAACCCGGTCCGAAGACATACTGAAAGAAATCGAAAACCAGAAGGTCCTCAGGGATGAAATGAATTCACGCACCGTTGATGTAAAAGACAAATCGGAGCTCATCAACCTTACGATGACCGAACAGCAGAACGCGATCAATGAGGTCGTACGCTCCATTGAGACCACAACGGTCCTGGTGCAGAACAACGCCCACAGCGCGGAAAGCCTGAGGGAAAGTTCCAAAGACATTGTGGCGATTTCCGAAACGTTAAGCAATGAATTCAGGCAGGAAGAAAGCCAGCAAAAGGCCGATGAGCTTTAAAGCCGGATGATAAGCTTCCCGTCATAAGTCTCAATACCGTAGGTTTTCAGCTTCCCTGAAGCAGGCCCGGCAATCCGTGCGCCTGAATAATCATAGGTTGCCCTCATTATGCTGCAGCACTGGACCGTATCGGTATCCGGGACCGGGTCAAACCTTCTTCCCATGTGCCTGCACCGGTTTGAATAAGCGTGAAATTTACCGTCCTCACCGTTTACTATGAGCAGCCGGTCGGGAAGCCCCCTGCCTTCAATGCGCACCGCGCCCCCGGTCCGTGACAGCTCCCGTGTTTTTTCAAGATTGACAACCAGAGTCGACCCGTCATAGGTCCATGAATCTTTTTCCAGGGGCAGCCCTGTTGCCGGAACACCTAACATTCTCATGATAATCGGGCGCTTTAACGATTTTACTGACATAAGGTCCCCCCTCTATTTACTCAATCATTCGGGCCCTTCTCCGCTTCTGCGGAAACACCACATCGCTTGAATCAACCTGTTCCAGATCCTTCTTGTCCATAGGCTCGGCGTACGACACGAGGGTATCGGCCTCTTTCACGCTGAAGTAAACTTTTTGGGGAAGGCCCCTTCTTTGATCAGTTTCAGATATTTTTTGCAGCATTAGAATACTTCCTGCATTGATACCGTCAAACAGGCCGAGATTGACAATAATCCCCGTCTCTTTCAGTTTGAGAATTCTCCCCTTGAAAGGGATGACATCATATATTCGCCTCGCCAGTCTCAGGCACAGATCGGGAAGTGCGTTCTTCCCGGATTCTGATAGCTCAACCGTATTGATGATAATGCCCTTGTGAAAATCCATAAGGTTGCACACGGCAGAAAGGCTCTTGCCCTCTTCAGTACACGATCCATAAACAATATAATCAACCGGGGGAAGGTCTTCATCCTTTATTTTCAGTGATAGCTCCTCAAGCGCCTTTTCAAAGCCGGCTTTCATTTCTGCGCCCTTAACCGCATTCACGCGGGACCGCTCACCCAGGGTCTTCATCCTGCCAAACTGGCCCAGCGTAAACGTCAGCCCGCCGGCTAGAACCGACCCGGCATCGGCGTGGGTCGATACAGCGTCAGTATCAAAATTAAAAACCAGCACCACCGGCACGTCCCTCGGAGGCTCATCGTCTGAATAACCCTCACGATGATACAGCGCGTCCCTCCTCTTGATAATCTCCGCGGCCAGGCGCTCCTGGTACCGCGTTTCGGGATAAAGCCTGTTCATGTCTTTCAATTCATCCAGATAAAAACGCTTGTACCCCAGTACATCGTAATAGCGCATGAGCCGCTCTCGGGCGTCCCGGTTCATCGGGTTCAGAAAAATAGTCCTTCTCAGTGAAAATACCGCATCGTCAGGAAGGTTCTTGCGCTCGTTTTCAAGTGCTGTCTGGTATCTCTCATTCCCGAGCAGCACCCGTGCCGGATGGCCGATCTCGTAATCACGGTACACGAGAAAATTTTCCATGCGAGATCTCAGAATTGAATCCGAAGGAGACTTTTCATAAGCGCGCAGAAAACTCTCAAGAGCGCTTTCCTGGCTCCCTGACCGGTCATAGGCCACGGCAAGATTATACATCACCTGCGGGCCGGCGTGAAGAGACAATGCCTTTTTATAGTAAGCGACACTTTCTCCATACTGCCCCTGCATGAGGGAAATAGTCCCCATCATCCTGTTAGCCTGAAAGCTTTCGGGTTGAATTGAAAGTGCCCGGTTGAGGGAATCAATTGCCTCGGCAACAGCGGCGTTATTTTCACCTTTCAGGTATTCCCGCACGAGCACCTCGGCGCAGGAGATGTAGCCGGCCGGGCTATCGCTGTCACCCTCAATGGCCCGCTGGCAATACGTACGGGCTTCTTCAAACCTCCGCTCAGCGCTTTTTATATCAGCCATAAGAAGAAGCGAACCGGCATGATAGCGGTTGATCTTCAATATCGACTGTGCTTTCCTTTCCGACCAGATCTTTTTCCCCATGAGATAGTAAAGGTACGCGATCCCGTAATGGGCTTCGAGGTTCTCCCCCGATACTTCAACAGCCCGGCTGAAAGATTCAAGCGCCTGCTTCGTCCTGCCAAGCCCCAAGAGCGCGAACCCCATTCCGGTCAGGGCCTGGTCGGAATTTTCCTGCAGTTTCAACGCGTCAGCGAAAAGCTCAACCGCCTTTTCATAGGCCTCTACTTCATTATACGCTTTCCCGAGCCCGATAAGAGAATCCAGATAACGGGGGTTCTGTTTCAGGGCGTTCTTGAAATTCACCACAGCGCGGAGGTGGTCTCCTTTACGGAGATAATTCCATCCGTCCTTGTTATACGAGATAGCGTTCTTTGCTCCCGGCTCTGCAGGGACAAAAAATACCAGCAGCAGGAAAAAAGAGAGAAGTGTTGTTCTTAAACAGCCGTTATTCATAAATCAATCCTGATATCAATAAAGATGGCCACTGAGGCACAGAGAACACAGAGAACACAGAGACAATATTCAACCCTTCGGCTTGAGTATTAACAATTCTGTCTTATATCACCATGTTTGCATGAATTACAAAAAAAAACAATTTCACATAACATTTCTTTATGGGCACCTCTAAAAATCAGGAGTTTCATTATTATGAAATATGATAACTCCTGATTTTATCAGATAATGTGCCCACAAGGGAACATCAAAAATGTAATTTATAGAGGTTCCCTTATATTATACATCACACTTTCTCTGAGCCCTCTGTGTCTCCGTGGCCAATCCTCTTTTTATTTTGCGAACAGGTCCAGGTCGTTCACCATCACCCCGTCAACCAGCCCGGAGCCGACGAGCATATTCAGCGTTTCCCGGTCTTTCGCGACCCAGGGGAACACCTTCATGCCATGCTCCCGCGCCCACCGGGCCTGTTCAGGGTAAAACGAGTCTATCGAGGGATGCACGGAAAAACAGCCCAGGATATCAACCTCGCGGTTAAAGGAAAGCCACAGGCTGTCATACAGCATGCCTGTTTTTACCGCCGGCTCAACGCGCTTTATTTCTTCAAGTGAGAAATGATCGAACGACGAAACAAGCGCGTCATCCAGAAAACCCGTCTTTTTCAGCGTACCGGCAAGTATCTCTTCTATGCCGCGGTAATGGGAAGGAAGGTTCTTGATTTCGATGTTTAACCCGGCCCTTCCCTTTACCAGCTCGATAACATCCTCAAGCAGGGGGATGTCACACGGCCCCTTTTCCCTGAAGGTGTGACGGTAATCGAATTTTCTGAGCTCAGCCAGGCTCATGTCCCCTACTCTTCCCGAACCGTTTGACGTGCGGTCAATGGTTTCGTCATGGATGACCACCAGCTTCCGGTCGCGGGAGAGATGCACATCGAGCTCAATCATATCAGCGCCCGCGTCAAGGGCCGCTTTAAAAGCCGGCATCGTGTTTTCAGGGTATTTTTCTGAATATCCACGGTGCGCGATTTTAAGCACATCAGACATAACACCGAAGAAACAACAGTTTTGATATTTAGTCAATCACTATTCGTCAATCTGAAAACCCAAAAAAGTATTGCGCTATTTCAAAGTATTGTGGAATGTTAAACAATGAAGATACTGTCAAACATCTTTGAAGTAGGCGGCCCGTCCCTGTCACACCCGTCTGACGCAGCGGTCTACCTGATCGCCTCGGGAAGCGAGGCCGCGCTGGTCGATGCGGGAACGGGAAGGGCGACCGAACGGATACTGATGAACGCGAAACGCTGCGGCATCGGCCCTGACGCGCTGAAATACCTGTTTCTCACCCATTGCCACTTCGATCACACCGGCGGTGCTGAAGAAATCCGGCAGCATACCGCATGTAAAATCGTCTGCCACAATCTTGACGCGGTATACCTTGAAAGCGGCGATTCGGAAGTTACCGCGGCCTCCTGGTACGGGTCGTTTATGCGCCCGCTCCCGATCGACATCAAGGTGAGTGAACCGCGGCGCACGTTCTCCCTGGGGGACCTTGACATCGAATTCATCCACACGCCCGGCCACTCTCCGGGGTCATCGGTCCTGACCGTTCGCTCTGACGGGATGCTCGTGCTTTTCGGGCAGGATGTTCACGGGCCGCTTAACGACACGCTCCTTTCTGACAGAAGCCAGTACCGGCAGTCCCTTGAGTTCCTGATGTCGCTGAACGCCGATGTCCTCTGCGAGGGCCATTTCGGCGTGTACCAGGGAAAAGAAGAGGTCAGGGACTTTATTGAGTCGTTTTTATAGGACAATCTGCTCATTGTAAAATGATAGCTAACTTCAGAATGTTGGGATATATATTTTAAAAAACATTTTTATTAAGATTGCCACCGAGGCACCGAGGGCACAGAGAAAAAAGAACGAGAAGTCTCACGCGGAGGCGCGAAGATAAAGATGTAAGATATTTACACGACCTGTGCTGAACTCTGTCGAAACATGAATAGGGATGAAATCCATATACAAAAAAAATTCAACAATTGAAAATGATCTCAAATTACAGAAAAAATAAAAGGATTGACCGGTGTAATTCCATACACTACTTTTGTTGAGGTAATTAACATGAAAATAATAAATGCCACAAAAGCACGCGATCAGCTCTTTAACCTCATTGACGAAACAAGCATGACCCATGAGCCGATCTATATAACAGGGAAAAGGAAACGGGCTGTTCTTGTCTCTGAAGAAGATTGGAAATCTATTGAAGAAACAATGTATCTGCTTTCAATTCCCGGGATGCGCGAATCAATTCAGAAAGGCCTTGCTGAACCGCTATCTGAATGCAAAGAGGACATTGATTGGTGACATACCGTCTGGTCTATACAAGACAGGCCAGTAAGGATGCTCAAAAAATCAAAGAAGCCGGCCTGAAGGAAAAAGTAAAAGAACTTCTTGAAATAATCGCCCAAAATCCTTTTCAGAACAACCCCCCATATGAAAAATTGAGAGGCGATCTTATAGGAGCATATTCACGCAGAATAACCATTAAGCATAGACTTATCTATCAGGTTTTAGAGGATGAAAAAACCGTGAAAATCATCAGGATGTGGACCCATTACGAGTGAAATCATTATTCCAGTTAATGAAAAGGGAGTAAAGACGAACAAACTGTTATAATGATGCAATAATAAAAGCCACTGGCACATACATCACACGCATGAACGATAAAATAATCAGAACATCCAGAAAGACCGAACGCAGGCCCGGCCTCGCCGCTGTCCTGTCGCTTGCCGCTCCCGGGCTGGGTCAGATATATTCCGGTTCACCGACCCGCGGCGCCGCCTTTCTGCTTCTCTGCATAGTGCCGCTGTGGGCGCTTCCCTTTTACGTTCTCCTCACCGGCAAACAGGCCATAGGAACCCTGTTCATTGTTTCATGTGCTGCAGTCTGCGCCGCGGGCATCGCCTCATGCCTGCACGCGTTCCTGGCGACGAAAAAAAAACCGGAAATCAGGGCCGCCCGGTACAACAGCGTGCCGTTTTATGTTCTCTACGCGCCTGTAGCATGGGCCGCCATGGCGGGCTCGCTGTTCACGTTCTTTTCATTCTTCCCCCTGTCGCAGGTTGGCCCTGCCGATTCAGGGCCCTCACTCCCGCGGGGACAGATAATCCTGGTTAACAGGCTCGCCGATAAAAAATTTTCACCCGGCGACCTGGTCATGACCCTGGACGGCGGCGTATTCCGGGTCATTGCCCTTTCCCGTGACCGGGCCGCGCTCAGGCAGGGCATGCCCGTGATAAACGGCGAGCCCCTGAAACACCGTGTCCCCTCTGACGCGGAAGCTTCCGGGCTCAGGCCGGGCTCGACTGAAAACCTGTACTGGGAAAAGAACGGGGACAGGGAATACGCGGTTGAACAGGAACTGCCGAAGAAGACCGTTGAAGCTGCGGCAGGCGTCCCCCTGAAACAGAATCAACTGTTTCTGGCGCGGGACAACAGGATAGGCCGGGACTGGCACCGGGTCGTTTCACGCGACGGGATCGCGGGCACGGTTGAGCCGCTGTTACCGGTGTTATGGAGAATATCCTGGCTTTCTCAATAAAATCCAATCATTCTAATATGAATGCTTTTTAACCAAAGCAATAATTCTCGCATGCAACTCTCTGGCGAATATAACATATTTTTCAGCATCAACAATTGAAGGCCTTCCATAGGGCATAAGTCCAGTTAAGGCGGGATAGCGTGAATCAATATACAGCCTGCTGAGTTCATCAAGGATATCAAGATCGACTTTCAGACTGTTCTTTCCACTGATCTCACTGAAAAGACGCGATAAATCATGTATTTTAGGAACATGAGCATCCTGCATTTCAATTATTGCTTTGAAAGATTTTTCTACACACTGATGGGCATGAAAAGAAATTATAGTAGTCAAGTTCTCATCATCAAGAAGCCTTTCAGCAGCAGTTAGATCAAGAAAAGCAAGTTCTATCCATTCACGTACTTTTTCTTTCATGCAATGGATTTTCCTTCTCTTATGATCTCTCTTGAAAACGAGCTTCCACGCTCGATAAAAGAATTCCATTCGTCAATGGTATAAACGATCACATCAAAGGGAAGTTCTTCATTCAGGTCCCTCAACGACCTGCGTACTAAACGGTGATTTTCCATTTTTTCCCGGTATGTTAAAGGAAATCCGGTTTGGGACAAAACGACAATCAAATCACAATCACTGTCATCATGGGGTTCGCCGCTTGCCCATGAACCGAAGAGCACAACTTTATATGGATTCAAGGAATGAAGACGATCAGTTATTTGATTTATTAATAAATCTTTTTCCATTTATATTTCACTTTTTTTAAAAAAGATCAATTAATTATTTTATTCAGTAGGCACATGAAGTCAAGAATGTTTTTGAACAGAAAGACTATATAAGGGTCATATTATTCTGCATGATGTTCTGCATAATAATTATATCTGGTTTTCATCAATGAGGTTGT
>ERZ795048.3999-NODE-3999-length-10526-cov-12.002579_pt1 | contig 10526 bp, 9 predicted proteins | sample MGYA00375132_ERZ795048 | MGnify/ENA primary metagenome ERZ795048 (study PRJEB30177, sample SAMN05720225) | activated sludge metagenome | isolation source: Anaerobic digester | place: Hong Kong | collected 2014-12-17 ...
GAAGCGGCGGTGCCCGAACTGGCCACGCGGTTGGTCTGGGACATGGAGTACCTCGGTCTGGGGCTGGCCATGGACGGTGAGCTCCTCCGGAAGAAGGGCATCATCCTGCTCCTGCGGGCCGCGGCCGAACCGCAGTTCATGTTGAAGGGCACGCAGACGATCAACGAGCAGCTCTACGACCTGAAGGGGGTGGAGCAGTTCGACAAGCCCTTCCTCTTCCTGCGGGGCGGGGCTGGCATGAACTACTGTGCCGATGAACGCACCGTGATCACCCTGCGCTACATGTACGGCCGCGGACTCCCCATGGGATCGTCCTCCGATGGCGAATCCCTCGACCTGGTGACCAGCACCGTCTCCCTCGGCCTGCTTTGGAACCTGGGCAGATGCCGCTACTGCCGCGGCATGCGCCTGCAATGAACACCCGATCATGAGAAAGCTTCCGTTCCTTTCCCTGTTCCTGGCGCCCTTGCTCATGCAGGCACAGACCGATGGCATCAGCTACCAGGCCGTGATCGTGAGCGAGGAAGCCACCGAGGTGCCCGGCGTGGACCTCTCAGGCGCCTATGTGTCGGAGACCGAGCTCACCGTGCGTTTCACGATCGACAATGCCTTCGGGGGCATCGACTACCAGGAGACGCAGGAGACCGCGACCGACCGCTACGGCATGATCAACGTGATCATCGGTCAGGGGCAACCGACCGCCGACAGCCCGCAAGCCTTCGATCAGATCGACTGGGACGGTACACCGAAGGACCTGATCGTGGAGGTGGCCCTGGGCGGCGGGGACTTCGGCCTGTTCAGCGACCAGCCGCTGCTGTTCGTGCCGTACGCCTACCACCGCAACATCACCGCCACGGGCTCGCTCACGGTGGACGGACCAACGACCCTGAACGGTTCCCTGGATGTGACCAATGCAAGCCCCGTTTCCTTGAGCGGTACGCTGAACGTGGATGGTGCGACCACACTCAACGACCAGTTGACCGTGAACGGCCCGGCGCGGATGAACGGCACGCTATCCGTGGAGGAGGCGTTCACCGCGGAGAGCACCAGCCAGCTGAACGGGCAGGTCACGATCAATGCCGGGACGACGGGTGGGGAAAGCAGCTATTCCTCCTACGCGTTGCGCGTGCAGGGCACCGACCAGGGCATGGCCGTGAAGTTGAACGGCAGTGCCACGGAGGCGAGGAACTTCGTCACGTTCATGGACGTCTTCGGCACGGCCAAGGGCCGCATCGAGGGCCAGACGCTGTCCGAACTGCACTCCAGTTTCCGCTTCATCTGGGATTATGCGATGGCGGGCCTTTCGGAGGCGTTCATCGTTGCCGAAGGCGTGGCCTGCGGATTCCAGTTGGATGCGGCGGAGGCCGGGGTCATGACGGCCAATGCCGTGGTGATGGGCGCGCAATGGGTGGAGCTGGCCTACGACCGGGAGGTGAACGTGGGCGTGTCCTATCAATCAGGCGGGGCCGACTACGCCGAATGGCTGGAGCGCGCCGACCCCGGTGAGTCGTTCAGCCCCGGCGACGTGGTGGGCGTGCATGGAGGCCGGATCAGCCGGCGTACGGAGGGTGCGCAGCATGTGCTGGCGATCTCTTCACGCCCGATCGTGCTGGGCAACATGCCGGAGGAGGGACGTGAGCATCTCTACGAGCGCGTCGGCTTCCTGGGTCAGGTTCCTGTGAAGGTCGCAGGTCCGGTCCAGGTGGGCGATGTCGTGGTGCCGAGCGGTGCGCAGGATGGCCTCGCCCGCGCCTGGCGTGCCGATGAGGTGCCCGGCGAAATGCTCGGTCAGGTGATCGGGGTGGCCTGGGAGAACGATCCGGACAATGTGGTGGGTCTGGTGAACGTGGCGGTCGGCATGGACCAGCGTCCCCTCGCGGAACGGGTGGTCGCGCTGGAACGCGACCTCGAGACCCTTCGTCGGGACGTGGACCAGCTGATGGGACGTTCCACGGGATCACGCGATCGGGCTGCTGCAGGAAGAGAGCCGTTCCCTCTGGCTTCGGTCGCGGGTCCGGCCATACCCGAACTGCCGCGCCAGGAACTGACCGAGGCCGAGTTCGAAGCCTGGCTGAAGGACGCCGGCCCGGTGTTCGAGGCCGTCATGGGCCAGGTCCGCAAGCAGTTCCAGGAATGGGATAGCGACTACCGGCGCTTCGAGGATGTGCGTCTGTTGGTGGACGAACCGGTCACGGCCCTTCGCAGCATGCACCGGGGAGAGTTCCTTCCGACCGTGTGGGAGGCGATGCGCGCCCGTGCCGTCAAGGACGGACCTGCGGGACGTTGAGCGCGGGTCAACCGACCACCGGGCGGACCACGCTGAACGAGGCATGGCGTCCATCGATGGCCAGCCATTGCACGTCCAGTTCAGCACCCAGAAGTCCTTTGGGCAGGATCAGTTCCACTTCGAACCCGACACGGGTCACATTGATCGCTTCAAGTTCCTCTGCGAAGGCCTGGAGGTCGGCCCCTTGGTCGGAGCGCCGAAGAGCCTCCTGGATGTTCATGAACCACTGTGATGCCGAAGAGAGCATGGATACGGACTGATGGGTGCGAACCTATGGTCGATGATCGAGAGGCGAGGTTCAGGATGCATCATACTTGTATTATGTCTTTGTTCCGCAAGTCCGTACGAGCATTCCGAACGATCGGCCAGAAGGAAGCGCTCCAGATGGACATCGTCCTTCAAGAGCCTGGGATACCGCATCCTTCAAGATCACTCCAGCGCTCAACGTGCGGTCATTGCGGCATCTACCTGCACCTGGCCTCCACGGCTGGATGGCTCGCCCTTCCCCGTTCCGCCTAGCGCACCTTCAGCAGGTGCTTCAATTGCTGCCGGGCCCCTTCCTGCAGGCGGCAGTAGTACACGCCCACGGGCAACGGCCCGAGGTCCACGTCCAGCGTGTGTGTGCCGGCCGGGGTCTCGCGGTGGTGCAGGGTGCGCATCAACTGCCCCTGCTCGTCGAACAGCTGGATCAGCACCCGCCCCCCACCGGAGGTGAAGCGTAGTGTGGTGCGTTCCACGAAGGGGTTCGGGTACACGTCCAGGAGCGAAGTGCCCGCGGCCTGGTTCAGTTCGTGCACGCTGCTCGACAGGCAGCCGGTGGGGTCCACGAGCGTAAGTGGCTGGAAGGTGTTCAGCAGCACGGTGTCCACGTCCACGGTGTCCAGGCAGAACCAGTCCTTCAGCACCGAAGCGTACACCGAGCGGAAGTCATACTGCATGGGCAGGTTCGTGCTCTGCGTGCTGTTGGGGTCGATCTGCGGGTTTGTGCCAAGCATGCCCGGGATCACCTGGGTGCCGAAGAGGAACATGGGCAGGGAACTGCCGTGGTCGGTACCACCGGAACTGTTGCTGTAGATCCTGCGCCCGAACTCGCTGAAGGTCATGCCCAGCACCTGGTCCTCGATGCCGATCTGTTCCAGGTCGTCCTGGAAGGCGCGGATCGCGTCGCTCACCCCTTGCAGCAGGTCGGCATGCATGCCCTGGGTGTGGTCGTTGTCCACCACCTGCTGGGCATGGGTGTCGAAGCCGGTGTCGCTGACCCAATAGATGCGGGTCTTGAGCCCGCCGCAGATCAGCTGCGCCACGATCTTGAGCGCCTGGCCCAGTTGGGCACCCGGCTGGTTGCCTGTGGGGTACATGGAGCTCATGCTGCAGCCGGCGTTGGCCGCGGCCTCGATCACGTCGCCGTATTCGTCCGTCTGGCGTTGCACCGTGCGTACGAAGTCGAGCTTCTCGCCCTTGCAGTCCGCCGTCACCGGGTCCTGGTAGATGCTGCCCACCAGGTTCAAGGGGTCGTCCGTGTTGTTGATGGCCACGCCCATGTTCACGCCCATGTGCTGCAGCCCCAGGTTCACCGGCCCACCGATGCGGATGGCCAAGGGATCGGGCACGTCGGTGTTGGGATAGCCCACGGGGTAGTTGGGGTACTCCATGTTCAGGTAGCGCCCCAGCCAGCCGGAGTCTAACACCATGTTGCTGTCGGCTCCGGTCTCCCATATGTCCGTGCTTCGGAAGTGGGAGAAGTTGGGGTTCGGGTACCCCACGCCCTGCACGATGGACAACTTGCCGTCGTCCCACAGGTCCTTGATGCCGGTCATGGCCGGATGCAGGCCCGTGGCGGGCAGTCCGGAAAGCGGCAGCACCTGCGTGTCGGGGATCAGCACGTTGTTGCGGAACTGGCTGAGCAGGGAATACTGGTCCAGGGGGATCACGGTGTTCAACCCATCATTGCCGCCGAACAGCTGCACCACCACCAATACCCGATCGTCGGCGGTGCTGGAGCGGAGCGCTTCCACCAGGGGATTGGAGAAGCTGCGCACGGTGAAGCCGCCCAGCGTGGCCAGGGAGGTGGAGCGGAGGAAGTCCCTTCTTTTCATGGCTGGTGCGGATCAGATCAGGTGGCGTTCGGCGGCGCCCTGCATGTCCAGGAACATCAGCAGCAGCAGCGTGGGCACCAACTGGGCCGCCGGGTCGGTGGTGTTCGGGTCGGCCGCGTAGGTGAAGTAGGCCGTCGTCCAGTAGCTGTCGCTCAGCTGGCCGAACAGCAGGTAGTTGGTCTTCAGCTGGTCGCGTACGGACTGGCTCACCGGCACCCCGAAGAGCAGTTCCGCGGCCTCGGCCACCAGCACGTTGGGGTCGCCTGGGTCGGAGAGCTGCTGTACGAAGTCGAAGAAGGAGATCTTGAAGTTCAGCCCTTCGCTCTGCGGTTCCACCAGGTTGTTCGGCGTGCTCAGGCCCACGTAGCTGATCAGTTCGTAGAGGTCCTTCCGGCCTGCATAGCTCGCGCTGTCCATCCACAGCTCATCGAACTGGGGGAACTGGTGCCAGGCGGCCCAGCCCGCCACGTTCGGCGGTTCGCCCAGTTCCAGGCCGGCATAGGCCATGCCGTAGAACGTGTCCCGCCACACGAGGTACTGGGCCTCCAGCGTACTGGCATCCGGCAGCGGTTGGCCGAAGGTGCGCATGGTCCCGATCACGAAGTCGGCCGGGCTGCCCACCATGCAGGCGCGCACGTCGTTGCTGAAGAAGTGCTCCGAGAGCAGCAGGGTCTCCATCACGATGCGCAGCTGGTCCGGGGCCGTGGCGTTGTCGCGGAACACCTGGGCCAGGGGCTCGATGATGTCCGCCTCCACCGCGGCATCGATCCCGCCATGCACGAAGAAGCGATAGAGCTTCCGGCAGATGTGCCTGGATACTTCCTCGTTCTGGAAGATCATGTCCAGCAGGGCGTTCAGCTCGGTGGCGCCGGCGTTGGCGCCGGTCTGCCCGGTGATGGTCGCGTTGTTGAAGAACGGACTGAAGGTCTTGTCCGTGGTGTCGTGCAGGAAGGGAATGAAGGTGGTCTGCGGGATGATGGGCACGCCGTTGTTCTGGAACTGGATGGACCAGCCGGTGAGCACCCGGGCCGCGGCCTGCACGTCGTCCTCGGTGTAGCCCGAACCCTCGCCCAGGGTGAAGAGCTCCATCAGTTCCCGGGCATAGTTCTCGTCCGGCGCGAAGACGTTGTTCAGGTAGCCGTTCAGGTAGATGAGCATGGCCGGTGACACTGACACGTCGTACATCAGTTGCCGGTAGTTGCCCAGGCAGTTGTCCCTGAGCAGCTGGTTCATCTGGTACACGGGCTCCGCCACCTGCACGGTGCTTGCCTGAGTGGCCAGGTTGGTATGCCAACAGAGCACCAGCTTCTCCCGGATGTTCCGTTCCTGCTGCAGCATGTTGCCGGCCCACCAGGACATGAAGCTCTGGCGCCTGAACCCGCTGGGATTGGGGTTCAGGTTGGGGTCGATGGGCACCGTGGTCCAGGTGGTGCCGAAGGGTACGTCCGGGTCCACGGCCGTGGGGTCGGGCTGCCCGCCCACCGGCAGCGCGTAGGTCTTCAGCGGAGGGGTGGTCGTGTTGGTGAAGGTGAGCAGCTCGTTCACCACCTGGGTCAGGGACATGCCGTCGAAGTGGGACAGGTCGCCCGGCGACACGCCGAACAGGGTGCGGCGCAGCAGGTGGATGAGCTCGGGGCGGCCGAACGGACCGGTGTAGGGGGCAAGGCTCATGGCGCGGGCGGATCGGGACCTATGCAAGGTAGGACCCCCGGTCTCCCTCCGGGTTTAAGCCAGGATGAATTCCAAGGGAACTTCCTCAGTCCACCCCGCCCAGGGTGACGTAGAGGACCGCCGACACCACCCAGGTGGAGAGGAAGGCGATGTAGGCCAGCCGCAACGGCAGGTACTTCTTCCGCTGGATGTACTGGCCATGCCCATAGAGCTCATCCAGGATGGCATCATGCGTCCGGGGGGGCGAACTCAGCATGTCGTGCATCATCCGCTTGAACCGCGGCAGCGGCAGGCGGGTGAAGGACCCGAAGAACAGGAGGCTGAACCCCTTCGGCAATGGTTCGTTCTCACCGTACTGGCGCAATCGGAAGCTCGCCGTGGGCAGGGTGGAATACCCGCACAGGATGATGGTGAGCAGCGAGCCGATGACGACCGCCCAATACGGAACGTGGCTTCCTGCCAGCTCGTGGTTGGTCACCTTGGTCAGTCCGAACTGCAGCATGATCGCGGACAGGGTCAGGATCAGGTTGGCCTTCACGTCCGCCATCTGGCTGCTCGCCATCAGGTTCACCCGGCTCTGCATCAACACGTAGTCGCGGTGGTCCGCGCTGTACGGGTCCACGTCCTCGTAGGTCTGCAACTGCCCCACGGGCACCGGTGCGGGGTCATCGACCGGGTGTGGCCGCTTTTCGCTGTCCTCGCTCATGATGGCCGCAAGGTAATCGGGGCATGGCATCCCTTTCCGGAGATCTCGGACCTTCGCCGGTCATGAAGCTGATCTCCTTCAACGTGAACGGCATCCGCGCCAGTGCCACCAAGGGCCTGCGTGAGACCCTGCACGAACTGGACGCGGACATCGTGTGCCTCCAGGAGACCAAGGCCACCCCCGATCAGGTGAAGGAGGCGCTGGAGGGTCTGGACGGTTATCATGTGCATGCGCATTCCGCGGAACGCAAAGGCTACAGCGGGACCGCCATCCTCTGCCGGGAGGAGCCCGTCCGGGTCGATCTCGGCATCGGGCAGGAGGAACACGATCAGGAAGGCCGGGTGATCACCGCCACGTTCGCGGACCACATCGTGGTGAACGCCTATGTGCCCAACAGCGGACAGGACCTGCGCCGGCTCGACTACCGCAAGCAGTGGGACGATGCCCTGCGTGCCCACCTGGTACAATTGGCCTCCGGCGACCGGCCCGTGCTCTTCTGCGGCGACCTGAACGTGGCCCATCGCGAGATCGACATCGCCCGCCCCAAGGCCAACTACAACAAGACCGCCGGCTATACACAGACGGAGATCGATGGACTGGACGCCTTGGTCGAGGCCGGATTCGTGGACACGTTCCGCCACCTGCACCCCGGGGAGGTCAAGTACAGTTGGTGGAGCTTCCGGGCAGGAGCCAGAGGCAAGAACATCGGCTGGCGCATCGACTACGTGCTGGTGAGCAAGGGCTTTGAAGGCAAGGTGAAGGACGCCTTCATCCTGAACGAGGTGATGGGCAGCGACCACTGTCCGGTGGGTATCATGTGGTGATGTGGGAATGAGGAAATGTGGGGATGTGCAAATGTGGAGATGTGGGAATGAGGGGATGTGGAAATGGGGAATGAAGGGACTTCCGGAATGAAGTGGACGTTGCGTCTTGAGGAACTGGTGCAGCTGGTCGCCGCGGTCTTCCTGCTGGCCGACTTCCAGGCCGCCTGGTACTGGTACCTGGTGCTCGCGATCGGGCCGGACGTCGGCATGCTGGGTTACCTGGCCGGTCCCCGGACCGGTGCCTTCACCTACAACCTGTTGCACCACAAGGGGCTGGCGATAGCCCTGGCCGCCGCCGGCGTGCTGCTGGTCGTGAACCCCTTGCTGTGGCTGGGGTTGGCCATGTTCGGCCATGCCGCACTGGACAGGATGCTGGGTTATGGTTTGAAGTTCCCGGACTCCTTCCAGCACACCCACCTGGGGTGGATCGGTCGCCAAGGGCCGCGGTAGGGGATTTGGAGAATGACGGGATAATGATCATCTTTGTGACGAGCAAACCGTCACGACCATGGCCGCCGCGAAGACCCGTTCCAACCCCACGTACTTCGGACCGAACATCAAGTTGCTGCGCACCCGCCGGAGCCGTTCCCAGGAGGAGGTGGCGGTGGCGCTGGATGTGAAACGCTCCTCCTGGAGCGGCTATGAGAACGGCACCGCCGAGCCGCCCTTCGATCTGCTGCTGCGGGTCAGCGACTACTTCAAGGTGAGCACCGACAAGCTGCTGAAGTACGACCTCACCGAGCTCAGCGAGAGCCAGCTCAGCAGTCTGGAGCGGGGTTGGGACATCGACCTCACGGGAAAGCGCCTGCGCGTGCTGGCCACCACCGTGGACGCCGAGGACCGCGAGAACGTGGAGCTGGTCCCGGAGAAGGCCAAGGCGGGCTACCGGACGGGCTATGCGGATCCCGAGTACATCAGCATCCTGCCCACCTTCCAGATGCCCTTCCTGAGCCGGGACAAGAAGTACCGCACCTTCCAGATCAGTGGCGACAGCATGCCGCCCGTGAACGAGGGTGCGTGGGTCACCGGCGAGTACGTGCAGAACTGGCACACCATCCGCGACGGCCAGCCCTACATCGTGGTCACCAAGGAGGAGGGCATCGTGTTCAAGGTGGTCTACGATCAGTTGAAGGAGAAGGGCAGCCTGTTGCTCTGCAGCACCAACCCGCTGTACCAGCCTTACGAGGTGCCGGTCGGTGAGGTGCTCGAGGTGTGGAAGTTCGTCCACTACATCAGCCCCGAACTGCCCGAGCCCAACCTGACGCGCGACGACCTGAGCCGCTCGGTGATGGACCTTCAGAAGGAGGTGAGCCGCATGCGCAAGGCCATGGAGACCCAGGGCCGGCTGGCGTTCTAACCGGTCCTTTGCCGGCGCGTGGCGAACAACAGCGCGTTCATGCCCGCGAACAGCACCACGCCCCACTGGCGTGCCAGCAGGTTCTCCGTGAGCGAACACAGCAGGAGGAAGACCAGAAAGACCACGTAGGTGGTGTCCCGTTCCCGCCAGGCCAGCCGTAGCGGCAACAGGAACAGGGCCAGGAACGCGGCCAGCCCGGGCAGCCCGAAGGCCAGCCACCAGTGCAGGGGTTGGCAGTGCGTGTCATACTGCTCGTCGGCATAGACAGGGGAGAGGCCTTGCTGACAGGCATCCATGGCCGGCTGAACGGAAGCAAGTCCCATGCCCGCGATCGGATGTTCCTCGAGCAGGCCGACCGCGCAGTACGTGATCCCGATCCGGACGTTCACCGAGTTGATCGGTCGCGTGGTCGGTACTTCCCATTCGGAGGTCCAGACCTGTGCCGCCCGCTCGCGCAGGGAGGGAACGAACATGGTCAGTGCCGTCATGACCGCCAAGGCGACCACCGTCGCCATCAGCGCACGGGCCGCCGGCAAACCGGTCCACCACATGGCGACCAGTGCCGCCAGGAATGCCATGGTGGGCATGCGTGCAGCGAGAACGGCTCCCATGATCACCAACAAGGTGAACAGCACCGATCGCCATCCGCGCCCTTCCCGGTGGTCCAGGATGGAGACCGCCTGGAACAAGGCCCCCAGGTACAGGAAGTAGGCTGCATAGGTCCCGTGGACACCTGTGTACAGGGCGAAGCTGTTCCGCAAGGCGTACGCGTCCAACCCGTGGTCCGCGAACTGTGGTGAGGGGCCGGACCAGATGAGGTGGCCATACCCGAACAGGCCAAGAAGCAGGGCGCTCACGGAGAACACATCGATCGCCTGCTGCCTGGTACGTAGGTCGACCGGGGCACAGAGCGCCAGAAAGCCCACCGGCAGCAGGAGCAGCGCGGCGCCACGTTCCACGATCGCCCAGGCCGCTGCAAGTTCAGTAGCACGGATCAGGTCCAGCAGCATGAGCAGGAAACCCGCTCCAAAGAGCAGCGTCCAACGGATCTGCGACGGAGACGGCCTCCGGGGATGCCGGACGAAGTGCCACGCCACGACCGCGAGCCATCCGGCGATCACCGCCACCATGGGCCGCATGCCCAACACCGGCATGGCCGCCAGGACGAGGGTGGCCCAACGGGCCGCCACGATGGAGCGATCGGTGGATGCGCCGGTCATGCCTGCAGCGTGACTTCACAAAGTTGCCGGAACCGTTCGCGGAACCGTTCGCTGGAGAAGGGCGTGATCCGATCACGGAGTTGTGTCGCCTGGGCAGGTACGTCCTGCTCCAGGAACGACCGCACCGCCGCGCCGATCGCGTCGGGCATGGCCTCATTGAAGAAGCGGCACCCCAGGCCCCCGGGCACGGTCTCCAGATAGCCGCCCTTCCGCAGGGCGATCACCGGTGTGCCGCAGGCCTGCGCCTCCAGCGGGGTCAGCCCCAGGTCCTCGTCCGCGGCCACGATCAGCGCCCTGGCCCGTTGCAGAAGGTGTACGAGTTCCTGCTGCCCCACATGACCGGTGAACCGGACGTTCGCCGGGGC
>ERZ795048.4000-NODE-4000-length-10523-cov-5.121609_pt1 | contig 10523 bp, 4 predicted proteins | sample MGYA00375132_ERZ795048 | MGnify/ENA primary metagenome ERZ795048 (study PRJEB30177, sample SAMN05720225) | activated sludge metagenome | isolation source: Anaerobic digester | place: Hong Kong | collected 2014-12-17 ...
TACCTGCACACATCGAACCCGGCGGTCGCCACAGGAGACGGGCTGGCCATGGCCTACCGCGCCGGCGCAACTATATCCAATCTTGAGTTCTACCAGTTCCATCCGACCACTCTTTACACTGAGAAAGAAAAGGAGAGCTCTTTTCTCATTTCGGAGGCGGTGAGGGGTTTCGGAGCGGAACTCAAGACGAAGGACGGTAAGAAGTTCATGCAGAAATACCATCCTTTGAAGTCGCTTGCGCCGAGGGATATCGTTGCTCGCGCCATCGATACGGAAATGAAGAAGAGGGGAGATGATTTCGTTTACCTTGATGTGAGTAATTTTCCGGCCAATAAGATCATTTCCTCGTTCCCGAACATATATCACAAATGCCTTGAGGAAGGTATTGATATAACAAAGCAGATGATCCCCGTAGTTCCGGCCGCGCATTATCAGTGCGGGGGAATAGAGACAGATCTACACGGAAAGACGGATGTGAAAGGGCTTTATGCTATAGGAGAAGTTGCTCAGAACGGAGTTCACGGCGCTAACAGACTTGCTTCGAATTCTCTTCTGGACGCTCTCGTGTTCGCGAAGGCCAGTTCGATCTCGGTACAAAAATATATTTCAAAAAATATGACGGATTTCACAGGAATTAAGGAGTGGGAGTATTATCATACAGAAAGGCCTCTTGAGAAAGTCGTCGTCAGCTATTTGCGGAACACGATAAAGAGGCTCGTAAGTGAATTTGTAGGAATAGTAAGGAGCGACGAAAGGCTGAAGATGGCTCAGAATATGATAGACCTTATAGCATGGCAGGCAAGAGATTACTACATGCAGACGAAACTCTCAAAAGAGACTATCGAGCTCAGGAATATTGCGGATGTGGCAGCTCTTATGGTCAGATTCGCAAGCTTCAGAAAGGAATCGAGAGGCCTGCATTTCAACATAGACCATCCGCACAAGGACAACGAAAGCTGGCAGAAGAACACGAGGATCAGGAGTACCGGGAGAAGAAGTAAAAGCGAGATAACAAGATAGGGGAACAGATGGGAAGAAATATTATGATACTGCTGATTCTTATAACGGGAATCGTGTTCTCTGATACTTACAATCCTGTTCAGGCTGACTGGAACTACGATGACAGTTTAAAAGCCATTTCGTACAAGGAGAAGACATACAGATTTAAAACTTTTTCGGATTCTGAAATAACCTTCCCGGTATTACTACAGGAATTCAGATTCGATGACATGTACGCACAGGACATAATAATCGATTCATATACTTCAGTGCTTGTGGATGACAGCCTCGGGCTCAGCTATTATCAAACATATACTGACACATCCCTGACGCATATACATCCTTCAGAGAAATTCGCAACTATCGGGGCAAGAGGGAAAAAAAGGCACACTAATTTTTCAGTAATGGAGATAAATCCCTACTATGTTAGGAACGACTCGCTCTTTTTTATAACATCGTTCGAATATACTTTAACTGATTATGTAATCCCTTTCGTGTTTCCCAAAAAAGGTCTTCAGAAGATAGATGTAGTCATTATTACTACTCAGGAATTTGCCGATAATTTTGAACAATACAGGCTGTTCAAGACAAAACAGGGGTTTGATACCGTTATCAAGACCGTAGAGGACATTTATTCGGAATACCCGGGCGAGTCCGATGTGATGAAGATAAGGAATTACATCAGGGATAAATATGTAAGCAATGATTTGAAATATGTGATTATCGGCGGCGGGTACAAGACAGTTCCTCTGGGCAAAGCTTTGCCTTATGTTTCTCCTGAAACTTCAGAGATATATTCAGATTCTTTTTACAGTAAGCTTGACGGAGTAACTGACAGCAGCGGAAACGGAGTTCATTACGAATATGCAGACAGGGCGGATTCGTATGAAGATGTTTATGTGGGACGGTTTCCCGGGAACACTGAAGAGGAAATAAACGCTGTTATAAATAAGACGATAAAATATTACTCGTCGGACAGGAATTTCAGGACCGGGTTCAACACGTCTGTTTTTCTGCTCGGTCTGGACGTTTTTAGCGCCGGTGACGGAAGATACTGGTGCAATAATGTCGGAACAGAGTTTTCATTCCCATTCGTCAGAGACTCGGTTTATGAAGGAGTGTCGCCAGATTTTGGTAAAGAGGACATAATATCACGGTTCAATTCCGGTTACAATTTTGTTTACTCGCAGTCTCACGGGGATTATCACGTGCTGAGACAGACGGACAATGAATTCAAGATATGGAGCGACGACATAATGAACCTGGAAGGAGTGTCCGGACTGTTTTATGTCGCAGCCTGCAAACCGGGATACTTCGGCGGAGACAGTTTTTCTCATAAAGCAATGATAAATCCTGAAGGCGGCTGCGTTACATATATCGGCAGCGGGGGGCAGGAATATCCCAACATGACAAACAATTTCAACGCATATTTTTTCAGGCAGATAAACAGAAAAAGATCATTCGGTGAGAGTCTTGCGGACGCGAAGATCGTGTTCGGCAATCCGCTTTCAAGCGGATCGGCCCTTTATCTTAATCATGCGTATGAAATTCAGGGAGATCCTTCGGGACTTCCGTTCTTAAGAGAACCGAAAAATCTTCTGATTTCAGCTGCGGGGTCTTTCCGTAAAGGCAGCGGGAGTGTCAGCGTAATGTTCAATTCCGCTCCCAACGACACTGTTTTTATTACACTAACCGAGAATAACAAAATAATAGGCAGAGTTAAAACAAAAGCCCAGAATTTTTCCGTGCCTTACGAGAACCTGACTGCGGATTCGGTCTATCTTCATTACTATTCACAGGAATGTTTCTTAAAAACATACGGTTATTCGGTTAATTCTGCTGTTGAAGTATCATATGCTCTCGATAATATATCCGTAGCAGATGTGAACGGATCAGGAGTAGTCGAAGACGGAGAAGATTTCGGAATATCATTCAGGCTAAGCCTGGATTCGAATCCGGCGGCTATAGACAGCCTTGATGCGGTTATTACCTCTTCGGACCATTCGGGCATTAATCTGTCAGCAGTGAAAACCAGGTTCGCTCTTCCTGCGGTCGGTAATTTTGCAGATGTGACCGCTTTCAACTTAAATTTCGCATCACCTGATTCTATTGTAAATGACAGTGTTGCGGTTGTAAATATGGAGATAAGAAAGAAGAACGGCACTAAGATATCCGATGAAAAAATATTCGTTCCGGTCGCTGTACCATATCTGAAATTATCTTCCGTTATGCTGAACGGCACTATCCTCGAGCCGGTATTCCTGAACGCTTCAAAAGGGAAGATCGATGAGTCTGAAATAAAATTGTTCGAGAACGGATCGTTTTCAGCACAGAAGACACTTAAAAATATTCCCTCCTTCACTTCTGTATCAGACAGCGTGAGTTTTACTGTAGATCCGTTAAAGAACTATTATTTCACGGTCACTATAAACGGAGATAAAACATATTATTCAAACTCTTTCGGATTTATTGATCAGACAGGGAACACGATCAGCCTTTATGCGGATCATTCTCCCGGAAAGATCAACCTTGAATGGAGTTACACGTATCCTCAGGTAAAAGGTGTCAATATATACTCGTCTACAGACAGTAATTTCACAACCGTTTCGAAGCTCAATTTCGATATTATCTCAGGTAAAATCTTCTCTTTCGGAAAGACTGATTATGAACCCGTATATCTCAATATAGCATTGTGCGACTCCTCTGGTTACGAATTCGTTTATTCCGACCCGGTGAAAACCGCGCCTTTTCCGCTGTACAAAGACAGAACATACGATCTGTCACCGTTCGAAATATACAATCCGGTTTTAATTGAGGGAAAACTGATATCCAACACAAGAACTTCAAGTATAGCAGGAATTTCTGCCGACGGCAGTCCGCTTAACGGAAACGGTATTATACATCAGGCTGCGGAAGACGGATTTTCGCTCACAATGCAGCAGGGTTTTGCCGTTGGCGATGTTAACAGCGACGGAAGTCTGGATATGGTCAATTATGATTTCAATATGGGCGACAGCGTACTTGTGAAGGTTGTTGATCTTACAACAGGAGATATATTAGCTCAGAAGAAGATTTACGGTGTAATAATGGAGAACGCTCCTGTTCTAGTTAACGCGGATTCCGACAGCGACCTTGAGATAATGATAAGCGCTTTTACAGGGGATTTGGGAGGAACTGTACCGGACGGGGGGTATGTTTATATGCTCAACCTGAAGAATGAAAAATTAGAAATGATGAGCGGATTTCCGCTATATTCTTCTCCCAATTCATACTGGATACACTCTCCTGCCTGTCTTGATCTTGACGGAGACGGTGATAAGGAGATTGTATTTAATTCAGGAACGAAAATTTTATTCTATGATCTGGAAACCCGCAGTAAAATAACTGAGTATCTTCTTCCGAAAGAGATACAGACCTCGATATCCTTCTGCGATGCAGATGACGACGGGAAAATTGAGATTTATGCAATAACTGAAAGTTACGGTTCGTACGGTAAACTCTTTGGATTCACTTTCGATGGGACATCGTTGACTCAAATTCAATCACTGTCGGGAGGAATGAACCTGGATATGAAAGCATATAATTTCTACGACCTCACGCCTCCTGTCAGCTTTGCGGATATTGATAACGACGGCGACATAGAGATAATAGCCCTCACAGCCTCAAAATTATACATTATGAACTCTGACTACACTTCGTACCCGAACTTTCCTATTGCACTTGATCCGAGATCGGCGAAAAACGATCTTTCTGCCCCGTCCCTTGCGGACTTTAACGGTGACGGGAACCTCGACATCATGTACATGGACGCGAATTACAGGATATGGTGCTATTCGGGAGCGACGGGAGCTGTTCTTGACGGTTTTCCGGTAAAAGTCGAAGATATCAGAAGACCCGGTATGAACTCGGCAGCTGTAGCGGACCTTGACGGTGACGGAGATCTTGAATTCGCTGTCGGTGTGGATGACGGAGTGATGGTCGTTTACGATTATCCATTTGCTTCATCTTCAAGGGGAATATACGACAAATACAGGGGAGACCTATACAACAGCGGACTGTTCAATCCTCTCGCGCCTGGAGTCCCCTCAAATCTTACAATAAGGACTTCCGGAAGCGACATTATTCTTGAGTGGGACAGCGTATCCGGCGCATCGGAATATGCTGTATACTCTTCATCAGAACCGTACGGAATATACACTTATGAGGGCGTGACCGCTCAATCAGTATATACTATAATAAATCCTGCGGAAACAAAAAGATTCTTCTATGTAAAATCGGTAAGGTAGAAATTGAAAAAGTATATTTTAATATTTTTCGGATTATTTTCGGCTTCGCTTCTCGCGGATGATGTTCTTATACCAATGGACTATTCACAGACAGATCACCTGAAATCATACGGTCTGGCATACTGGGCGATAGAAAAAGGCGCGAAAGTCGAGTGGCTGCTGAATTACCGCGGGGGATCGTTCAAGATAGAAGGTTTTGAAAAAGTGATCGACGAAGCGCTTATCAGAGGTGTTTACTATGAGATCATAAGTAATTCCGATTACGCAAAAATACTCAGCGAGATCAAGGACACGAACTCAGATGTGCTCGATCTTGAGAAAGCGCCGAAAGTAGCGGTATATACACCGGAGGGGAAATTTCCCTGGGACGACGCCGTAACTCTGGCTCTTACTTATGCGGAGATCCCTTACGAAACGCTGTGGGACAGGGAAGTTCTTAGGGGCGAACTGGCAAAATACGACTGGCTCCATCTGCATCACGAGGATTTTACCGGGCAGTACGGAAAATTCTATGCGTCGCACATGAACAGCGAATGGTACATTGACCAGCAGATGAAGCAGGAAAAGGAAGCCGCTGATCTTGGTTATTCAAAAGTCTCCAAGCTGAAGCTTTCGGTGGTTATAAAGATCAAGCAGTTCGTTATGGAGGGCGGATTCCTTTTCGCCATGTGCAGCGCTGCCGACACTTTCGACATCGCACTCGCGGCGGCGGGAACGGACATCTGCGAGTCTATGTTCGACGGGGATCCTGCGGATCCGCAGGCTAACTTGAAGCTCAATTACGACCAGTGCATCGCATTCAGGGATTTCAGGATCGAAATGAATCCTTATGTTTACGAGCATTCAGACATAGACCTGTCCGAAGAAATAAGCAGAACAATGAACGAGGAGAACGATTATTTCACGCTATTCGATTTTTCGGCTAAATTCGACCCTATTCCGTGTATACTTACTCAGAACCATACGAGACTCGTGAAGGGATTCATGGGACAGTCAACAGCGTTTCGAAGATCACTGATTAAACCAGGCGCGGTGATTCTTGGTGAAGTTCAGAACTCTGAGATAGTTAAATATATTTACGCCCCGGTCGGACGCGGGTTCTTCACATTTTTCGGCGGGCACGATCCGGAAGACTACAAGCATTATGTCATGGATCCTCCGACCGAGCTGGAGCTTTACAAGAACTCTCCAGGATACAGGCTTATACTGAACAATATTCTTTTCCCGGCCACGAACAAGAAGAAACAGAAGACATAAAAAAAGAGGCTTGAGCCTCTTTTTTTATTTTAACATCTCGTTCCCTTCGAACTGCCTGTAAAGGCTCAGCTGATCCAGTATGAAATTATATTTATCAGTTTTATCTACAATGATCTCGGAGATGATCTTCCCCAGTCCCGGACCGAGCATGAATCCCTGTCCGCACATTCCTACCGCAAGGAACATATTATCAATATCTTTCGGGCGTCCGACTATAGGAAAACCGTCGGGCGTCATAGGGTAAAGTCCTCTCCATGTTCTTCTTACGCGGATGTTCTTCAGGCGCGGATGTATGTCTACGATCCTTCTGGTAATCAGCGGCAGGAACTCCGATGTGTTGTCACAGTCCTTCCCGAGTATCTTCGGATCGGGAGTCACGCAGAAGATTATCTGGCCGCCCTCGTTCTGGTAATAATAGAAATTAGCGCTCTGGCTGTCGCTCCGAAGGTCAACGACCATCGGTTTGAAAAAGTATTTAACAGGTTCCGTAACTCCCGCCTCGTGTGAATCGGGGTAGACAGGAAGGTCAAGCCCGCACATAGCGCCGATCTCTTTGGCGTTACCGCCTGCGGCATTTATGAAAACACCGGCGGAAAGCACTCTTTTATCAGTTTTTACCGAGATCAGTTTTCCGCCTTCCTTTGTAAATTCAACAACCTCCTCATCGAAAAAGAAAGTTGTTCCCGCATCGAGAGAAAGCCTGTAGTAAGCTCCTGCTGTCTTCAAGGGCGATGCGGATCCGTCGTGCGGAGAAAACGTTCCTCCTCTGAGACCGTTCATATTTATTCCGGGTACAAGTTCTCTGATCTCTTCAGGGCTTATCCAGTCAATATCGAGCCCGTAACTTTTCTGCTTAACAAGAAGTTCTTTTAGAGCTTTCTCCTTTGCTTCTTCATATATCGGATATAGATAACCGCCCTCGAGCCAGTCGATCTCAAAACCGTGATCCTTTTCCATTCTCTTTAAAATATCTATGCTCATCTGGCATATTTTAATTTTTGCGGGGTCTGAATGTGTCGCTCTCAGTCCTCCTATCGCAGCCCTGTTCTGGCCTCTTCCGTAAGAGTGCTCTTTTTCAATTACGGCCACCTTTTTACCTTTTAATGAAAGATAATAACTCAGAGGCAGTCCGACGCTTCCGGCGCCGATTATCACTGTGTCGAATTTCTGCATTTACTCTCCCTCCCCTTCGATCAAGGAATTCATCGGAACTTCAACGGTCACGGGTCTTACCGTACCTACTTTTACATCACAGTAATCAACACCGGCCTGCTTAAAAATCCTCGGGTAAAGCACTGAGCATGTTTTTGATCCGCAAGCTCCCATACCCGCCCTTATCTGTTTGAGCTGATTTGCATCTCTCACTCTGAATTTCTTAATAAAATCAACCAGTTCTTTTACCGTTACTCTCTCGCATCTGCACACGATACCGTTGTCCGGAAGTTCGGGAAGAAGAGTTTCGGCACAGGGCTCCGTAACCGATTCGTCCTGAATCCTGATACCTATCGCTTTGGATGCGTTATTTAAAGACATATTGACGGTCACGAGATGCGTTCTGTATTTTTTATTAAACCGGATATGTTTTACTTCAGCTTTTTCCAGGATATTCCCGTCGATGTCAGTCACATTTATCAGATCGCCGGGCGCGAAACTGAGCAGATACTCATGGGGAAGTATAACTTCAGCTGAAGCTTCATCTATGCGCTTAGCTAAAGAAACCGCAAGACCCGGGCATATCGCCACGCACAGACCGCATCCGGTACACTCATCCAGAGTATAGGACGGCGTATCCATGATGTTCCCGAATTTCCCTACAAGTGAAATACAGCCTTTCGGGCATACGGTCGTGCAGGGGTTGCAGGGTATTTCCTGGAAACACTGGAATACAGGGGTTAAATTCTGTTTAATTACTACAGGTTCGGGTTCATAGACAGTTCCCGGTTTTGATTTTAATATTTCTGCTTTCTCATAGAAGGATTTGTCAACTTCAATTTCTTTTCCCAGCATCTTTGCCATTTTGAGACCGGCTATCCTTCCTCCGAACATTGCCGAGCTCGCCTCGGCTATTTCATCAGCATCACCGGTTTTGACGGCTTTAAAACCGAACTTCAGCGCCTGATCATAGAATTCATCGACCGGTGTAAGTCCGGCCGCTATAAGCAGGGTATCCGCTTCGTAAGTCCTTGCGGTCGTAAGTACGGGATTCCATTTGTCATCCACTTCGGCTACAGTGACCTTCTCGATCTTATCCTTTCCGAAAGCCGCCAGTACCGTGGTATTCAAATAAACCGGCACGCCCATTCTTTTTATTTTGTCGGCGTGAACTTTATATCCCGAAACTTTATCCATTATATCAACTATCCCGACGACGCTTATTCCTGCCTGAAGCGCGTGATACGCGGCTATAAGCCCGACATTGCCGCTTCCGATGATGAATACTCTGTCAGAAGCTTTGACAAGGTCTCTGTTAACAAGTGTCTGGAAAGCACCTGCACCGTAAACGCCGGGGAGGTCGTTGCCGGGAAAAACAAGGCTCTTTTCTCTTGCTCCGGCTGAAATGACAAGGCCTTCAAAATCAATTATCGAATATTTACCGTTATTCCTGTAAACGCCGATCTTTTTATCTTTGTAAACGCCTACTACGCTTGTTTCATATAGAACTTTAACATTCGGAAAACCTTTTATCTGTTTCTCAAGTATTTCTGCGATCTCGTAACCTCTGGTCCCGGCGAAGCTGTCTTCCTGCGATCCGAAGAACTTGTGCGTCTGAAGTAAAAGTTTTCCTCCCAGTTTTTCCTTATCCTCGGCTATAGTAACATCAAATCCCAGTTCTGCCAGTTCTATCGCAGAAGTAAGACCGGACGGTCCTCCTCCGATAACCACGACATCGGTTTTTAATGTTTCGATTCTGCTCAAAATGCCGGGTCTGTCGTCATGCGGAAGTTCGGGGATATGCACCAAAGTCCTTACATCCATTCCGGCTCTAAGCGGAGTTACGCATGATTTTAAAGGCATCCCGTCAATTATGACAGTACATTGCGAACACTGGCCGTTCGCGCAGAATATTCCCTGAGGAGCATCATCTTTTTTATGTATCGAGAACTGCTTGATACCGTTCGCGAAAAGCGCAGAGCTTACCGGTTCTCCTTCCAGACCTTTCAGCTTACTGCCGTCAAAAGTAAATTCTACTTCCTGTCTTGCCTTGACTTCAAGTACAGGATGCTCTGTAATTCTTTTCATTTTATACTTATCCTAAAATTCTATATTAATCGTAAAGAGGATATCTCGTGCTTAATGCTATTACTTCCTTCTTGACCGCTTCAAGGAGTTCCTCGTTCTTGTGATCCGCCGCTACTCTGGATATCATCCGGGCGATAGTCCTCATGTCTTCTGTAGTGAAGCCCTTTGTCGTGGCTGCGGGTGTTCCGAGCCTTACGCCTGAAGTGATCATCGGTTTTCTTTTATCAAAAGGCACCATGTTCTTGTTCGTAGTGATACCGGCTTTTTCCAGAGCGCCTTCGAGACCTTTTCCTGAAACTTCTTTATCCGAAAGGTCGAGAAGTACGATGTGGTTATCAGTTCCGCCGGATACGACCTTGAAGCCCTGCTTCATAAGTTCGTCCGCCAGCGCTCCGGCGTTGTCGAGCACCCTCTGCTGGTAATCTTTGAACGACGGATCTAGAGCTTCTTTGAACGATACGGCCTTAGAGGCGATAACATGCTCAAGAGGACCACCCTGTATCCCGGGGAAAATTACAAAATCAAGCGCTTCGGTCAAGGTCTTGGGTGCTGTCATGTTCTTGAGCAGTATCTCGCCGCCCTCGAAATCGGAAAGTATCATACCGCCTCTCGGGCCTCTCAGCGTTTTATGAGTCGTGGTCGTGACCACATGCGAATACGGCAGCGGAGAAGGGTGCAGTCCGGCGGCAACGAGCCCGGCGATGTGCGCCATGTCCGTCACTAACCATGCGCCGACCTTGT
>ERZ795048.4001-NODE-4001-length-10519-cov-4.516151_pt1 | contig 10519 bp, 9 predicted proteins | sample MGYA00375132_ERZ795048 | MGnify/ENA primary metagenome ERZ795048 (study PRJEB30177, sample SAMN05720225) | activated sludge metagenome | isolation source: Anaerobic digester | place: Hong Kong | collected 2014-12-17 ...
CCGTCGAACCCCGCAGCCCGTCAGCCCTCCAGCAGCAGCCGCAGCATGCGCCGCAGCGGCTCGGCCGCGCCCCACAGGAGCTGGTCGCCGACCGTGAAGGCGCCCAGATACTCCGGCCCCATCGCGAGCCTGCGGATGCGGCCGACCGGGATCGCGAGCGTCCCCGTCACTGCCACCGGCGTCAGCTGCGCCAGCGTCGCCTCGCGCTGGTTGGGCACGACCTTCACCCACTCGTTGTCGGCCGCGATCATCGCCTCGATGTCGGCCAGCGGAACGTCCTTCTTCAGCTTGAAGCTCAGCGCCTGGCTGTGGCAACGCATCGCGCCGATGCGGACGCAGAAGCCGTCGACCGGCACCGGCGCGCTGCCGAAGCCCTCGCCGCGGCCGAGGATCTTGTTCGTCTCGGCCATGCCCTTCCACTCCTCGCGCGACACGCCCCAGCCATCGTCGCCGCGCTGCTTGCCGGCGCCGAGGTCCTTGTCGATCCACGGGATCAGCGATCCGCCGAGCGGGACGCCGAACTGCGCCGTCTCGTCGCCGCCCATCGCGCGCTGGCGCTCGACGACGCGGCGGTCGATCTCGAGGATCGCGCTCTTCGGGTCATCCAGCAGCGACCGAACCTCGGCGTGCAGCGTGCCGAATTGCGTCAGCAGCTCGCGCATATGCTGCGCGCCGCCGCCGCTGGCGGCCTGATAGGTCATCGTGCTCATCCACTCGACGAGCCCGGCCTTGTACAGCGCGCCAACGCCCATCAGCATGCAGCTGACGGTGCAGTTGCCGCCGATCCAGTTGCGCCCGCCCCTGGCCAGCGCGTCCCTGATGACATTCAGGTTGACCGGGTCGAGGACGATGACCGCATCGTCCTTCATCCGCAGCGTGCTCGCGGCGTCGATCCAGTGGCCCTTCCAGCCGGCGGCGCGCAGCTTCGGGAAGACCTCGGTCGTGTAGTCGCCACCCTGGCAGGTGAGGACGACCTCGCAGCGCTTCAGCGCCTCGAGATCGTGCGCGTCGAGCAGCCGGGACTCGTTCTTCGCCATCGCCGGCGCGCTTCCGCCGGCGTTCGAGGTCGAGAAGAACAGCGGCTCGATGAGCGCGAAGTCGCCTTCGGCCTGCATGCGGTCCATCAGGACCGAGCCGACCATGCCACGCCAGCCGACGAGGCCGACGACCGGGTTCGAGGACATTGCCATGGTGTGATGCCTTTCTTGCGCAGATCCGGACCCCTGGGTTTCCCGGCTCGATTCGCCGGGGTCCTTCGGGGGTGGGGCGAAACGATCCGAGACCTAGGAGGTCTTCGTAATGGTCTTGCCGGTGATCGCGGCCACGACCGCGTCACCCATCTCGCGCGTGCCGACCTTGCGCGTGCCCTCGCTCCAGATGTCGGCCGTGCGCAGCCCGGCGGCGAGCACGGCCTGCACCGCGCGCTCGATACGGTCGGCGGCTTCGGCTTGCTGGAGGGTGTAGCGCAGCATCATGGCAGCGCTGAGGATTGTAGCCAGCGGGTTGGCGACACCCTTGCCGGCGATATCCGGCGCGCTGCCGTGGCTGGGCTCGTACAGGCCCTTGCTGTCCTTGTCCAGGCTCGCGCTGGGCAGCATGCCGATCGAGCCGGTCAGCATCGCCGCCTCGTCGGACAGGATGTCGCCGAACATGTTGCCGGTGACGACGACGTCGAAGGCCTTGGGCGCCTTGACGAGCTGCATCGCGGCGTTGTCGACATACATGTGGTCGAGCTGGACGTCCGGATACTGCGCGTGGACCTCGCCGACGACATCCTTCCAGAGCTGGAAGGTCTCGAGCACATTGGCCTTGTCGACGCTGGTGAGCTTGCCGCGGCGCTTGCGCGCGGCCTGGAACGCCACGTGCGCGATGCGCTCGATCTCCGGGCGGCTGTAGCGCATGGTATCGAAGGCTTCCTCGGCGCCGGGGAAATGGCCGTCGACGGCGGTGCGGCGGCCGCGCGGCTGGCCGAAGTAGATATCACCGGTCAGTTCGCGGATGATCAGGATGTCCAGCCCCGCGACCAGCTCGGGCTTGAGCGACGACGCGTGCGTGAGCTGCTCGTAGCAGATCGCCGGGCGCAGGTTGGCGAACAGGCCGAGCTGCTTGCGCAGCCCGAGGATCGCCTGCTCGGGGCGCAGCGCGCGCTCCAGCTTGTCGTATTTCCAGTCGCCGACAGCGCCGAACAGCACCGCGTCGGCGGCCCTGGCCAGCGCCAGCGTCACCTCGGGCAGCGGGTGGCCGCTGGCTTCGAAGGCGGCGCCGCCGACGGCGGCGGTCTCGAGCTCCAGCGGCAGCTCGAGCGCGCGCAGCACCCGGACCGCCTCGGCGACGATCTCGGGGCCGATGCCGTCGCCGGGCAGGATCGCGATCTTGTGCGTCATGCGTGCATCCCCTGTCGCGCCCTCAGGCGGGTTCGCGGTGCGCGAGCCAGGGCATGCGCGCCAGCCGCTCGGCTTCGAAGGCGCGGATCGCGTCGGCGTGGCGCAACGTCAACCCGATATCGTCCCAGCCCTCGAGCAGGCATTGCTTGCGGAAGGGCTCGATCTCGAAGCGCAGCTCGTTGCCGCCGGGCTCGACGACGACCTGGCGCGGCAGGTCGATCGTCAGCTGGTAACCGGGGAAGGCCGCGACCTCGTCGAAAAGTCGCGCCACCTGCGACTCGGGCAGCACCACGGGCAACAGCCCGTTCTTGAAGCAGTTGCTGAAGAAGATGTCGGCGAAGCTGGGTGCGATCAGCGCGCGGAATCCGTACTGCTGCAGCGCCCAGGGCGCGTGCTCGCGGCTGGAACCGCAGCCGAAGTTGCGCCGCGCCAGCAGGATCGACGCCCCCTGGTAGCGCGGCTGGTTGAGCACGAAGTCCGGGTTGGGCTTGCGGCTGGCCGGGTCCTGCCCCGGCTCGCCCTTGTCGAGGTAGCGCCACTCGTCGAACAGGTTGGGCCCGAAGCCGGTGCGCAGGATGGACTTGAGGAACTGCTTGGGGATGATGGCGTCGGTGTCGACGTTGTCGCGGTCCATCGGGGCCACGATCCCCTGGTGCACGGTGAAGGCTTGCATGGCGGCGGCCGGGCTCACTTGTTCTTCTTCGCAGTCTCTTCGATCTTGTCGCCGGCCTTGGAGATATCCTTGCCCAGCCCCTCGAAGGTATTGCACGCCGACAGCACCAGCGTGGCGGCCAGCGTGGCCAAGGCGATCAGCAGCTTGTTCATCGTTGCCAGCTCCTTCAGGCGATGCGGCGCACGTCGACGAAATGCCCCGCCAGCGCCGCGGCGGCGGCCATTGCCGGGCTGACGAGGTGGGTGCGGCCGCCCGCGCCCTGGCGGCCCTCGAAGTTGCGGTTGCTGGTGCTGGCGCAGCGCTCGCCGGGTTCGAGCCGGTCGGCGTTCATCGCCAGGCACATGCTGCAGCCGGGCTCGCGCCACTCGAAGCCGGCGGCGCGGAAGACCGCGTCCAGCCCCTCGCGCTCCGCCTGCGCCTTGACCTGGCCCGAGCCCGGCACGACCATCGCCAGCTTGACGTTGCCGGCCACGCGCTGGCCGAGCTTGCGCACGACCGCGGCGGCCTCGCGCAGGTCCTCGATCCGGCTGTTGGTGCACGAGCCGATGAAAACCTTGTCGATGCGGATGTCGGCCAGCGGCTTGTTCGGCTCCAGCCCCATGTAGGCCAGGGCGCGCTCGGTCGCGCCGCGCTTGACCGGGTCCTTCTCCCGGTCGGGGTCGGGGACGCGGTCGTCGATGCCCAGCACCATCTCCGGGCTCGTGCCCCAGCTGACCTGCGGCGCGATGCGCGCGGCGTCGAGCTCGACCACGACGTCGAAGCGCGCATCCGGGTCGGAGTGCAGCGTGCGCCAGTGCGCGACCGCGGCATCCCACTCGGGCCCGCCGACGAATCGCCCGGTCTTCGGGTCGGTCCCGGGGGCGAAGGGGCGGCCCTTGACGTAGTCGATCGTCTTGTCGTCGACCGCGACCAGCCCGGCGCGCGCGCCGGCCTCGATCGCCATGTTGCACACCGTCATGCGGCCTTCCATGCTGAGCGCGCGGATCGCGCTGCCGCCGAACTCGATCGTGCAACCGGTGCCGCCGGCGGTGCCGATGCGGCCGATGATCGCCAGCACGATATCCTTGGCCGAGCAGCCCGGGGCGAGCCGGCCCTCGACCCGGACCAGCATGTTCTTCGCCTTCCTGGCCAGCAGGGTCTGTGTGGCCAGCACATGCTCGACCTCGCTGGTGCCGATGCCGTGCGCCAGCGCGCCGAAGGCGCCGTGGGTGCTGGTGTGGCTGTCGCCGCAGACCACCGTCATGCCGGGCAGCGTGGCGCCGTTCTCCGGGCCGATGACGTGGACGATCCCCTGGCGCCGGTCGAGGAAGGGGAAGTAGGCCGCGGCGCCGAACTCGCGGATGTTGGCGTCCAGCGTCACGATCTGCTGCTTGCTGATCGGGTCCGCGATGCCGTCGTAACCGCGCTCCCAGCCGCGGGTCGGCGTATTGTGGTCGGCGGTGGCGACGATCGAGCTGACGCGCCAGGGCTTGCGCCCGGCCAGCCGCAGGCCCTCGAAGGCCTGCGGGCTGGTCACCTCGTGCACCAGGTGGCGGTCGATATAGAGGATGGCGGTGCCGTCGTCCTCGGTGCGGACGACATGGTCGTCCCAGAGCTTGTCGTACAGGGTGCGGGGGCTCATGACAGGATCCGCATTCAACGGATCCGATATTGTCCCCGATCCTCGCCGCCGCTGGCCCGTGGCGACCGGCTTGCCCCCGGGGTCGGTCAGTAGGTCAAGGCGACCGGTGGGCTACGCTTCGCGACCGAGCAAGCGCCGCGTCGACGGCTCGGCCGCCGCAGGCCGGGCAGTGCCCGGTGGCGCCAGGTTGTGTCATCCGGCTCGAGGCGCCGGGCGACGGCGGAACCCGTGCCGTTCCCGCGGTGCTACCGTTGCTGGCTCGCTTTGGCCGGGATCGCGGTGCCGACAAAGTCCACGATCATCGGCAGCATGCGCTCGCCGGCATGCTGCTCGATCGACGCGATCGGGTGCTGGGCGTCGTGCACGATGACATATTGCTGCTGGTTCGCGCAGTCCGCCCAGCGCGTCGAGGCCGCATCCGCCACTCGGTCCTCCAGCATCGGCTCTGCACCGCAGACCGTCGCGCTGCGGTCGCGGTGGCGGCCCCACTCGGAAAGCAGGACCTCGTCGGTCAGACCGGCCTCGACCTGCTCCGCGGTAGGTTCGACCAACCCCGGCGCGAACTGCGCCAGCCTGTCGTCCTGGTCGCCGACGATCATCGCGTAGGGCACTGGCGCCAGCGGGATGCAGGTGGGTGCCGGCTGGGGAAAGGTCGACGACGGCATGGGCCCCGCGATCGAGAAATAGGCGTCGAAGGCCGGGGTGGCCTCGCACCAAACCCGCGCCGTCATCGCGCCACCGTTCGAGTGGCCGGCCAAGGCGACCTGCCCGACGCCGTACTGGGTGCGCACTTGCGCCGCCAGCGCGCTCAGAAATGCGACATCGTCCTGGCTGGAGTCGGTGATGTAGTTGCTCCATACCGGCAACGTCGAGCCGGGCGGGATCTGACCCTGCGGCACCACGGCGACGATGCCGTTGGCGGCCAGCCAATCCCAGTTTACGTTTCGCGCCAGTTGCGGCGCCAGCTTGCGGTTGAAGCCGAGGTCGTAGGCCAGCTGCCAATTTCGGCCGCCATGGCCATGCAGGAGGACCACCGCCCGCGTCGCCCCGGCAGTCCGATAGACATCGACCTTGTGCGGGTATCCGGGCACCGTGACGCCGAGGTAGAGCGCGTGCTGCGCCGGCGCCGCGACTCGATGCCATGCAAGAGCCGATCGAGCCTCGTCAGGCCCGGGATCACCACCGCCGCAGGCGGTCAGGCCCAAGACGGAGACGGCGAGCGCAGCGCCAATGCGCGCGGCGCGGCGCGAGACAGGAGCAGTGATCATGGTGCGGGGCGGACACGGTGCTTCCCGCCTCGGGACGAAGCGGGTTCGTCCTGGTCTTCGGCCTCCATCGGGCCCGACGCGAGCTCGTGTCGGTAAGTGCCCGGCACCATCTGCAACATGCGGCAACCGCGCAGGCCGAGGTCGGCCCGGACTTGCGCCGGGCCCGGCACGCCCCTGCGCGCGCGAGGCCTTGCGACCCCTGTGCCGACCCGGGTGGCGACCCGCCCTCGCCGGGTGGCGGCGGCGGCGCTTTCAGCGATCCTCGCGAGCCCGCGCGTCGAGCTCGGACCTGAGCTCGGGCGGCAGCTTTAGCGCCGCGGCCAGCGCGTCGAGGTAGGCGCGCTCCATCGTCGTCGTCTCGTCGGCGACGAGCACGCTGGCCAGGTAGATCTCGGCCGCCATCTCCGGGCCGGTGGCCGCGGCGGCCACCTCGGCCGGCTCGACCGGGCGCCGCAGCTCGGCATCGACCCAGCCGCGCAGCGCCGGGTCGGCCTCGAGGCGGTGCAGCTCGGACTGCACCAGCTCGCGCTCGCGATCGTCCATGTGGCCGTCGGCCTTGGCGGCCGCGATCATCGCCTTCAGCATCGCCTGGCTGTGCGCCTCGACCTGCGGCGCCGGCAGCAGCGCGAAGCCACCCTGGGCGGGCGGCGTGGCCGCGGAGGCGGGCTGCGCCGCAGCCGAACCCGCCATGCCGGCCCCGGCGCCAGCCGTTCCTCCCGCCTGCCGCGCCTGCCAGTCCTGGTACGCGCGCCAGGCGACCGCACCCAGCGCCGCCACGGTGCCGTACTTGAGCGCCTTGCCGCCGAGCTTGCGCCCGCGCTTGCTACCGATCAGCAGCGCCAGCGCACCACCGGCAGCCGCGCCGGTGGCGTACTTGCCCCAGTCGCTGCCGGCCTGGGCACCCGCTGCATCGTTCCGAGATGCCGGCTGGCGCGTCGCTCCGCCAGCGAGTCCACCAACCCCGGATCCGAGCAGTTGGTCCAACAGTGTCTGCAAGCTCATCCTCATCTCCCTTGGGCCAGCCCGGCGCCGTTCAGGCCCCCCGGTGCCTCGATGCGTAGCCTACGACACCCTTCCCGGGACCAAAGTTTCACGACGGGCCGAGCTTGACATTGATCCCCGTGAACAGACCCGTATCGGTCGACGACCGGCCAGCCGGCGGGGCGGTGTTGGTGTCGCTGATCAGGCCCACCGTCAGGCTCATCGTGCGGTTCAGCGCCACGCCGAGGTCGGCGCGCAACCGCGCGCGGTGTCCCTCGTCGCCGGCGATCGCCGGCAGCAGCTCGAGCCGCTGCTTGAAGGTCGTCGTCTCGCCCAGCGCATGCTCGGACTCCTCGGCCAGCAGCAGCGTCGTGCGGCGGAAGCTGCGGCCGACCTCACCGTCGATGGTCTGCGGCGCGCCATAGCGGTCCTCGGTCAACCCCAGGCCGGCGAAGACCGTGAAGCGCAGCGGCCTGGTCTGCACCAGCTTCCAGCCGACACCGGCGTTGGCCGCGGTACGCAGGTCCAGGTCGACGATCTGGTCGCGGTCCAGCGCCAGCCGGCCGAAGGCGAACAGGCGCGGGCCGAGGTTGCGGTCGTACTGGCCGAAAACGCCGATCTGGTGGGCGGTCGTCTCCTTGCGGCCGTCGACCTCGCTGCGCGCGTACTGGATGTTGCCGCCCAGGCCGATCTTGTCGGCCTCGGTCAGGCGCGCCAGGTCGGCGCTCAGCAGCAGCGAGCTGCTGCGGGTGTTGCCCGAGCTGGCCGACAAGGCCGCACCGGCGCTGCCGCGCCACTGGCCGTCGGCGATGGGTTCGTCGGCGGCGTGCGACGGGGACGCGGCGGCGATCGCGGCGGCCAGCGCGAGTCCGCGAGCTTGCGGCCCTCGGCGCCTCGCGCGCGAGGTCGAGGCGGTGGTGGCGGGGGCGTTGGAGGTCATGGTCTTCCTTCGGTTCCTGGAGCGTGGGGGGCAGGCCGGCCGCACGCGATGGCGGCAATGCCACGGCAGCGCCGGCCGCAGTGAACGCGACCGCAATGCGGCGTCGCGGGCCAGCAGGCGACCCGGCACGAGGGGGACAGCCGCAGCATCGGCGCCGCGCGGCTTCGGGCCGGTTCCCGCACGGCCGGCCAGCCTTCGGCGAGGTCGAGGCCATGCCCGCACGCCGCGGGCGCATGGCAACGCCGAAACGGACCCTCCGCGCCACCCGCACCGACCCGACGAAGGTAACCCATCGGGCATGACCCGGGCGCTTGACAGGGTCGCCGCCACGCGGGCCTGCCGCGCGCCGATCCGCCACGCGCCACGCGGCCCGGTGAGTCCGGCGCGCGAGCGCGCGAGCCGGCCGAGCCGTTCAGCCCAGCGCCGCGACCACCTCCGGCGGCGCCTGCACCAGCTCGATCAGCACCCCCTCGCCGGCGATCGGAAACTCGTCGCTCGCCTTCGGGTGGATGAAGCAGATGTCGTGGCCCGACGCCCCCTTGCGGATGCCGCCGGGCGCGAAGCGAACGCCGTGCGCCGTCATCCACGCCACCGCCGCCGGCAGGTCGTCGACCCACAGCCCGACGTGGTTCAGCGGCGTGGCGTGCACCGCCGGCTTCTTGTCCGCATCCAGCGGCTGCATCAGGTCGACCTCGACCGCGTGCGGCCCGCGGCCGAGCGCACAGACGTCCTCGTCGACGTTCTCGCGCTCGCTGACGAAGGTCGACTTGATCTGCAGGTCGAGGACGTCGACCCACAGCCTGCGCAGCCGCGCCTTGTCGGGCCCGCCGATCGCGATCTGCTGGATGCCGAGGATGCGAAACGGCTTGCGCGGCGCCTCGCCGCCGGCGGCGCCGGCGGTGGTCGCGGCATCGTGGCTCGGGTTCATCGCCGCGGCCCTCACTCGAAGCTCAGGATCGGCTGGTCGACCGCCAGGCTCTCGCCCTTGCTCGCCAGCAGTTCGGCGACCACGCCGTCGCGCGCGGCGACGAGGATGTTCTCCATCTTCATCGCCTCGATGACGGCGAGCTTCTCGCCCGCCTGCACCGCCTTGCCCGGCGCGACCGCGATGTCGACCAGCAGCCCCGGCATCGGCGACAGCAGGAACTTGCTCATGTCCGCCGGCGGCTTGTACGGCATCGCACGCAGCAGCTCGGCGGCGCGCGCGCTCATCACCATCGCGTCGATGCGCCGGCCGTTGTGCTGGACGACGGTCCACAGCCCGTCGCGTTCGATCTGCGCCGTGAACGGCTTGCCGTTGCAGCGGCCGGTCGCGCGGATGCCGCCCATGCGCCAGTCGATCTCGATGGCATAGGGCTTGTCGCCGACCGCGACGCGCAGGCCGTCGCCGGCATCGACGGTCACCGGATGGTGCGTCTGCGCGCCGGCCTCGCCGCGGACGACGACGGTGAAGTCGCGCCCGATCTTGACGCCATGGCCGGCGAGCTGGCCGCTGATGCCTGCGGCGCGCTCGCGGTAGCGGCGGTTGGCGGCCGCCGCCAGCGCGACCAGGAACTCCGGGTCGTCGTGCGGAACGTCCTCGGCGCGGAAGCCCTGGCCGTAGTGCGCGGCGATGAATCCGGTGTCGAAGTCGCCGGCGACGAAGGCCGGGTGCGCGAGCAGCGCGGCCTGGAACGGGATGTTGCTCGACACGCCGCGGATGACGAAGCCGTTGAGCGCCTCGCGCATGCGCGCGATCGCGTCGTTGCGGTCCAGCCCGTGCACGATCAGCTTGGCGATCATCGAGTCGTAGAACATCGGGATCTCGCCGCCCTCGGCGACCCCGGTGTCGACGCGAACGCCGCCGCCCTCGGGCACCGGCAGCGCGGCCTCCATCGTCGTCGGCGGCGGCAGGTAGCGCACCAGCCGCCCGGTCGACGGCAGGAAGCCGCGGAACGGGTCCTCGGCGTTGATGCGGCACTCGATCGCCCAGCCGCGGCGCGGGATGTCGGCCTGGGTGAACGGCAGCCGCTCGCCGGCGGCGACGCGGATCATCTGCTCGACGAGGTCGACGCCGGTGATCGACTCGGTGACCGGGTGCTCGACCTGCAGCCGGGTATTCATCTCGAGAAAGTAGAAGCCCTGGTCGCGGCCGACGACGAACTCGACCGTGCCCGCGCTCTGGTACTGCACCGCCTTGGCCAGCGCGACCGCCTGCTCGCCCATCGCGCGCCGCGTCGCCTCGCTGATGAAGGGCGACGGCGCCTCCTCGATCACCTTCTGGTGCCGGCGCTGGATCGAGCACTCGCGCTCGTTGAGGTAGACGACGTTGCCGTGCGCGTCGCCGAGTACCTGGATCTCGATGTGGCGCGGGTTCTCGATGAACTTCTCGATGAAGACGCGGTCGTCGCCGAAGGCGCTGCGCGCCTCGTTGCGGCACGATGCGAAACCCTCGTGCGCCTGCTTGTCGTCCCAGGCCACGCGCAGCCCCTTGCCGCCGCCGCCGGCGCTGGCCTTGATCATCACCGGGTAACCGATCTGGCGCGCGATCTGCACCGCCTGCTCGGGCGACTCGATCGCATCGTTCCAGCCCGGGATCGTATTGACCCTGGCCTCGAGCGCGAGCTTCTTGGACGCGATCTTGTCGCCCATCGCCGCGATGCTGTGCGCCTT
>ERZ795048.4003-NODE-4003-length-10511-cov-6.018076_pt1 | contig 10511 bp, 9 predicted proteins | sample MGYA00375132_ERZ795048 | MGnify/ENA primary metagenome ERZ795048 (study PRJEB30177, sample SAMN05720225) | activated sludge metagenome | isolation source: Anaerobic digester | place: Hong Kong | collected 2014-12-17 ...
AGCGGCATAACAGCCGCGATTAAGAGACAGCCGGGAGAAAGAGAATAGCAGCTGAAACCTTCTCCGCAGGGTATATCCTTTTCCTGCTGCAAAATGGGGGTTAAAAGGTGTAATTTCTCCTCCATTCCGGTATTCCATCACCCCAATACTCCAGCATTTATCGCACAGGCAATTTTATCCAACAGAGTTATCATGAAATGGCCAGATCAGTTTAATCAATAAATACAGAAAGGTATTGCCATGGAAGGCAACTTTGGCTACATTAAAGACGCTGTCTTTGAACGATCGTCTTGATGTGGTGCTTATTGAAAACGATGCGTGGTGTCGGAGGTGTACATGAACAGCTGTCCTTCCTGTAAAGAGCTGGCAGAGGAGATCAGGGAGCTGGAATCAGAGGTCGAAAAGCTCAGGAAGGTCGAGCAGGAGCTTCATGACAGCCAGGAAAGCTATCGCATTCACTTTACCCTCGCAGACGATGTGATCTATTCCCTCGATTCACGGTTCATGGTGCTGAGCGTGTCCCCGAATGTCGAAAAGATGCTGGGCTACACCCCGGAAGAGCTGATCGGAAGACCTTTTCATGAGCTCAATGTGCTGGCAGAAGAATACCTGAACAGGGCATTCAGTGATGTGCACAGCGTTCTGCGCAAGAAACGTGTAGATTCAACCATCTATGAATTCATTACCAAAGACGGGAAAAGGAGATTCGGCGAGGTGAGCGGTGTTCCCTTTATACGCAACGGAAAGGCTGTTGCGGTGATATCGGTCGCCCGGGATATAACAGAACGTCTCGAGATGGAAAGATCGCTCAGGGAGAGCGAAGGAAGGTTTCGCGCCGTTTTCGATTCTGCAAAGGACTGTATCTTCATCAAGGACACGAATCTGGCCTACACCTTTGTCAATCCCTGTATGAGGGAACTCTTCGGACTGTCGTCAGAGGAAATGATCGGGAAGAAGGACAGGGATCTCTTTGGAGAGGCAGACGGCAGGGAGATCAACAGGGTGGATATGAGGGTCCTCGCCGGAGAGATTGTGGAGGAAGAGCACACCAGGACGGTCAACGGGGACAGGATGACCTTCCATGTCATCAAGGTGCCGATGAGGGACAGTTCCGGGACAGTGATGGGATTGTGCGGGATCGCCCGAAACATCACCGAGAGGAAGCGATTCGAAGAGGCCCTGCGCGACAAGGAAAGGCAGCTCGAGATGCAGGCGAAAAACCTTGAAGAAGTAAACACTGCACTCAAGGTGCTGCTCGATCATCGGGAAGAAGAGAAAAGGAAGATGCAGGAAGACATCGTATCAAAGGCGAGGAAACTTCTTTTCCCCTATATGGAAAAGCTGGAGCGCAGCGGTATAGACGATGACGGCAAGATATTCCTTTCCATCATCCGTTCAAACCTGCAGGAGCTTATCTCCTCAAACGTCAGTGCGTCCGGCCGTCAGTACCGTCACCTCACGCCCATGGAGATTCAGGTGGCCGACCTTATCAAACAGGGGAAGACCTCAAAGGAAATGGCCTCCATGCTGAATATCTCAGAGCATGCGATATCGTTCCACCGCTCCAATATCCGAAAAAAATTAGGTCTTCTCCATACAAAGACCAACCTCGGTGTTTACCTGCTCTCGGACGAACCAGCCTGATCCCGCACAATGGTAGGTTGGACCTACTATAATACTAGTGACTTTTTAGCAATAAATTGGAGGGGAAGTATGTCATGTTATAGGGGTAAAGGAGGTCAGTTATACCTTTTGAGGCTTCATTGCCGTCCCCAAGGGCAATGAAGCCTTGCTATTGTTATCTTGTCCGCTCTTTAACCCGGATCCTGCCGATACCTCCCCCTGCACCGGTGATAAGGACGGTTTTCCCCTGGAATGTGATCTTCTTCACAACGCCCTCCTGTTGACATATTATAATATAATAATAACATAGAACAGTGAAAAGTCGATGTCCATAAGCTGAAAGGAAAGCATTGACTCCTTGCCGGCATTTCATTTATACCTTCCTTGCTCAAGGGAAGGGAGCATTCACATGGTTCTGACAGCGAAGAGGGGTGACACGGTCAAGGTAAATTATACCGGAAGGTCTGAGGACGGAAGCGTTTTTGAATCGTCGGTCGGGCTTGCACCGTTGAAGTTCACCATAGGATCGGACGAGGTGGTTAACGGGTTTGAGAATGCAGTTGTCGGCATGTCTCCGGGGGAAAAGAAGACCGTTGTGGTGGAGCCTGAGGAAGGGTTCGGCATGTACGATAACGACCTGGTATTCGAGGTTCCCAGTGACGAACTCCCTGCAGGCGTGGTGCCCCATATCGGTATGGACTTCGAGATGGTGGATGAGGAAGGCTATGAGATGTCGGCGGTTGTAATCGGAGTATCGAACGGAGCGGTTACCGTCGATGCGAATGCACCTCTTGCCGGGAAGACCGTGATCTATGATATCGAACTCCTGGAGATCGTCGAGAAAAAGAAGCCCGCCTAGGCCAGTCCTGCCGCCTTCCAGGCAAGGCCGGACATTCTCTTTCCGGCCTCATCTGCGCTGTCCCATGAACCTGCAGTCATGCATGGGTTCGCGCTGAGATCATCTCTTCACTACGAGAACAGGTGTTTTGGCCTTTCTTATCACCTTTTCAGATACCGAGCCCAGGAGCATTTCCTGGATGTTGCTCTTGCCGTGAGATCCGAGGACGATGACAGAGGAAGGTTTTTCCTCCGCGACCCTCAGGATCTCTCTCAAAGGAAATCCCTTTGCGATCCTGGTCGTTACCTCATACCCGAGCTCTTTGAGTTCATTCTCCATGAACTCCAGCTCCGCGGATGCCTTCTCTTCCATATCTTTTTCAATGGTAAGGTAATCGGGCACGGTGTTGATGGCGCTCAGGGTGTCGAGGTTTGACTGATCGATAACATGCAGCAGGGTCACTTCCCTGCCCCCTGCCTCTCTCAATTTCTTCACAAAACTCAGGGCCTTTTTTGCTACATCTGAGAAATCTGTCGGAAATATGATCTGTTCAAACATCACTGGCCTCCTTTCTTTCTCGCTCATGTATTCAAGATGCAGTCACTTGACTCTTTACGGGTTACGTATTCCAGCCCGAGGTCCGGTTAAACAGCCCCTTTCCGGGCATCCAAGCGAAATTCCATCGTGGTGAAAACAGCGGCGCAACAAGTCATAAAAAGCCAACCCATGTATAATACATATTAATCCTGGCAAAGGGCATGTCAATGCATCAGTTCATTGCAGTGACCCGGCTGGCTGATTGCGCATCGAAAGCAGTTTTTCAGCAGTGATAACGATGATGAAAAAGGGTATAATGGGCGTACATTTTCCATGATAAAAGGTGCATCGATTGAGCGGGATAATCTATACTATCGGGTACTCCGCGTTTTCCGCCCGGGAGTTTGCCGATGTTCTGAAGGACTACGGGATCGGATCTGTCCTTGACGTGCGATCCATGCCGTACAGCAGATTCAGGCCCGAGTTCAACAAGGCTGCGATCGATGGCTGCCTCTGTGCTCATGGGATCGACTACCACTTTCTCGGGGATCTTCTCGGCGGGAGACCGCAAGATGACGCCATGTATGAAAACGGCAGGGTGGTCTTCGGCAGGCTTGCAGGAAGCAGCCTGTTCCAGCAGGGCATGGACAGGCTGAGGGATCTGGCTATAAAGCAGAGGGTCTGCCTCATGTGTGCGGAAAAGGACCCCATAACCTGCCACAGGACCATCCTGGTGTGCAGGCAGCTCAGGCAGGAGTTTGCTATCGTTCACATCCTGGAAGGCGGGTCTGTCGAAGATCATCACGCCACCGAGAGACGGCTGGTGAAAACGCTGAAGATACCCACTGACGATCTTTTCAGGACCGAGGAGGAACTCATTGAAGATGCCTATGAGATGCAGGCTGCAAAGATCGGACACAGGAGGTCAGATAGATGAAACAGCCAATACCTGTTATCTGTGGTCTTGTTCTGTGGGAGCGGCTTTAAGCCGCAATAAGATTTCAGTGCATGTACCGTTAAATCGCGGCTGCACTCACAGTCTCTATTTCCTCTTTTGTGCAGAAGGTGGATTAAAACAGTCTGTCTGTGCCGGGCGCATATGGCTTTATAATTTCAGGGCTGTCGTTGGCGGGGCTGTTTACCATGCGGGATATCTCGTATGCCTTCATCTCCTCTGTCGGGTATGTCTTCAGGCATGCCATGAGGACATTGTCAGGCTGTCCCTCCATGCTCAGCCATGTCCGGTAATCGTCAGGGGCAAGGATCACCGGCATCCTGTTGTGAATATCCATGATGAGGCCATTGGGCGAGGTGGTAATGATGGAGCTTGAAACTATGGTATTGCCGGTTGCCCTGTCAATCCACCTCTCCCACAGTCCTGCAAGGGCAAAAGGGGAGGAATCCTTCATATGAATAAAATACGGGGCCTTGCTCTTATCCGTTGTCTTCCATTCGAAAAAGCCGTCTGTGAAGATCACGCAGCGGCTTTTCCTGAAGGGATTCCTGAAGGATGCCTTTCCCAGCAGGGTCTCACAGCGCGCATTGATCATGCGGCTGCCGATCGATAGGTCCTTTGCCCAGAAGGGAACGAGTCCCCATCGGGTATATGCGAGAGTCGGCACCTGGTGATTGAGAACGGCAAGGATATCCTGAGTAGGGGCGATATTGTAGCGGGGTCTGAACGCGGGTGAGATATCAGGTCCCATCTCGAGATCCTGGATGCTTACCTTTATCTTCTCCGGATTCGATATCTGTATGAACCTGCCGCACATGGTATTGCCACGATCCTTTCTGTTGCCGGTTTTTACTCCCTGTTGATATACATAAGAATATGGCCGGGAATGTCTACAGCTTTTTTTGCCTGTTGTGTTGCGTGTGCCCTCAGATGCTGGAGGAATACGACAGGTGGAATTTTTGTATTTCATCCGGACGGATTTCCCTGTACATATGCAGGGAACGTTTTTTCTGATGCCGGGAGGGAATGTATGAAGAGCTGTTGTCTGCTGGTGATGCTTGTATCCTTGATCGCATCTGCCCAGCTTTATGCGGACGAGATCAGCCAGGGGTGGAAGAAAGCAAAGCACGGGGAAGGCATCCAGGTATATACAAGGCCATCGAAAGACTCGCCGTCAGACGAATTCCTCGGGGTGACCGATGTGGATGCCCCGTTAAAGGTCATCCTTGAGGTCTTCAGAGACATACCGTCATTCCCCCAGTGGTATGGCTTCTGCCGGGATATCAGATTGATAAACAGGATGTCCGACACCCATGAGGTCATATATTTTATCCTTGCAACACCGTGGCCGGTTAAGGACCGGGACATGGTTGTCGATGTGCTCATCGAAAAGCAGGAAGAAAAGGGGGTTGCGGTCATTTCCATGAATGCGCTCAAAGAAGAGATCGTGCCTGTGCAGGAGAACTACGTCAGGATGACCAGGCTTATCGGCAAAGCCACCCTCACGGAGAGGGGTGACGGAAAAACTCACGTTACGTATATGGTGAATTCCGATCCTGCAGGCTACATACCTGCCGCGATCTCGAACATGCTCGCCAAGGATCAGCCCTATCTGACGCTTAAGGGCCTCAAAGAGATGGTTAAAAATGATAAATATTATGAGCTTGCAGGGATTGAAAGGGAAAAGCCATAGGCACTGGGTAAAGAGGGTATAAGGTTTAAGGGAAAAACATTTCGAAATTCGGATTTGGGAATTCTAATTGTGAAAAGAGCGGGAGCGATTTTCAGCATCGAGTATTGTATTTGAGACAGCAGGGCCCGATGCACTCATCGGGCAGATCAATCTGGTGAGTACGATATGAACGATCCATCGAAGAGCACATTGCCGGAACATATTTTCAGGTTCTGTCCGGGATGCGGATCAAGTGAATTTCATTTCCGTCAGGACAACTCTTTTTTGTGCGGGCAGTGCGGGTTTGTCTTCTTCATCAATGCCGCTGCCGCCGTAGCGGCGCTCATTGAAGACAGCAGCGGAAGGCTTCTGCTGACCAGAAGGGCAAAGGAGCCCATGAAGGGAAAGCTGGACCTGCCCGGAGGTTTTGTCGATCCCGGAGAGAGTGCAGAACAGGCCCTTGAAAGGGAAATCACCGAAGAGCTCAATCTCGATATCGACAAGAAGACCTTTTTCGTGTCACAGCCCAACACCTATGAGTATGCAGGGATCACCTATTTCACCCTTGACCTTGCCTTTTTATGCAGGATTTTGTCCTTTGATGGCATGCATACCGATGAAGAGATCGATGGTGTCGAGTTTCTCTTTCCTGATGAGATCGATCTCGACGAGATCGGGCTTGCCTCGATCAGAAAGATTGTATCGTTATACCTGACATCGAAAAAAGCGCCTTAAGGACTGATTCCGCATTCGAGCAGGTTCAAGATTCATAATAGTTCAGGTTGCAGTATCATCGTGGCTGAAGCCGCTTCCACAGGTTCATTAGCCGGGTTATCCAGTAATCCAATACTCCAGCACCCCATTCCTCCAATCTTTCATTCTCGTTCTCCCGATGCCTGATCTTTTCTCTTGACACGTGAGAATGATGTACATTACATACTGACCAGTCAGTATGTTAAACAATGATGAACTGCAGTGATAAGGGATTTGTAATGGCAAGGAAGAGGGGATCTCCGCAAGAGAGAAAGAGACAGATCATAGAAGCGGCAAAACACTGCTTTCAGAAAAAAGGGTATGCCGGGTCAACCATCGATGATATCGCGAGCGAATACGGCCTGTCCAAGGGGAGCATATACTGGTACTACCCGTCCAAGAGAGATATCCTGGAAGACCTTTTTCAGTACTGGATGGATGAAACGCTAAATGGTGTCTTTGCCGAGATTTCCAGCCTGTCCACGGCACGGGAGAGGCTCATCCGCATGGGCGAGTTCTTTATCAGGTCACTGATCAACGATGCAGAGTTATACAGCTCCATGCTGGTGTTCTGGGGCTCTTCTTATGAGGACGACTTCATGAGAGATAATATCATGAATGTCTATGCCCAGTACGACAAGATTGTCAGATCACTGCTTTGCCAGGGTGAACAGAATGGGGAATTTACAGTACCGGATATTGATGTCTATTGCACTCTGCTCATTGCCATGATTGAAGGCCTGATAATCAGACAGGCCGTGAGCAAGACCCTGGATCTCGATAAAGTGCTGCCTCAGGTCAGCGGTATTGTAAACCGCGTGCTGCCGCCTGTGGAAAAGGAACCGATGTGATGAAGCCGGCACAATACCATTATCGAATACCATGCAATGACCTGAGGAGGGTTGAGGCCGTATGGACAGGCATATGACAGCATTCACCGATTGGATTATCCGCTTCAGACATATACTTCTTGTCTTTCTCCTGTGCATCACGTTGATCATGGTATACCTTGCCAAGGATGTAAGGATCGACAATGATTACGAGAAATGGCTGCCGGTAAAAGACAGGGTTGGAGATCTCCTGCGCAAGAGCAACAAGGAGTTCTCCAGTGCAGGTCTGGTTTTCGTTGTCCTTGAGTTTCCCGAGAACACGGTATTCCATCACGAATCGCTGTCTCTGGTGGAGCGCCTCACCCGGGAATTCGAAGGGTTTGAAGAACTCTACAATGTAACAAGCCTTACCAATGTCATGGACATAAAAAAGATCGATGACGGCATAGAGGTCTCGGAACTGATGCCTGAGATCCCCTCCACAAGAGAAGACATGGATGCGCTCAGGGAATATGTGCTTTCAAAGGAGATGTATGCGGGCTCCCTGGTAACCCGTGATGTCCTCTACAGTCTCATAGCGGTGAATATTGAACACGGCAACGACGACTTCAAGGTCTGCGGGAAGATCATTGATACCGTCGAGCGTGTGGCAGGGGACACCCCGTATTATATCGGCGGTGATGTCGTAATCGCCTACTATCTGGATCTTTACATGAAAGAGGACGTTATGCTCCTGACCCCTATCATAATAATAGGGATGATATTTGTCCTGGCGTTCGGGCTGCGCCAGAGTGCGGGAGTAGTGCTCGCATTCATTGTCGTTTTTCTCGCAATCTTATGGACAGTCGGGCTGAAGGGGATTCTCGGTTATCCCTTCAATATGCTCTCGCCTGCTGTCATAGTCCTCCTGATAGCCGTTGGTTCGGATTATGCGGTACACATGTACAACCACTACCTGAAAAAGGGAGACGTGCGGCTATCCTCATCCGAGATCATCATGCCGGTAATGATGAGCGCCATGACGACCATCGCCGGACTGCTCACCTTTTCCGTCACCAAGATAGAGGTCCTCAGGAATTTCGGAATCGAGCTGGCCTTCGGGCTCGGTGCTGCCTGCCTTCTTTCCGTCCTGCTGATGACCGGCGTAGTCTTTATGATAAAGACAAAGCCGAGGCCGAGGTCTGTCGGTGCACAGGCAAAGCAGCATCTCCTTACAAGGGCGATGTCAGCGCTTGGCGGATGGGTTCATGACCACACATGGGTTATAATGGGGGGTGCTGTGATGCTCCTGTTTGTCATGGGGCTCGGCATCATGAGGATCAGCACAAAGGTTGATTTTGTGGAACTGCTGCCCGAAGACAGCCCCCCGCGCTACAGCTCGGAGGTGCTCGAAAAGAATTTCAACGGCATGTACCGGGTAAGCATGTACTTTAACGGCGATATTGAAGATCCGAAAACCATGAGCCGGATGCAGTATGTGGAGAACTTCATGCGTTCGGAGGAACTCATAGACGGCTTCACCTCCATAAACGGGCTTATTGCCGAGGAGAACTGGCAGCTCAACAACGTCTATGCCATACCCGAGACCAGGCAGGGGATCGCCAATCTCTGGTTCATGCTCGAAGGTCAGGACCTGCTGAAGACCTTTGTCACCTATGACCGGTCCCAGGCCATGGTCAACGCCATACTGAAGAAACACGACACCGGATTCATGAAGCAGGTGTCCTCGCATATGAGGTCTTTTCTCTCCCAGCATACATCCTACAAGGTTGTCAGTATCGATCCCTCAGTGCTTTGTCCTGAGAGCCGGGGCCGTCTTCGCGATGTCATGCTCACAAATGCCGGCAGGCAGCTTTCATGGCTGGCGCATTTCTATGACAGGTCGAGTCCTTACGATCCCTCGGTCTTTGAACAACACCTTGGCAGGGGTATAGTTGATGCGGAAGGTGCCGTGGGCTTTGAATCGGTTAAGGAGGAGCTGGATATCTATCTCAACGAAGAGACCGTGGAGATCCTTCCGCCGGGGATTGTCTCTTCCATCGCCGACTATACACGGGAACAGTGGGATCAGAGGAAGAATGCGTCTTTCCGTAATTATCTGACTGAACTTCTCGTTTCAAGCGGGATCATGGACGAAGAGGATGCCGGGCTCACTGTAACAGGGATGATAAAGAGGATCGACAGTACTGTCCGTCTGAAAAAGGTACAGGTGATCAGGGCGTATTATCATCAGGATATCAGTGAGAGACTCTCCCAGAACAAGGACTTTCTGAAACGTTCTGACGGTGTTGTCTGGTCTGCACTGTCCGAGAGACCTTCCCTGTTCTCTCATGAGGTCAAGGACATTGCAGGCATTGACCGGGCAATCATCGAGGATGCTCCGATCAGTATTGAACAGACAGGTGCGCATCAGATGTTCAGCAGGTTTGACAAGCTCCTCTACGAGAGCCAGATTCAGAGTCTCATCCTTGCCTCACTTATCGTCCTGATCATGATCTCGGTTACCCAGAGGTCATTCAGGAGGGGTCTGATCTCGCTGATAGCGGTTCTCGTACCCCTGGAGTTCGTGCTCGGGTTTATGGGATGGGCCGGAATCCCCCTCGATTTCGGGACCGTGCTGTGCAGCGCGCTGATTATCGGTCTCGGTGTCGACGGCTCAATACACTTTCTCCATTATTATCATAGCATTCACAAGCAGGGCCTCAGGGGTAAGGCCTCGCTCAGGGAAACGATCGGGCACGTGGGCAGGGCAATACTTACCGCGAATGCAACTTCCTGGCTTGGGTTCATCGTGCTTCTCTTCTCGAAAACCTCGGAACTGAGGAATTTTGCCCTGATAAACGGCCTTGCAATAACCATGGTCACTATATCCATTCTGACGCTGCTGCCTGCTTTAGCAAACCTGATACACCTTGACGAGGAACCATGGCGTATACAACTGAAGATGTAGGCTAACGCTCTACCTATAAATAACGAGAAAGGAGGTATGAATGAAACCTGGTATTCACTGGCTCTACAGTGTTCTTTGCATGATTTCTCTGGTTTTCATCGCAGCACAGGAGGCCTTTGCCCTCGACGGAAACGAGGTGCTGTCCAAGGTCGATGCCGTGCTTTCGGCATCGAAGAATTCTGTCGGCTCTGCAACGATGGTGCTTATCGACAAAGACGGGAACGGGAAGGAGCGGGAACTGAAGATATGGACCAGGCACTATGCAGACAAGGACGACTGGTCTCTGCTGAAATTCGTTACCCCTGCCGAGATCCGCAACCTGGGGTTCCTGTCTCTGGCAGACGATCAGATGT
>ERZ795048.4004-NODE-4004-length-10511-cov-5.950077_pt1 | contig 10511 bp, 4 predicted proteins | sample MGYA00375132_ERZ795048 | MGnify/ENA primary metagenome ERZ795048 (study PRJEB30177, sample SAMN05720225) | activated sludge metagenome | isolation source: Anaerobic digester | place: Hong Kong | collected 2014-12-17 ...
TCGTGTACGGCATCGTCCCAGGTCAAATCTTCTTGCTTAAACCATTGTTTTGCTACAAATAAGTTGATATCTTTAGTAACTTGACCTTTAAAAATAGAGATAAAACCGCAATCAACGATAGCAGAAAATCAGATGGTGGTGCTGAAAATTATAAAAAATGGTTTGTTAAGTCTTACTTCTGAAACTTGTTCTACTCAAGTTTTAAAAATGATATTACATCGATATACCAAAATACGATTTTCACTTTTCTGCTTAGTCATAATTCTTTCAAGCATTTCGGCATTTTCATCGAACCAAGTTATGCGCTTTGTAAGCATAACTCCCGAGACAGGCCTTTCGAACGGCAACATTGTAAGTATTTTACAAGATCACGAAGGTTACATGTGGATTGGCACTGCCGAAGGTTTGAATAAGTACGACGGATTAAAATTCGAAATATTTAAAAACATACACAGCGATACCACTACCCTATCGGGAAATTACATTTTTGCCCTACTCGAGGACCAACAAAACGACCTTTGGATAGGAACCGATAACGGGTTGTGCCGCTACAACCGCGAAATGAACAACTTCGAACGCATTGAGTTTCCCGACAAAAACCAACAAACATTCAGGCATAAAGTAGGCGCGCTGTTTGAAGACCAAGAAGGACGTATTTGGATAGGTAGCAATAATGGGGCTTATCTGCTCGACTATCCAAACAAAAAGTTTGTTCCATACCTCGACAGCTTAATTCAAGGCAAAGAAATATCAGAATTTGAAACTGACAACAATGGTAACCTAATTATTTCGTTTCACGATTTAGGTTTGTTGATAAACAATATTGAAAAAGGTACAACTGAACTCATTAACACCAATCATCTGATATATCCACTAAAGGAAAATAACATATATACCATCGATGTTGATGCACAAAACCGTATTTGGATTGGCTATTATTCAAAGGGTATTTCAATGATTGATTTTAAGGGCAAAAAAATCAAACACTTCGAACACGAACCCAATAACAACAAATCATTGTCGAATAACTTCATTTCCGATTTATGTGTCGATAAAAATAACAATGTAATTATTGGCACAAATGGAGGCGGGCTTTCTGTTTTCGACAACAAAACGAAAACTTTTAGCAAATATGTTTTAAGCGAAGCTGTTGGTTCAATTATTAGCAATAGCATAAATACATTGTATTATGCCCCCGATGGCATGATTTGGATTGGCGGATGGGGAAGCGGATTAAGTGTTTATGATAAGCGCCTATATAAATTTACCTATTACAATCACGAGGATCAAAATAACGGTTCGCTTTCGGGACAATCGGTTACCAGCTTTGCCGAGGACTTCAACTCAAATATATGGATATCGACCGATGGCGGTGGTATTGACTGTTTTGATACCCGTACCCAAAGATTCACAAACTACAAAAGCACCAACAATAAAGTGCTTGCCCTGTGTACCGATAACGATGGTGACTTATGGTCGGGAATGTGGAACGGGGGCTTGAACCACTTCGAAATAAACGGCAATAAACTTAAAATAAAGAACAGCTATCCAAAAATTAACAGCTCTCAAAATTCGAATACCTCAATTTTTTATCTCAATTCGGAAGCTAATGGAAAAATTTGGATAGGCACTTTTCAGGCAGGTGTGCATATATTCGATAAAAATAAACAACAATTTACTTCGCTAAGTGAATTGATAGGTTCTAAAACAGACACAATTAAATTACTAACAGTAAACAACATAAAAACCGATTTAGATGGCGACACCTGGATTTCGACCCAGGATTTTGGTTTGTTAAATGTAAACCTTGAAAATAAAAGCTTCCATTTATACACTCAAAACCTGAACGACAGCTTAGGCCAACCCGCAAAGCTGATCAGTTTTACCCACCAAGACCACCAAAAAAGGTTATGGATTGGAACCAACGTAGGACTTAGCTTATTCAATAAAACCAAAGAAACCTTTATAACTTATACTGTAGCAGATGGACTGCCCGACAACAACATTGTTGGAATGCTCGAAGACGACAAGGGCAACCTGTGGGTAAGCAGTAACAAAGGCTTGTCGAAAATTACTGTGCACGAAGCACTTGGAGCTTTCCCTCAACTCGAAATCAGAAACTATGGTATAACCGACGGACTGCAAGGCAACTTGTTTAACCGTTGGGCCTTTTTCAAAAGCAGCACGGGCCACATGTATTTTGGCGGGTTAAACGGTTTTAATGTTTTCCATCCCGACTCAATTACCGACAATACGCAAATTCCTCCTGTCCGCCTTACCGATTTTTATCTTTTTAACCAAAAACAAGAGCCCGGCAATAAACAATCGATACTTAAAAAGCACCTTTCGCAAACCAATGAGGTAATTCTAAAACACGATCAGAATTTCTTTTCGATAAGGTTTGTAGCCCTTAACTATATTATGAGCGAGAAAAACGAATACGCTTATATGCTCGAAGGGCTCGACAAAGACTGGATCTACGTAAAAAATAAAAACGAAGCAACCTACACCCTGTTGAAGCCCGGCAAATATACCTTTAAAGTGAAAGCCAGCAATAACGACGGTTATTGGAATGAAAACGGTGCCACGGTAAAAATTATCATTCTTCCACCTTGGTGGCAAACCTGGTGGTTTTATTCAATTTTGGCATTTTTACTGCTATTATCAATTGTATATTTCACACTAAAAATTGTTGCCCATTACCGAAAGTTAGCCAACCAAACCATTTTGAACGAACGCAACCAACTCCAAACACTTATCGATAATATTCCCGAACAGGTATTTATTAAAGACATTAATTCGAGATTTGTTGTTGTGAACAAACGAACAGCCGAACATTGGGGCTTCGATGACCCTAAACAAATGATTAATAAAACCGATTACGACCTTTACACCAAAGAAGAAGCCGATTATTTTGCCCACGAAGAAAAAATGATTATTGAAAGCAGGGTGCCTTCGTTAAACATGGAAGCCGAATCGCGCAACAAAAAATCGGAAAGGTATTATTCAATAACCAAGTGCCCCATTATCAATTCAAAAGACGAAACCATCGGGCTGGTTGGCATTATTCGCGACATAACCAACCAAAAAAAGGCCGAGCTTCAAATCATAAAACAAAGCCGCGAACTCCAAAAAATGAACCAAGCCTTATCGGATAACAACCAACTGCTTGAAGAACGACAACGTTTAATTGAAGAACAAGCCGAAGAGCTTTACAACCAGAAAGAAGAACTGCTTAGCAGCAATAAACAACTTAATGAACTGAATGCCACTAAGGATAAGCTATTTTCGATTATAGCCCACGATGTTAAAAACCCATTCAATATTATTATGGGTTTTTCGGAGTTGTTGGTAAATAACATCGAAAACTGGAGTGACAATGAAAAAGTGAATGCGGCAAATTTAATTTACGACTCATCGAACAAACTATCGACAATGCTCGAAAACTTGCTGCAATGGGCCCGTAACCAACGCGGTATGGTGGAATGTTTTTTTGAAGTAATTGAAGCCAAAACTTTTGTAAACAACCAAATCAACTTTTTTAAATACAACCTCGATCAAAAAAAGATAACCATCACCACCAACTTACCCGATAACAACCCAATAATTTTGGCCGACAAACAGTTGCTTGATACCATTTTTCGCAACCTTATTGGCAATGCAATTAAGTTTACCCCAAAAGGCGGAGCCATTGAAATTGGCCTAAAAACCGAAGGCAAACTGGCAACTTTCAATGTTAGCGATAATGGCGTTGGCATACCGACCGATTCAATCAATAAAATTTTCGATATAAAAGAGCAAAAAACCACTTTGGGTACCAACAACGAAAAAGGCACCGGCCTGGGTTTAATTCTGGTAAAAGAATTTGTTGAAAAACAAGGTGGTACAATTTGGGTGGAAAGCACCGAAGGAAAAGGTACTGATTTTTACTTCACTGTACCCATGGCTTAAAAATCAATTAAGCCTTACCAGCCATCCACTCGCTGGGCGAAACATTGTAATACTTTTTGAAAGTACGGCTAAACGAATTGGGATGGTCGAAGCCCACCATATATGCAATTTCCGATACGGAAAGTTTGTTTTGTTCCAACAAAGCACAAGCACGTTTCAAACGGAAAGTATCGAGCAATTGCTTAGGGGTTAAGTTGGTAATTTGTTTCACTTTACGCGAAAAATGCGAACGACTGAGCAAAAACACCTGGCTCATGCTTTCCACATCGAAACCCGAGTCGGCAATGTTTTGTTCCAACACCTTAAATACTTCGGAAAGCATTTGATCGTCGGCCGACGAAATGGTTACCTTTTTGGGGTCGAGGATCAAGTCGCGCTTCAATTTTTCTTTTAACTGCTCGCGCGTTTTAAGCAAATTGGCAATACGTGTGCGCAACATACGGTTGCTGAAAGGTTTTTCGATATAAGCATCGGCACCTGTTTCGTAACCTTCAACTTTTTGGTCGTGTGCTACTTTAGCAGTTAGCAGAATTACCGGAATATGACAAGTAATTAAGTTTTCTTTTAGCTTACTAGTCATTTCCAGACCATCCATTTCGGGCATCATAATGTCCGAAATAATTAAATCGGGCTGCATTTCGAGTGCCTTTTCGAGACCAAGTTTACCGTTAGGTGCATCAAACAAGACGTACTTATCCGATAAGGTATTTACAATAAAATGCCTTAAATCGTCTTCATCTTCAACAACCAACAAAATTGGTTTATCTTCTTTACGTGCTTTTTCGATTTCTGTTTTTTGGTCGGCTGTCGAGATTGTTTTCGATTGTAGCGCTCTGTATTCGAGCAAAGTAGTTTCAATGGCTTCAATATCGGCATGTAAGTTTTCGCTCAAATAATTATCGGGTTCAGGCAAATTATGCCCCAAAACATCGTTTGTTGTTGACTGTATGTAAGGAATTTGAACAACAAAACAGCTTCCCTTCCCTGGATCGCTTTCAACATGAATTTTTCCACGATGAATGGTTACTAAATCGTTCACAAACGACAAGCCTATGCCCGAACTACTGTATTTCAAGTCTTTATCGGAATCGTCGATTTGGTAAAACCTTTCGAAAATCTGATGCCTTGTTTCGGCAGGAATACCCTTACCAGTATCGCTAACCAACAATTCAATGTAAGGTAAATCGATGTGTTCATATTGTTGTTCTTTATGTTCAATTAATTTTACAAATACAGAAATGGCACCTTGTGGCGGGGTGTTTTTAAAAGCGTTGGAAAGCAGGTTGAATAGAATTTTTTCAATTTTGTCGCGATCGAACTGGGCATAAAGCTTATCGTTTTGAGGCAAAAATGAAAGTTCAATTTGCTGTTGTTGGGCCAGGTTGCTAAACAACGACACCAACTGTCTTACAAACAAAATCAAATCGCCATTTTCGGGGTGAAATTTCATGGTTCCCGACTCAATACGGCGTACTTCGAGAATTTGGTTGATAAGGCGAAAAACACGGCGGGTATTTTTTTGTATTACCTCGTAAGTTGTGGTGGTTTTGCTATCGCCATTTTTAAGCGCTTTAGCCATGAGCTCTTCAATTGAACAAAGAATTAGGGTGAGCGGTGTCCTGAACTCGTGCGAAATATTGGTAAAAAAGCGTAAACGTACTTTCGACAGCTCTTCAACATGGTTCACCATTTGCTCAAGCTTATCGCGCTGTTTCAATATTTTGGTGTTTTGTTGTTCAAGTATTTCGTTTTTGGTTTCCAACTCGGCCGACTGTTGCAAAATTTCGTCTTTTTGTTGCTCAATCAGTTTTTGGCGCTTTTCGAGTTTCTCGTTTACAGCATTGAGCGACACATTCAATTCCGATAGCTCATTGTTTCGCTTAATCAAACGAGTTTCGTAAAATACCACAACAACTATAAAAGCAACAATTAGCGCAATGAACCATGGCTGCTTCCAAACTGGCGGTGCAACCCTGAAAGTAACCGTTGCCGGTGTAGTATCAATGTTGTAATCGAGGTCACGTGCCTTCACTTCGAAAGTGTAATGGCCGTCCTTCATTTCGGTAAGGGTAATATTGGTTTGCGACGAAAAATCGGACCACGGCCCTTGATTAATGCGGTAAGAGTAAACCAATTTTTCGCTTGGGGTTTCTTCCCACATATCCTTTCCGCTCCAGCTCAGTAAAGTGCTACCCCGGTAACTAACTTTCTCGGGGAAAAAATCGAATTGTGTGTTGGGCGGATGTTTATCGCGTTGGTATTTAACCACCCAAAAATCGGAAAAAGCCTCGTTAGGAGCTATGCTAAACGGAAAAGCACGCCTTTTCCATTCGCGCAACGAATGATTAATATACACTGCATTATCGGCAGTAACAATGTTACCGCCCTCGCGGGTAATTTTAAAGTGCGACGAAAAAATATCGGGGAACCAGTTTTTGCCATCGAACCAACAAATGTTTTGGTTGGTAATGGCCCACACACTGCTGTCCGATTCTTCGTAAACACTAATTATGGTATTGCTCGATAAACCTTCATCGATAGTGAAATTATCCCATTTTTGACCATCGAAGCAAAAGAGACCGTAAAATCGCGAACCTACCCATAGTTTACTACCGGGCGAACTGTACACAATATCGACATACTCGCCCAACTTTTCGAGCTCGGCATAACTGCTCCATCGGTTACCATCGTAACGATGTAAACGGCTACCCCCAAGCCACAGTGCGCCGTCGGCACTCTGACCAATTCCATAAACGTTTTGTTGCCCAATTCCCATTGATGAAGCGTGGTGCTCCCACCGATGAGTTTCGGCTCCGGGATTTACAAGCCTGATTACTCCTGCCATTTGACCTTTTTCGACCTGCCGATCGACACTGGCTCCAAACCATAACGAACCATCGGTCGATTCAAATACTGAGCGATAATCGATTCCCCATGAAAGCTGTGGGTGAAGTTCTTTTACCCATTTATTGTTTTTAAAATACGCCGTTGCAGCTATTCCCTTGTGGCTTCCTGCCACCCAAATCATTCCTTTCGAGGTATAAAATAGCCTAACAGGGGCATCAATCATCCCGCTTTCAGACCCATATTTTATCCAGCCTCTAATGCTGTTTACCACTACCAAATTATCGGCACTTAAGTACCACTCTTGTTGCAAGTTATCTTTGAACCCAAAATTGAGGTTTTTATAAGTTACCCAACGGTTATCGCTCAAGTCGATACGGTAAACTTCGCCCATAATGCCCAAAAGCCACATGCTGCCATCGGTCGATTCGAAAACTACTATGCGTGAAGTTGGCATGGGAAAATTGGGTGCTGCAAATATTTGCCATTGATAATTCTTGTACACATAAAGTTTCCCTAAACCTCCAATCCAAATTGTTCCGTCGGTCGATTGGATAATGCCCGTATGAATTTCGTCACCACCAAAACTATCGCTCAGCTTGAAATATTGCCATCCATTACGGGTTTCGCGAAAAATTCCCGACTTATAATAGGCGTTAACCAACCATTTATCGCCGTTCGAAGCCAGCAGAAACGATTGCCGATCGGCCAATTGGGTATTAGCCAGTTGAGTGGTAACATTGTACCGACCTAAGTGGTGGTTAGATACGTTATTGATGTTGTACGATAGGATTTTACCAGTGTTGCTTACCGAAAGGAAAATTTTCATTTCGTTGGGGCTTTCTTCGTGCACATCGTCAACGGCACCCATATTACCATTAAAAAGTACATCGTTGGGCAAATAAACGTGGTTGATTCCCGCATGGGCATCCTGAAAGTTTTTGAGCCTTGCCCGACTGCAATAAACGGTAAATTGTTGGTTTTTAATATGTAACATACCGTTGTTTATGCCCACAATCAAGCTGCTGTCGGCCAATTCTTTAATTAAGTTTACGGCAATATTTTGGCCTTCGGCCGAAGGAAAAATCTTGCGCCAAACATTTTCCTCGTAAACAAATAAGCCCAAATCGCCACCGGCATACATTTTCCCTGTTTTTGAAGCATGAATAACAGTTATTGGCGAGTCGTTAAAGGGTTTTTCAACAAAATTGGTCCAATTGTAACCGTCGTAGCGGGTAACGCCCTTGTCAATCCCAAACCAGATGTTGCCAAATTCATCTTCGGTTATGCAACGTACGCCCCTGCCCCTTAGCTCGGGAAACGATTTCCAACGCCATGGCTCGTCCATTGAACTAATGGTTTGGGGCTTGTATTCACTTTGCGAAAAAACGGATAACGACAGCAACATCACAGCTACAAAAGCCGATATGTACAAAGTTATTTTTGGTATGTTGCTATAATTCGGCATCGAATTTCTTACTATGTCAGAAATAAAAATCTATGTTTTCTATTTCATTTCAAAATGCAAGATACAAATAAAAAAATGTCCTATCTAACCCTAAAAAATCACGAAAGCAACAATCCAAAAAATACTCATTAATTAGCACTGGAATAAAAAATGGCATAACCCTGATTATCAACAATGAAAATTTCACTATATTGATCTTCAAAATTGTATTCAACAAACTTGTAAATGCGTGAAAACCGATTCCGACACCCAAAATATTAGCCACAAATGGGTTCTTGCCGAATACTTCGACGATTTTTTGTCGTTGATTTACCCCAACTTGTGTTTGTGTTGCGATACATCATTAGTGAAGCAGGAAAAATACCTTTGCACCACTTGCAGCATTCACCTGCCCCGAAGCCATTATCATTTGGTTGAAAACAACCCGGTTGAACAGCTTTTCTGGGGGCGCACCACAATCGAAAAAGCAACATCGTTTTTTATTTTTCAGAAAGGAAGCCGTTATCAAAAGTTACTGCACAACCTCAAGTACAAAGGCTTGCGCGAAATTGGCGTTGAACTGGGCCGCCAGTTTGCTGCCGAACTGCTCCAAAACAGCTATTTCGACACGGTTGACATACTGGTGCCGGTGCCACTACACCCCAAAAAGGAACGCAAACGGGGCTACAACCAAAGTACGGCCATTGCCGAAGGATTGTGCCAAGTACTGAACAAAACACTCAACACTAACAATTTGTACCGCAAACATTACAGCGAAACCCAAACCCGCAAAGGACGTTACGAACGTTGGGAAAACGTGAACGAGCTGTTTGCCGTAAAAAATCCCGATTCCTTTGCCAATAAACACATTCTGCTCATCGACGATGTGGTCACCACCGGCTCAACCCTCGAAGCTTGTGCCAATGCTTTGCTACAATGCGAAAACACCAAAGTAAGTATTGCTACATTGGCGTATGCTGCCATTTAATTTTTTGCTCAATTCTCCATGGAAATCCCGAAAGTATAACTGTGCGCTGTTTCGTAGCTAACCCTTAAATTGGTGGGATATTCATTGTTCACTATTTCGTACTCCCATGCCGAATCTTCAACAAACATATTTTGAATATAGCCGCTTGCACCTTTTGGCGAAAAGCTTAAGTGAACACTATCGCCATCAGAAGGTACGTTAACCCAAATACTGTCGAAAACCGTGTTAAGCAGCTCAGTTGCCGAAAGACCAATATTATCGCTAATAAACAAATGATAGTTAGTTATTTGGTTAAGCGAATCGTATCCGAGTTCGAATGTACAGGGATTATAACCCGAACCATTAGATTCAAAACAATACATATTGCCATCGGTACTCAAATATTTGGTTTTGGGAAACAAGGTTACTTCAATATTTTTATTGGTGTTGTTTTCAATGAAAATATACATCCGGATTGTTTCTTTATCACATGACAGAATAGCCACTAGCAAAAAAAAGAAGATTAAAAATGAAGATTTTTTTTTCATAGTTTGATCATTTTGAAATGAATAGCATTCAAATATAATAAAAAACAAGCATGTAAATTTTAAACTATGTTCTTCAACACAAATAACACAATTACTGCATAGTAAAAAAGATTTAAAAAAAAGTAAAAGCACTACCATCTATTTTTTGGTTATTAAAATTTTGGTAGTAAAAAAGATCAATTTTGTTAAATTTGAAGCATGAATTACCATTTTTCTAAATTAGCAAAAGCATCGTTAATTCCATCGGCGGTTAACGAACTTACTGCCGGCTTTGCCGAAGATTTCAGAGAGGGAACAGACATTAACCTGGGAGTTGGTTATGTAAACGACCAAACCATTCCGGTTGAAGCCATCCGTAATGCTTATTCCGAAATAATTGCTAATCCTAAACAATACCGCAACGCCCTTAACTACGGTGGTGCCGATGGCTCACCTAACTTGCGCCAAGCCATCAAAAACTATTACCTGCGCTACAACATTGGCGGTTTATGCGAAACCGATTTCGAAGACCGCAAAATACTCATAGGTGCCAACGGGGCTACCAGCATACTCGATGCATTGTCGGACATATTGCTGCCAGGCATTGTAATTACCGCCGACCCCTACTACTACATTTACACCGAAACACTTGAGCGAAAGGGTTTTAAAATCCTGGCCATTCCCGAGGATAACGAAGGTTTGAATACCGATTTATTAGTCGAAGCGCTTAAGGCAATCAATACCACCAAAATCAGCTTTTTTTACATTGTTACGG
>ERZ795048.4005-NODE-4005-length-10511-cov-3.914403_pt1 | contig 10511 bp, 5 predicted proteins | sample MGYA00375132_ERZ795048 | MGnify/ENA primary metagenome ERZ795048 (study PRJEB30177, sample SAMN05720225) | activated sludge metagenome | isolation source: Anaerobic digester | place: Hong Kong | collected 2014-12-17 ...
TTTTCCATTTCTTTGTAATCACTGTAAAAAATGACATTATCCGGTGCAAAATATTCTTTTATACTTTCATCAGATGTTCCGTATACGGCAAATGTATAATTTTCAATTGTTTCATCATCTGCCATAGATCCGAAAACAAATCCGAATATGACAAGAAAAAGAACAGGAAAAAGAAGTGTAAAAAATACTTCGGCTTTATTTTTAAATGTATCTTTAAAAAATACCACAATAAGATTTAGAAATCTTTTATTTTTCATAATGCATCACCCTTTTAAAACTGAATGAAAATACAGTAAGCGAAACTACAAGCCATATTGCGGGGACTATAAGATTCTGTAATCCAACAGAGTTACCGTTTATTATATTTCTCATTCCGTCTACCATATATGTAACAGGATTAAAATAAACATACCATCTTATTATCCAGGGCGTTGCTTTTGTATCAAAATAAAATCCGCTCAAAAAAATAGTCATCTGATATGCTATCTGTCCGAAAACAGCCGCTGTATTTATTTTTTTGAAAAAAGAGGCTATAAGCAGTCCGAATGATACACATACTATTATGCTGTAAAAAAGGAAAGAGAGAAATTTAAATGAATATACAATCGGTTCAATTTTAAGTAAATATCCCTCAAAATAAAGAACTATAATTGAGAGTACAACCACCAGAAGATTTGAGAGCATAAACCCCATGAAAAAATCACTACCTCTGAGCGGTGTTACAGAAAATCTTTTTATTATACCTTTTTCAATGTTTTCAGCCATCCCTATAGGTATATTAAAAAATGATATTGTCAGTATACCCATAAGAAGAATAGAAGGAAACAGATAATCCCTGTATCTGAATTCTTTTTCCTGAGTACCTATATACTCTGAACGGAAGTTTTCTTTTAGTTCTCCTTTGTTTTTTATTGCTATATTTATTTCATCAGTTATAGATTTAAATATTTTATAAGCATACTGCGAATCAGTTGTGTAATTGGTATATATTTCCAGATTATCAATATTTACATTTAATTTATCACTTATAAATTTAAGATTCAGTCTGTCAAAATTTTTAAGATTCAGTCTGTCAAAATTTTCCGGAAAAACTATAAATATATCTATATCTTTTTTCTTTACATCTTCTATACCTTTTTCCTTATCAGTGTATTCAGAAAAATGAAAAGGTATACCTTCAGCGTTAAAAACACTTTCAAAAGTCATTTTATTAATTCCCGTAAGAGGTTTTTCATAATATATTCCTGCTTTCAGGTTAAAATCATTTTCCTGATTAAACGCATTTTCAAAAATACTTACAAAAAATATAAAAAATAATGAAGGAAATACTATTGCCCAAAAAACAGTTTCGAACTGTCTGAAACTATCTTTTGTATATGCTGTAAAAAGCTCTTTTATTTTCATTTAAACACCTCAGTCTCTTAATTTTCTTCCTGTAAGATGAAGGAACACATCTTCCAGATTAGGGTTTCTTATGCTGAGATTTTCTATGGTTAAATCATTTTTTCTTGCTTTTTCGTATATTTCCACAAGTGTTTTTTCAATATCAGAAGTTTCTGTTTTAAAAATTCCGTCTTCATTTTTCTGATATTCCGAAAAAATTTCCGATTTATGGTTAACAGAAAAATTTATCACACTTTTCATATTGATTGTTTTTACAAGTTCGTTTACTTTTCCTTCCGCTATTATTTTTCCGTGATCAACTATATATATTTTATCAGAAAGATATTCGGCTTCTTCCATATAATGTGTTGTGAGAACAACTGTTTTTCCGTCTTTTTTAAGTTCTTCTATTGCTGTCCAGAGATTTCTCCTTGCCTGAGGATCAAGTCCTGTTGTAGGTTCATCAAGGAAAACTATTTCCGGATCATTTATTACAGCACATGCAAGAGCTACCCTCTGCTGCTGTCCTCCGGAAAGATTTTTTATTTTAGATTTCTTTTTTTCCTCAAGATTAAATTTTATTATTATTTTATCAACATCAAGAGATTTTTTATAAAGTCCGGCAAATGTTTTTATTGTTTCATATACGGTAAGGTTTGATAAAAATGTTGAACTCTGAAGCTGTACTCCTATTTTTTCTTTTATTTTTTCATCGACTTCTTTTATTTTTTCTCCGAAATAATATATTTCCCCGCTGTCTGCTTTTCTAAGTCCTTCAAGTGTTTCGACTGTTGTTGTTTTTCCTGCTCCGTTTGGTCCGAGTATAGCTGTTACTTTTCCTTTTTCTATTGAAAGAGAAATCCCGTCAACAGCTTTTGTATCTTTGTAATATTTTTTCAGATTATGTACCTCTATACTGTTCGTATAATCCATAAAAATCACCTCTGATAAAAGTTATATAAAAATTATAACACTTATTCTTAAATTTTGTTAAAATTAATACAAAGTGTCATTTTTGTATACTATTACGTCAGAATAAATAAAAAAAACCGGTTAATTATTATTAACCGGCCTTTTCTTTATTTTTCAAACAATTTTCTTAAATTTTCTTTGTAAGGAGGTCTTATAACTCCTTTTTCTGTTATTATACCTGCTATTAATTCATTCGGAGTCACGTCAAAAGCAGGATTAAAAACTTTTATACTATCGGGAATCATTTTACTTTTATGACAGTATCTTACTTCTTTATGATCTCTTTCTTCTATAGGAATTCCGCTTCCGTCATTTGTTTTAAGATCTATTGTAGAAAGAGGTGCTGCAATGTAAAATGGTATATTGTGTTCTTTTGCAAGAACAGCAACTGTATATGTTCCTATTTTATTAGCGGTATCACCGTTTGCGGCTATTCTGTCCGCACCGACAATTACTGCGTTTATTTTTCCTTTTTTCATAACCCATCCTGCCATATTATCAGAAATAAGTGTAGTATCTATTCCGTCCTGAACAAGTTCCCATACGGTAAGTCTTGCTCCCTGAAGATACGGTCTTGTTTCATCGGCATATACTTTTATATTTTTACCTGATTCGACTGCAGCTCTTATTACACCTAAGGCTGTTCCGTAATCAACAGTGGCAAGAGCACCTGCATTACAGTGTGTAAGAACTGTATCTCCGTCTTTTAATAGTTCAGCACCGAATTTTCCCATTGTTTTATTAATTTCTATATCTTCAAAAGCTATTTTTAAAGCTTCTTCCTCAAGAATATCCGTTAAGTCCGAAAGATTATTTTTTTCTATATTTTCTTTCATAACTTTTTCCATTCTTTCAAGTGCCCAGAAAAGATTTACTGCTGTAGGTCTTGTTGCTGCAAGTTCTTCTTTTGCTTCTGACATTTTTTCCGTATATACTTTTTTATCAAGTGTTTTATATTCAAAAGATGCAAGAACGTAACCGAATCCTGCTGTAGCTCCTATTGCCGGAGCTCCTCTTACTATCATATCTTTTATTGATACTGCTGCATCCCTGTAATTTTTACAGTCAAAATATATTTCTTCAAGAGGTATATATCTCTGATCTATAAGAGTTAATGTTTCACCGTCCCATGACATGGATTTTCCTTTTAGTTTTATCATAATTTCACCTTCTTATTTAATTTCAGACATAAATATTATAACAAAGTTTTACGGTAAAAAAAAGAGCAGCCCTGAAGCTGCTCTTTTGGATTATATTATTTTTTTCTCCTGAATTCTTTCTTCTATTATTTCCCTGTCCTGTACTGTTGATTCAAAACCGAGTTCAGAATATATCTTAAGACCTGTACCTGCAGGTATTGGCTGACCTACAATTACATTTTCTTTAAGACCTTTAAGATAATCATCTTTTCCTTCTATAGAAGCTTCAGTGAGTATCTGTACTGTCTGCTGGAAAGACGCTGCTGACAGCCATCCTTCTTTTTCAAGAGATGCTTTGGTTATTCTGAGAAGTTTTCTTGAATATTTTATTGTATTTTTAGGATTTATAAGATATGTTTTCTTAGATCCTACGATTTCTAACTGTCCTTCTTCATTTTCTGTTTCTTCGTAATTTTCATAAACTTCTACTTCTTTTATTTTTATTTTTATCATTTCTTCAAGAAGCTCTTTTGTTACTTCTTCACCTATGTTGTATATTTTATCTTCTTCATCTTCGTTTTCAACAGGTATTATTACTCTTTTTGCAAGTTTTTTATTTATTATTTCTTCTCTGTTTTCAGAAATTTTTGCATTTTCATCGAGTATTTTTCTGTTTATACTGTCCGCCTTGTTGTACTGCATAAGATCTCCCGGCATGTAATCAGTATCTCCGCCGTCTGTTATTTCTACTTTGTTGAGCATCTGTCTTATTATTATTTCAAAGTGTTTGTCATGAATATCAACACCCTGTTCGGCGTATATCTTTTTAATTTCTTTCAGAAGATATGTTGATACTGCATCTATTCCGAGTTCATCAAGTATTGATCTTGGTTTTATATTACCGGATGTAAGTCTTTCTCCGGGAAGAACTCTGTCCCCGATAGAAACTACGACTTTTGTTCTGAAATCAGCTTCATATGTTTCGACTTCTCCGTTAACATCCTCAACAATAAATCTAAGTTTTTTACCTTTTTTACCTTCGTTTTCATCTCTTTCTATACCTGTAACAGTACCTTTTACTTTTGAGAATGATCCGTCAGGTCCTTTTGTTTTCTTTCTTGCTTCAAATAATTCTTCAGCTCTCGGAAGACCCTGTGTTATATCTCCTCCTGCAGAAGCTATACCACCTGTATGGAAAGTTCTCATTGTAAGCTGTGTTCCAGGTTCACCTATTGACTGAGCAGCAATAACTCCTACTGATTCACCTATACTTACTATTTTATGATTTGACATATCCATACCGTAACATTTAGCACATATTCCGTTTTCTGATTCACATGTAAGAACTGATCTTATATATATCGAAGGTCTTACCTGTACTGTTTTTACTCCGTATTTTTCAAGTACTTTTGCTGTTTTTATATCTATTTTTTCCTGATATTTTACTATTGTAAGATCTTTATCATTTTCATCTTTTACTCTTAATTCAGAACCTGAGAAAACAAAATTAACAGCTTTATATTCTTTTGCCTTTATTGTTTTGAATCCGTGTCTTAAAAGTTCTTCAGCTGTTTCTTTTGTAAGCTGTTCTCCTTTTTCAAGTATCACGTCATTATCTGTTCCGTAATGTTCGAGTGATTCATAATAAGTATTTTCATTAACTGTTTTTAAATCCAGTTCTTTTTCTTCTGATACGTGAATTTCTCTTGAATAATTAGAAAGGAATTCTCCGTCAACTTCATCAAGCATTGTATTTCTTATATATTTTTTACCTGTTTCGGAATTAATTATTATTTTATCTGTTTCAGGGTCAAGAACATTTTTGGATAATACTCTTCCGAATAAGAAATCTGAAAGATCTTCTATTTTTGATCCGTCTGACCATAATTCCTGTGCTTCTATTCCTTTTACTGTTCCGCAGTCTGATTCTGTTATTACTATTGACTGGGCAACATCTACAAGTCTTCTTGTAAGATATCCTGCTGTTGATGTTCTTAACGCAGTATCTGCTGATCCTTTTCTTGAACCGTGTGTTGATGTGAAGAATTCAAGTTCTGAAAGTCCCATTTTAAAGTTTGATTTAATAGGAACTTCTATGATTTTACCTGAAGGATCGGCCATAAGTCCTCTCATACCTGCAAGCTGTTTTAACTGATCTATTGTACCTCTGGCTCCGGAATCAACCATCTGCCATATAGGATTAAATGTATGATTATCATAAGCAAGAGCTGTTGCATCAGTAACTTTCTTTGTAGCTTCTTCCCAGATATATACAATTTCCTTATATCTTTCATTATCAGAAAGATATCCTTCTTCGTATAATTCTTCTGTTTTTAAAACTTTTGCTTCTGATTCTTCGATTAATTTTTCTCTGTCAGGAGATACGAGAACGTCTCTTATTGATATTGTAAGTCCTGAAAGTGTTGAATAATGATAACCGTAAGATTTTATATGATCAAGAAGTTCTGCTGTTCTGTCTATTCCGTAATTTTTAAATGTTTTGAATATAAGGTTTTTAAGTCCTTTTTTACTCATTTTTGTCTCATAATCTCTTAAATCTTCCGGTACAAAATTATTGAATATTATTTTTCCTACTGTTGTTTTGATTTTTTTACCGTATTCGTCTCTGAAAACTATAGGATTATGAAGTGTAAGTTTTGCTTTTTTCCATTTTATTTCATCAGTATCTTCTTCTTTATATATGAACTGATTTGTAACTTTTGAATATTCATGAACATATTCAGCTTCCGTACTGTTAGAAAAAACATATTCGGAATAATTATCTTTACCTATCTGATCAACTCTTTCAGGTATCTTTGTATCCCTGAAAAGGAAATTATCATGAGTTGTAAGATAATATGTTCCGGCAATTATATCTTTACCTGGCATAGAAACCGGTTTTCCGTTTGCAGGAGATATTATGTTATATCTCGAAAGCATAAGAAATTTTGCTTCCGCCTGTGCAACAGCAGAAAGAGGTACATGTACAGCCATCTGGTCTCCGTCAAAATCAGCATTAAAAGGCGGACAAACAAGAGGATGAAGTCTTATTACATTTCCTTCAATTAATTTAGGTATAAAAGCCTGTATGGAAAGTCTGTGAAGTGTAGGAGCCCTGTTAAGCATTACAGGATGCCCTTTTATAACTTCTTCAAGTATTTCCCAAGCCTGCGGCATTTCTTTTTCTATTATTGTTTTCTTAAGTTTTCTTGCATTTTTACTTGCAACATTTGAATCTTTAAGTAATTCAGCAAGTACAAAAGGTTTAAAAAGTTCAAGTGCCATTTTTTTAGGAAGTCCGCATTCGTGTATCTGTAAATCCGGTCCTACTGTTATAACAGCTCTTCCTGAATAGTCAACCCTTTTTCCGAGAAGATTTCTTCTGAATCTTCCTTTTTTACCTTTAAGTAAATCAGTAAGAGATCTCAGAGGTCTTTTACTTCTGTCAGTCATAGGTTTTCCGACTCTACCGTTATAAATAAGTGAGTCTACAGCCTGCTGAAGTATTCTCTTTTCATTTCTTACTATTATTTCAGGTGCGTCCATATCCATTAATTTTCTAAGTCTGTTATTTCTGTTTATTACTTTTCTGTATAAATCATTGAGATCTGTTGCGGCAAATCTTCCTCCGTCTATCTGTATAAGAGGTCTTAAATCAGGCGGAACAACAGGAAGTACTTCAACAATCATCCACTCAGGTTTATTTCCTGATTTTATAAAGTCTTTTGAAAGTTTTAATCTTTTGAGAAGTTTTAAAGCTTTCTGACTTCTTTTGTCAAGTTTTTCAAGTTCTGCTTCAAGTTTTGCTTTTAAAACTTCAAGATCAATCTGTGAAAGAAGTTTTTTTATCGCTTCGGCACCGTAACTTGCCTCAAATTTTTCATATTTGTTTATCTGATATGTTTTTATAGATTTATTTTCGTCATAAAGATATAAGTCTTTTATCTGTGCATCAACAAGTTCATCAAGAGTGTCCTGAATGATTGTTATGCCTTTTTTATAGAGTTTTTCTCCTACTATAATATCATCAGCAAGAATTTTACCGAGAGTATCAACTCTTTCTGCTTTTATTTTTGAGTTTAATATTCTCATAACATCGTTATAAGCTCTTGCTTCATCTTCAAGAAGAATATCACCTATTTTTTTACCTATTCTTTTTGAATATCTTTTATCTATATCTGTTATTACAACTATAGGAGTATCTCTTTCTATATCTCTTTCTATTTCTATTCTTCCCGGATAATATTCGGAAAAAACTGTATATTCGTCATGTGTAAGATAATCTTCTTCAAACAGGAATCTGTCTGCCAGTGTTGTTCCTTCTTCTATATACTGACCGTCTTCAACCATTATTGAAGCACCTTCAAAAACAGGATATTTTTTTACTGTACCGTCATCAGCTGTAATAACAACCCAGCTTAAATCTCTTTCTGTATGTGTCATTTCAGTTTCTATTTTTACTTTACCGGCTATTTCAGATACAGGAAGCCCCTTTGTTTTTGCAACTCTTACAGCAGGTTCAGCATTCATTTCCATATACTGTGAATATATGTCAAATTCTCTTTGATAAAGTATTTCTCCCGGATAATAATCCAGTTCTTTTTCATTATCTTCACTTGCAATTGTAAGATATGCTCTTTCAATTACCCTTTTTGATCCGTAATATATAACATTTTCAAGATCTTTTACAGCTATTCCTAAAATTATTGAAAGAATAGACGGTGAAGATTTAAGATACCATATATGTGATACCGGAGTTGCAAGAGAAATATGTCCCATTCTTCTTCTTCTTGATTCTTTTGATTCTACTCTTACACCACATCTTTCACATACTGTTCCCTCATATTTTTTTCCTTTGTATTTTCCACAGGCACATTCGTAATCTTTTGTAGGACCGAATGTTTTTTCACAGAATAATCCTTCTTTTTCAGGTTTGCTGGTTCTGTGGTTTAATGTTTCCGGTTTTTTTACTTCTCCGTTTGACCATTCCATTATTCTGTCAGGAGACGCAAGACCAACCTGAATTTTTGCGATTTTTCTCTGGAAAGAAGAAACTTTAGTCATTAGATTTTTCCCTCCTTGAGGATGATTTATTTAAACAAACACATTTAATTTAATAAAAAAAATTTTGTTCTCTTTATTAAATTAAAGAATAACCTCAACCGGCATAGCCGGTTGAGTTTTATTATAATTTATCTACATCAAGTTCTGTTCCGTCTTCATCAAAAAGTCTTATATCGAGCATAAGTCCCTGAAGTTCTTTTACAAGTACTTTAAAACTTTCAGGTATTCCCGGTTCAGGAAGATTTTCGCCTTTAAGTATAGCTTTATATACTTCATTTCTTCCTCTTATATCATCAGATTTATAAGTAAGCATTTCTGTAAGTGTATGTGCAGCACCGTAAGCTTCAAGTGCCCAAACTTCCATTTCTCCGAATCTCTGTCCTCCGAAGTGTGCTTTACCTCCGAGAGGCTGCTGATGAATAAGTGAATAAGGTCCGGTTGCCCTTGCATGAATTTTATCCTTTGCTATATGAGAAAGTCTAAGCATGTACATAACTCCCATATCAACAGGATAATCAAGAGGTACGCCTGTTCTTCCGTCTCTGAGAACTATTTTTCCTGTTATTTCACTGTCTGTTTCCCCGAGATCTATTTTTTTATCTTTTCTTACTCTGTGAAGTTCATCCATTATTTCTTCTTCGCTTGCACCGTCAAATATAGGCGTTGCAAAATATGTTTTTGTAAGTCTTCCGAGCCATCCCAGATGTAATTCAAGAACCTGTCCTATATTCATACGTGAAGGAACACCAAGAGGTGACAGCATCATCTGAAGTGTAGAACCATCAGGAAGGAACGGCATATCTTCTTTATGTAAAATATTAGATACAACACCTTTGTTTCCGTGTCTTCCGGCTAATTTATCTCCGGCTTCAAGTGTTTTTTTAGCAGCTATATACACTTTAACATAAGTGTTAACACCTATTTCAAGATTTGGTATATCTTCTCTTGTGAAAACCTGTACGTCTATTACTCTACCTTCAACACCATGCGGCAATGTGAGTGATGAATCTTTAACATCTCTTCCTCTGTCACCGAAAACTGATTTAATAAGTTTTTCTTCCGGTGAAGTTTCGGATTCACCACGAGGAGTAACCTTACCTACAAGAATATCTCCTGAAGATACATAAGCTCCTATTCTTACTATACCCGAATCATCAAGGTTTTTAAGAAGTTCCTTTTTTACATTAGGTATATCGGCAGTTATTTCTTCAGGTCCGAGCTGTGTATCCATAGCCTTTGTTTCGTATACTTCTATATGTACCGATGTAAAACTGTCTTTTTCAAGAAGTTCTTCGGAAACAACTATAGCATCTTCAAAGTTATATCCTTCCCAAGGTAAAAATCCGACAAGAATATTTTTTCCGAGTGCAAGTTCTCCCATATCGGTTGACGGACCGTCAGATAAAGGTTCGCCTTTTTTTATTTTCATTTCAGGATATACAAGTGATCTTTGATTTATACACATATCCTGATTTGATCTTACATATTTATGCATTCTGTATTCATCTTTAACAGGCTGACCGTCTTTATTAAGTATAATATTTCCTTCTTCATCTGTTCTTACAATTATTACTTTTTTTCCGTCTGAATATTCAACTATACCGTCATGTTTTGCAAGTGAAAGATAACCTGAATCTCTTGCTGCAAGCCATTCTACACCTGTACCTACATGAGGTGCATCTGTATAGAGAAGCGGAACTGCCTGCCTCTGCATGTTTGATCCCATAAGAGCTCTGTTAGCATCATCATGTTCAAGGAAAGGTATAAGTGATGCTGAAACAGATGCAATCTGTTTAGGTGTTACGGCTATATATTCAACTTCATCTTTCGGTACAAAAGTTACTTTACCGAGATATCTTACTTCTACATATTCAGATATAATTTTGTTTTCTTAATCTTTTTCAACAGATGCAGGAGCTATTTTATGAATTTCTTCTTCATCTGCGGAAAGAT
>ERZ795048.4009-NODE-4009-length-10503-cov-4.592362_pt1 | contig 10503 bp, 10 predicted proteins | sample MGYA00375132_ERZ795048 | MGnify/ENA primary metagenome ERZ795048 (study PRJEB30177, sample SAMN05720225) | activated sludge metagenome | isolation source: Anaerobic digester | place: Hong Kong | collected 2014-12-17 ...
CTGCCGCAGGAGTGAGCGCCTGCTACAGCAGGTCCGGTGCGATCGCTGCGTGCAGCATGACCTGCAACTGGCCCTCGCGCTCGCGCGCACGCAGCCACAGCAGCGCACCCTTGCGCAGCGTCCAGGCGACCGGCTGGCCGGTCAGCAGGTAGCCGGCCGTCATCCCGAGGGTCGGCTGGTGGCCGACGACGAGCACGGCGTCGCGTCCCTCGGGCCAGCGCGCGGCGGCGAGCAGCCCCTCGACGCTGCCGCCCGGCGCCAGCGCCGGCTCGGTCCTGAAGCGACGGTCCAGCGCGCGCGCGGTCTGCTGCGTGCGCCGGGCCGGGCTGGCGAGCACGCGCGTGCCCGCCGTCAGCTGGCGCGACAGCCAGTCGGCCACGCGCGCCGCCTGGCGCTCGCCCTTGGGGGTGAGCGCGCGGTCGAGGTCGTCGCCGCCATCGGGCAACTCGAAGGCCTCGGCATGGCGCCACAGGATCAGGTCCATCTTCGAGCTCATTCGATCGTCCTCGGCGCTCGCGGTTCAGGCGCGGCCGCCCCGGGGGGCGGCGAGCGCGCCATGACCCGTCGCTGCCACCGCGCCCGCTGCCGCAACCACCGCCGGGTCCTCCGTCGTTACCGCCGCCGTTACCGCCGCCGTTGCCGCCGCATGGCTACCGCGCCCTCGCGCCGCCGCCGAAGCGCGCCATCAGCGACTGCTGCGCGCTCACGCCCTCGGTGGCCACGCGTGCGTAGCGGCCGTCGGCGGCCAGCGTCCAGGCTTCGCATTCGTCGCGCAGGTAGGGCACCAGGCATTCGTCGATCACGCGCTGGCGCAGCGCCGGGTCGCGCACCGGCCACGCGACCTCGATGCGGCCGAACATGTTGCGGCTCATCCAGTCGGCGCTGGACAGGTACAGCGCCTCGTCGGCGTCGGCCTCGCCCCAGCGGAAGTACAGCACCCGCGTGTGCTCGAGGAAGCGCCCGATGATCGATCGCACACGGATGTTCTCGCTCGCGCCGGGGACGCCGGGGGGCAGCATGCAAGCGCCGCGCACGACGAGGTCGATCGACGCCCCGGCCTGACTCGCGCGCGCCAGCGCGGCGATCAGCAGCGGGTCGGTCAGCGCATTGAGCTTGGCGACGATGCGCGCCGGCGCGCCGCGCGCCGCGGCGTCGGCGACGCGGTCGATGAAGCCGAGCATGCGTTTGTGCAGGTGAAACGGCGCGGCGACGAGTTGCGCCGGGCGGCGGATCCGGGTCTGGCTCGCGATCTGGTGGAACACGCCCTCGGCATCGGCGGTCAGCGCCGCGTCGGCCGTGAAGTAGCCGACGTCGGTGTACAGGCGCGCCGTGCGCGGGTTGTAGTTGCCGGTGGACAGGTGCGCGTAGCGGCGCAGCCGCCCGCCCTCGCGGCGCGTGACGAGCAGCAGCTTGGCGTGCGTCTTCAGCCCGACGACGCCGTAGACGACCTGCGCGCCGACCGCCTCCAGCCGCTCGGCCCAGTTGATGTTGGCCTCCTCGTCGAAGCGCGCCTTGAGCTCGACGACGCACATCACCTCCTTGCCGCGGCGCGCCGCCTCGATCAGCAGGTCCATCAGCACCGACTTGGCGCCGGTGCGGTAGATCGTCTGCTTGATCGCGAGCACGTCCGGGTCCTGCACCGCCTCGCGCAGGAACTTCACCACCGGGTCGAAGCTCTCGAACGGGTGGTGCAGCAACAGGTCGCCGCGCTTGAGGCGGTCGAAGACCGAGCTGCCGCGCGGCAGCTCGCGCTCGGGCCAGGCCGGCTCGTAGGGGGCGAAGCGCAGGTGATCCGCCTGCGCCTGGTCGATGAGCTGGTTCAGTCGCACCAGGTTGACCGGGCCGTCGACCAGGTACAACGCGTTGTCGGGCAGGCCGAACTGGTCGAGCAGCAGCCGGTACAGCTCGGGTGGGCAGGTGGCGACGACCTCGAGCCGGATCGCCTGCCCGAAGTGGCGCGTCGTCAGCCCGCTGCGCAGCGCGTGACGCAGGTTCTTGACGTCGGCATCCTCGACCTCGAGGTCGGAGTCGCGCGTGACGCGGAACTGCGAGAAATACTCGACCGTGCGGCCCGGGAACAGTTCCGCCAGGTGGGCGCGGATAACACTGGTCAGCAGCACGAAGCCCTGCCGGCCCGGGCACACGGCGTCGGGCATGCGGATCACGCGCGGCAGCACGCGCGGCACCTTGACGATCGCGATCGCCCCCTCGCGCCCGAAGGCATCCGCCCCGGTGAGCTTGGCGACGAAGTTGAGCGACTTGTTGGCGACCTGCGGGAACGGGTGCGACGGGTCCAGCGCGACCGGCACCAGCAGCGGGCGGACCTGGGCCTCGAAGAAGCGCGCCACCCACGCGCGCTGCGCCTCGTCGCGCTGCTCGTGGTTGACGATCTCGATGCCCTCGCGCTGCAGCGCCGGCATCAGGCGGCGGTTGAACAGCTCGTACTGCGACGCGATCAGCTCGTGCGCGGCGTCGGCCACCGCCTCCAGGTCCGCCGGCGAGGCATCCTTGCCGGTGCGCGCGGCCTCGACGTAGTCGGCATAGCGCACCTCGAAGAACTCGTCCAGGTTGGACGAGACGATCGTGACGTAGCGCAGCCGCTCGAGCAGCGGCACGTCGTCGCGGTCCGCCTGCGCGAGCACGCGGCGGTTGAATTCGAGGATCGAGCGCTCGCGGTTGAGCAGGCGCAGGGCGGGCGCGGTCGCGCGGGGGTCGGCCATCCGACCAGTTTACGCACCGCGTGCGACAGCCACGTGACGGCCGTGCTTCAGGGTTCGCGGCCGGGGCCCGACGATGGAGTCCGCTCGCACGTCGCGACCGACCCGGCCGCCCCGGCGCCGCGGCGCAGCATCATCGCATTGCCGGCCATGGCCAGCGCGCCGCCGGACAAGGTCCATAGCCCCGGCCGGTAACCCTCGAACGCGGTCGACACCGCCAGCGCGATCACCGGCGTCATGACGCCGATGCTCGCCGCCGGCCCCGGCCCCAGCCGCTGCTGCAGCGTCAGGAAGGCGGCGAACGCGAGCACCGTGCCTGCCAGCGCCAGGTAGGCCAGCGAAAACCACCACGAAGGCGCCGTCGGCAGCCCCGGCCAGGGCAGCGTCAGCGCCGCCAGCGTGGTCGAGGTCGCCGCGCCCCAGGCCAGCCCCCACCCGAGCGCGGGCCAGAACGGCAGCCGGTTCACCGCGTTGCGGCTGGCGGCCAGCGCGCCGACCGCCGACAGCGCCACCGCCGCGACCGTGTAGGCCAGCCCGAGCGCTGCACTCGGCCGCTGGCCGACCTGCGCGATCTCGGGCGCGAAGATCAGCGCCACGCCGCCGATGCCCAGCCCCCCGCCGGCCAGGAAGCGTCGCGACAGCGGCGTGCGCCACAGCATCCAGGCCCCGACGCCGGCCAGCAGCGGCGACGCCGAATAGCCGACCGCGACCAGCCCCGACGGCACGTGCAGCTCGGCGTGGTAGACGCACAGGTACGACAGCCCGTACATGAACATGCCCTGGAGCGCCAGCCGCGCGTGCACCGCCGGACCGAATCGCAGCCGCTCCCCGCGCCAGGCCGCCAGCGCCAGCACCGCGGCCGCAGCGAGCGTGAATCGCGCCGCCACGCCCCAGGCCGGCGCCATCGCCGCCAGCTGGTAGACGATCGCGTGCCAGGTCGTGCCCCAGACGAGCACGGCCAGGCCGAAAAGCTGCCAGGTCGCGAAGCGGTTCATCGTGGGCGGGCAGCCGGGGCGGCCACGATCGGGCGCGCCGCGGCGCGCGATCGCCTTAGAACTTCAGCGTCGCCTGGCCGGTCTGGCCGACGCGCAGCACGCGCTCGACGCCGTCCAGCACGATCGCATTCATCCCGAAGGTGATGCCGCCGCCCATCGCCGCGTCGGCGCGGAAGGCCGCCAGCGTGCGCCCGGGCTCGACGCCGGGCTCGCCGGTCGCGGGGTCGACGTTGGGGATGCCGCAGCGCACGCAGGGCTTGACGAGCCGGATGCGCACCGGCCCGCCGTCGGCGTCGAAGACGATCTCGTCGACGAAATCCTCCTCGAACGCCTCCAGCCCGTCGAGGACGAGGTTGGGCCGGAAACGCTCGAGGCCGACTGGCGCGAGCCCGCCGGCGGCCAGCCTGCGGTTGAGCTCGGCCAGCGACGCGCTGGAGATCACGAGCAGCGCGAAGGCATCGGCGAACGCCGCCTGGCCCTCGGCCTCGCCGGTCCACGCGCGGTCCGAGATGCGCTTGTCGTCCGGGTCGAAGCGCGCCAGCCGGCAGCGCAGCCCGAGGAAGTCGCTGAACCACTGCGCCGCCAGGTCGCCCATGTCGTAGGCCTTGACCACATCGTCCCACACGCGCACCCGCGTCGGCGCCTCGACGGCGTCGAGCGAAAGGTGCAGCGCCAGCATCCCCGGCGCGCGCAGCACGACGTCGTCGCGCCGCATCGTCGGGCGCACCAGCGCCATGCGCGGCCATCGACGCTGGGTCAGCATCTCGCCGTGCTCGTCGACGACCATCCAGGCGCGGTCGAACTCGAGCCCGGTCTCGACGACCAGCGCCTCGCGCGGCGCCAGCGCGGCGCAGGACTTGACGGGGTGCAGGCCGAGTCCGGCCAGCGTGACGTGCAGATCGCTCATCGGAGTCGGGCGGTGCCGCCGCGTCGGCGGTGTTCGCGGTTCGGGGCGGGTACGGACGGCACCCCGCCGGCGCGGTGCGTGCGGCGTCCGGGGTGCCGGGCGGCCGGGCGGCGACCCGGACGGGCGGGATTGTGCACGCGCTGGCGCTGGCTTCGCCGGCGGCGTCGCGGCGCGCGCCGCCGTGCTTCCTACAATGGCGCACATGATGGCAGACGAGGTCTGGGTGCGCGGATCGGGCGCGGTCGCGATGGCGGCTGCGCTCGCGCTGGGCCGGCGCGGGCTGCGGGTGGCGCTGGCGATGCGAGAGCCCGCCGCCGGCCGCGCAAGCGACCTGCGCACCTACGCGCTCAACGAGGCCTCGGTCGCGCTGCTGCACACGCTGCGCGTGTGGGACGCGCTGGCAGCCGACGCCCGCACCGAGGTGCTCGACATGCGCGTCGAGGGTGACGCGGCGGGCGCGGCGCTGGTGTTTTCGGCCTGGCGCAGCGGCATCGAGCGGCTGGCGTGGATCGTCGACGCCGGCGAGCTGGAGGCGGCGCTGCGCGCCGCGGTGCGATTCGCGCCGCATGTGCAGGTCCGCGGGGCCGACGCTGCGCCCGGTGCCGGCGTCGCGCTGACCGTGCACGCCGAGGGCCGCGATGCGGCGAGCCGGCGCGGGCTCGGGGTCGAGATGCCGGTGCATGCCTACGGCCAGCGCGGCGTCGCGGCACGGCTGGTCGCCGATCGCCCGCATGCCGGGATGGCGCGGCAGTGGTTCCGCAGCCCCGACGTGCTCGCGCTGCTGCCCTTCGACCGCCCGCAGCCGGGCTGCAGCTACGGCGTGGTGTGGTCGCTGCCCGACGAGCGCGCCGCGGCGCTGCTCGCGCTGCCGCCGGCGGACTTCGAGCAGGCGCTGGCCGATGCCACCGGCGGCGCTGCCGGCACGTTGCGGCTGGCCGGCGATTGCGCCGCCTGGCCGCTGGCGCTGGCGCAGGCCGATCCGGTCTGCGGTCCGGGCTGGGTGCTGCTGGGCGACGCCGCGCACCTCGTGCACCCGCTGGCCGGGCAGGGGCTCAACCTCGGGCTCGCGGACGTGGTCGCGCTCGACGAGGTGATCGCGGCGCGCGAGCCCTGGCGGCCGATCGGCGACGAGCGGCTGCTGCGCCGCTATGCGCGCCGGCGCGCCGGGCCGACGGCGGCGATGGGGCAGCTCACCGACGGCCTGCTGCGGCTTTTTGCCGCAGACGAACCCTGGGCCAGGGAACTCCGCAACCGCGGGCTGGCTCTGGTCGATCAGTTCCCCCCGCTCAAGCGCTGGCTCGGCGCCGCGGCGCGCGGCGCCTGATCGGCGGCCGGCCCCCCCACCGCGGCGCGTGGCCGACTCGTATCCAGGCCCGGACATCGTCCCAACCCGAAAGGCTGATCATGAACCCCGTCCCGCCGCCTGCCGGCCCCCACGAGTCCAGTGCCCCGGCCGTGCTGGGCGCACTCGTCCTGCTGGCCGCTCTCGCCGGTGCCGCCGTCGTCGCCTCGCGCACGGTGCCGCAGGCGGCCGACTTCGTCGTCCCGCCGGCGCACGCGGCGGCGCTGCCGTCGCCGGCGGGCGGCGGCCCCGAGGTCATCGCCGCCAACCTCGCGCAACGCCTGCCGGGTTTCCCGAAGATCGACGAGGTTCGCGCGACGCCGATCGCCGGCCTGTACGAGGTCCGCGTCGGCAGCGACGTGCTGTACGCCGACGCGCGCGCCGACCACGTCATCCAGGGCCAGATCGTCGACACGCGCACGCGCGAGAACCTGACCGAGGCCAGGCTCGAGCGGCTGAGCGCGATCGACTTTTCGGCCCTGCCGCTGGCCGACGCCTTCGTGATCAGGCAGGGCGCGGGCTCGCGCAAGCTGGTCGTCTTCGCCGACCCGAACTGCGGCTACTGCAAGCGCCTGGAGCGCGACCTGGTGGCGATCGACGACGTCACCGTCTACACCTTCCTGTACCCGATCCTCGGCCCGGACTCGCGCACCAAGTCGCGCGATGTCTGGTGCGCCGCCGACCCCGGCAAGGTCTGGCGCGACTGGATGATCGACGGCGTCGTGCCGGCCGCGGTCGACGGCGCCTGCGACACCGGCGCGATCGAGCGCACGCTGGCGCTCGGCCAGCGGATGCGCGTGCAGGGCACGCCGGCGCTGTTCTTCGAGGACGGCACGCGCAAGCCCGGCGCGCTGCCGCGGGCGCAGGTCGAGCAGCTGCTCGCCGCCGCGGCGGGCAAGTCGTGAGCGCCGCCGCGTCGATGCGAGCCGCTGCGCGCGCCGGCGCCCTCGCGCTGGCTGCCGTCGCCTCGGCCGGCGCCGTCGCCGACGAGGCGGCGATCCGGCGCGCGATCGCCGAGCGGCTGCCGGACCTGCCGGCGATCGACGAGGTGCGGCCGATGCCCGCGCCCGGGCTGTTCGAGGTCCGCTTCGGCACCCAGATCCTGTACACCGACGCCCGTGGCGACCACCTGTTCCAGGGCGTCGTCATCGATACCCGCACGCGCGAGAACCTGACCGAGGCACGCGTCGAGCGGCTGACCGCGATCGATTTCGCGGCGCTGCCGCTGCGCGACGCCGTCGTGCTGAAGCAGGGGACCGGGGCGCGCAGGCTGGCCGTGTTCGAGGACCCGAACTGCGGCTACTGCAAGCGCTTCGAGCGCGACCTGCGCGGCATCACCGACCTCACGGTCTACGTCTTCCTGTATCCGATCCTGGGCCAGGATTCGAAGACCAAGTCGCGCGACATCTGGTGTGCGGCCGACCCGGCCAAGGCCTGGCGCGACTGGATGCTCGACGGCGTCGTGCCGCCGGCAGCGCCTGCGGGCTGCGACAGCGCCGCGCTGCAGCGCAACCTCGCCTTCGGCGGCACGCACCGCGTCCAGGGCACGCCGGCGCTGGTCTTCGAGGACGGCACGCGCAAGCCCGGCGCCTTGCCGCGCACGCAGGTCGAGAAGCTGCTGGCGGCAGCGACGGCGCGCGTCGCGGACAGGCCGGCCGCGGCGGGGCCCGCGCCGGGCGAACCGGCCCCGCGCTGAGCGCACGCAGGGATGGTGCACGAGCAAACCGACGGCGGCCCCGCACACGGCGGGCCGCCCGACGTTCGACCGTCGTCGTCGCCCCCGCTTCCCCCGGGAGCGCGCCTGCTCGGACTGGCCGGGCTGATCCCGTTCGTCGCCGGCGCGCTCGCGCTGGCGCTGCTCGACGACCCCGCTCGCGGCGCCGCGGCGCGCGTGCTCGCGGGCTACGCCGCGGTCATCGTCTCCTTCCTCGGCGGCATCCACTGGGGCCTGGGCTTCGCGCGCACGAGGGCGCCGACGACGATGTTCCTGTGGGGCATCGTGCCGTCGCTGATCGCCTGGGTCGCGCTGTTGCTGCCGCCCGCGGCGGGGCTGGTGCTGATGGCGACGATGCTGGTGCTGTGCTACGGCGTCGACCGCGCGGTCTATCCGCGGCTGGGCGTTGCGCACTGGCTGCCGCTGCGGCGCACGCTCAGCGTCGTCGCGGTGCTGAGTTGCGCCGCGGGCGCCTGGTTCGCCTGATCGGGAGGCGATGCGAATCCGCCGGCCCGCGCTGCTCGCCGGCGCGGCCGCGCTGCTGATCCACGCTGTGCTGGTGCGGGGGCTGCTCGCGATCGACGCCGCGCCGCGCTGGCGCGACGACCGACCGCCGCGGCTGCAGGCCTTGTACGTGCGAACGATCGAGCCGCAGCCGCAGGTGCTCCCCGAGCCCCCCGCGCTGCCGCGCCCGGTGGCCGAGCCGCCGGTGCTGCGCTGGCTGGACCTGCCGGCGTTGCCCGAGCTGGCTCGGCGCGACGAGGCGCTGGCCGCGCCGCTGGAGGGCATGCTGGCGCGGGCACCCGGCGACGAACCGGACGGCGCGGGTGCGGCCGGCGCCGAGCGCGACGGGGAGGGCGAGGAGGACGCCGAGGACGACGAGGACGAGGAGCGGCAGACCGGCCGCGCAGTTGGCCAGGACGGCGATGAAGGCAGTCCCGGCGACGCTGGCGACACCGCGGATGCCGCCGACCCACGGGGCCATGGACGCGGCGACGGCCACGCCCGCGGCCCCGGCGCCGTGGGCGCCCGCGCAGACGCCGACCGCTTCGAATGGCCGCCGTCGACCCGGCTGCGCTACGCCCTCGTCGGCCACTGGCGCGGCCCGCTCGAAGGGCGCGCGCAGGTCGAGTGGCTGCGCGCCGGCGATCGCTACCAGGTGCACCTGGACATCGTGATCGGCGCGCCGTTCGCGCCGCTGATCACGCGCCAGATGAGCAGCGACGGCCGCCTGGCCGCCGACGGCCTGCGCCCCGAGCGCTACGACGAGCGCACGCGCGTGCTGTGGCGTGCACCGGTTCTGCAGACCGTGCACGTCGACGGCGACCGCGTGTGGCTGGCCGGCGGGCGCGTCGTGGCGCGGCCACCGGGGCTGCAGGATGCGGTCAGCCAGTTCGTGCAGCTCGCGTGGCAGTTCACGCGCGAACCCTGGCGGCTCGCGCCGGGCCGGGTCGTGACGCTGCCGCTGGCGCTGCCGCGCCGTGTCGGCCTGTGGCACTACGACGTGCGCGACGTCGAAACGATCGACACCCCCGCCGGACCAGTGCAGGCGCTGCGGCTCGAGCCGCGCGTGCGTGCGCGCGGCGGCGCCGACCTGATCCCCGAGGTCTGGTACGCGCCGGCGCTGCAGTACCTGCCGGTGCGCATCCTGGTGCGGCACGACGACGAGAGCTATGTCGACCTGACGATCGACCGCCTGCCCGAACAGGCGGCACCTGCCGCGCCGCCGCCGCGGCTCGAATAGCATCGCGGCCATGCCCGGGGCAGCGAGACCAGCCCCGGCCCCGGCCCCGCGGCCGACCCCTTTGGAGCCCTGCCATGACCGACCCCGTGATCCTGACCGAACTGCGCGGCGACGGCGACCGCCGCACCGCGCTCGTGCGGCTGAACCGCCCCAAGCAGCTCAACGCGCTGAACGACGAGGTGATGGACGCGCTCGGCGAGGCGCTGCGGCGCTTCGACGCCGACCCCGCGGTCGGCGCGATCGTCGTCACCGGCAGCGACAAGGCGTTTGCCGCCGGCGCCGACATCGGCATGCTGTCCAAGCACGACTTCATCTCCGCCTACACGACCGACCTCGTCACGCGCAACTGGGAGACGATCCGCAGCGTGCGCAAGCCGGTGATCGCGGCGGTGGCGGGCTTCGCGCTCGGCGGCGGCTGCGAATTGGCGATGATGTGCGACATCATCGTCGCCGCCGACAACGCGCGCTTCGGCCAGCCCGAGATCAAGCTCGGCGTCATCCCCGGCGCCGGCGGCACGCAGCGGCTGCCGCGCGCGGTCGGCAAGGCCAAGGCGATGGACATGGTGCTGACCGGCCGCATGATGGACGCCGCCGAGGCCGAGCGCAGCGGGCTGGTGTCGCGCGTCGTGCCGGCCGACAAGCTGCTCGACGAGGTGCTGGCGATGGGCGAGCTGATCTGCACGCTCGGCACCGCGAGCGTGCTGGCGGCCAAGGAGTGCGTCAACCGCGCCTACGAGACCCCGCTGGCCGAGGGCATGATGGTCGAGCGCCGGATGTTCCATGCCCTGTTCGGCACCCCGGACCAGAAGGAGGGGATGGACGCCTTCCTGGCCAAGAGGCCGGCGAAGTTCGTGCGCTGAAGGCTGTGGCAGGCGCAGCGGCCGGCCCACTGTGGGGTTCGCGGACAGCACGGCGGTATTCGACTGTCCCGCAGCACTGATACGCGTTTGCGTTCGATCGACAAGAACTTGGTTGGCGGCGATTGACTGGCCGCGGCACGTTGCCGCCACTCACACCGTCGCCATCTCTGGTCTGACGTGCCACGACCGCGCGAGCCGAGGACGGCGGGTACCCTTGCCCTCCA
>ERZ795048.4019-NODE-4019-length-10478-cov-13.599348_pt1 | contig 10478 bp, 9 predicted proteins | sample MGYA00375132_ERZ795048 | MGnify/ENA primary metagenome ERZ795048 (study PRJEB30177, sample SAMN05720225) | activated sludge metagenome | isolation source: Anaerobic digester | place: Hong Kong | collected 2014-12-17 ...
AAATATAAATTAAAACTTGATGCACCGGCAGATATTCACAATTTAGCATGGAATTGCGGATTTGGTGAAAAAAACTCGCAAGGGTTTGGTTGGAGCGAAATAATTTAATAAACAATTTTTTTAATAATGAAACAGAAATTTGAAAGTATTAAGTGTTACTTTTCTAAAGAATAAAATTATAAAATATATTGATATGAGTTTACTGACCTTGATAGAAATTGGAAACAAAATTAGACACCAATTAAGTAAAGATAAAAGTTTGCAATACCATAGGTTTATAAAAAAAGCACCATTGTATACATCAAAGCAACCATATACCTATTACCAATTTAATGTTAATTCTAATTTTGAAGTTGTCATTGAAAGCTTACAAGAGATTGAAGATGAAAATATTATCAAAAACAAATTTTACTATTTGAAATTTAAAACAGGTGAAGCAGACAGTTTAGTTAAATATATGTTTGGTGATATTGCTTATCCTGAATTCTTTAAACTCGACGATTCTTCAAATGGAGCAGCAGCATTTCGACTGAATTCTTTTCTTCGGGGAAAAGAAGATGCTAAAAAAATACCAAATGAAAAGTTAAAATCCTTTCGATTGAGTCTGGAAAGAAATCTAGAGACTTTACTCAATCTATTTAAAGAAAATGAATACTGCTATATTCATTTTAATTTTTCAGGCAAATGTTGGTACGAAACTGAAGTGTTTAATGATGTAGAAAATGGCCTTGTTGCTAATTTTATTAAAGAAGAGAATGGAAATATTAGTTTATTTGAATATTTAACAAGAACACTCGCAGGGAAAGAAAAGTTTGAACGCATGATTGATTTTGATGTGCAAAATAATTTTAAAAGCAAATGTTTTGCAAATATCGAAGAAGTCAAAGACCTACTCTATGGTTTAGATTTTCAGCAAAACTATAAGGTCAGAAATTCAGGAGGTGAAATTGTTATTAATGTCCTACCTAAAGGCAATATTTCAGCAAAAGGTATTATTGAGTTTTTTGAAAAGAAATCAAATTATGATTTTAATAATCAAAAACCGGAAAGTATAGACCCTTTTGCTGAACCATTTGTGAATCCTGAAATAGATGGCATTGAAAAATATGACATTATATTTTCAAGACCTATTAAGTTTTCAAAACCAATTGGTTCAGATCTACTGGAAATTGCTGATATCAATCAAAATTTATTACAAAGAGTTACAAAAAAAATAGCGAAAACAAAAACAGAACTGGGATACAGATTTACTATAGATTTTGCCATTAAAGTTCTTTTAGATGATAAAAAATACACAAGTCATCTATTAAAAATTTTGCCACTAATTTATAAAGATAATTATTATTCTGATGATATTCTACTACCTGCTTTAATTCAAAAAACAGAATTTACAATTAGAAATGGTGATGGGAAAAAGAACTACTTCAATGGATTAAAACAACATTTCTATTTTTTAACAAAATTACAAATAAATAATACTATTATGGAAATTAAAAACACACACAGTTATTTGATGGGTACAAAATTGGGTATAATGGCTAAACCAGTAGCCTACAGTATTAAATCATTCGAAAAAGCTTATGTAGGTAATTTATCTAGAAGAATTGCAAGTTTGAATGATGTTATTGAATTTTCAAATTATTTAAATGAGAAGCTTATGATACACGAAAAGGGTTACCCTAGTGTTAAAGAAGCTGCAAGAGAATTAGTAAAGATTATTGACTATTTTTCAACAGACGAAAAATACAATCGCCATTATTGTGCTTTAGGTTTTTTTGAATCATACTATTCATATACCAAAGGATATGATACACAAGAAGATGAAGAGTTAGCTATCGTAAATAAATAATAAATTTTTAAAATTAAAATTATGTCAGTATTAAAAGAAAAATCAGAAATCATATTTTTATATGAGAGCAAGTATTCTATGCCTAATGGAGATCCATTCACAGGCGAACAACGTTATGATGAAGAAACTAAAAAAGTATTAGTTAGTGATGTACGCATTAAGCGATTTATTCGCGATTATTTACATAATGTTGGTGAAACAATTTATGTTATAAAAGAAAAGGAGCAAATTGAAGAAGGAGCATCTGGCTCGGGTTCTGCAGCACGTGTTCAAACCTTAAGGAGTTTATTTGATGAAGATTTGAAAGAAGCTGAAAAAAAGGCAAAAGACAATAAGGACAAGTCATTCAACTCAAATCTGTTTTTACTGAAAAGATGTATTGATGTACGTTTGTTCGGTGGTATCTCAACTGAAAAAAAAGGAAATGTAAACTTAACTGGTCCAGTTCAATTTGCCTTACTTAATCCTTCTCTAAATTCAGTCGATTTACGCTTACATCAAAATACATCTGTGTTTTCTTCTGATGTTTCTAAAGCAGGGGGAGCTATAGGAACTACTTCACTAGTACCATATTCATTGAATCAGATTCATGGATGGATTAACCCTTTTGCTGCTGAATTAACTGGCTTAACTGATGAGGATGTAAAAGCCATGTTCAAAGCACTCTGGGAAAGCATTAATAATGCAAATACACGGAGTAAATCAAATCAAAGTTCATTATTACTTTTACAATTAGTTTATGTTAACCAAACAGATAAAATCTATGGCGCAGATAAGTTGATATCATTACAATCTAAAAAACGAGACGAACAATTCAGAGATATTTCTGATTTTAAATTTAATTTTGAAGAACTAACCAATATGATGAATTCTGATAAAATAAAAGAAATACGTTATTATAGTGAATCAAACGGAATTATCCAAGAGCTAACAAAAATTGGTGGTAAGTTGAAAGAACTAAGCCTTTACTAATTATGGATGCAATCTTGTTTAATATTTCAGGAAATTGGGGACACTTTAAAAAAGTTGACACAAATAATAATCCCTTAACACATGATTTTATTACTAAAACAGCTATTATAGGTTTGATAGGAGCAATTACTGGTATTGAACGAAAAAAAATGAAAGATTTTTTTCCTCAATTGTCAGAAGATATTTTGTACAGTGTGGCTTTGAATAATCATGTAAAAAAAGAAAGTTGGGGATTTACTTTACGTTCTGTAAAAGTCAATGTTGAAAAGTCTCCCTGGCAGTTTGAGTTTTTAAAATCACCAAACTTTGATGTTATCTTAGCTTTAAAAGATATAAGAAGCAAATCAATATTTGACCAATTTAAAGAATATGTTGAAAAAGATATGGCATATTATAATCCGACCTTAGGACTTGCAAATTGTCCTGCAAATATTACTTTTATTTCAAATGGTACTGTCTCTGAAGCATATAGAGGTAGTTTTAAAACGCGTGGTTTAATTTCAAAAAACCATCAAATCGATATAAATGAAAATTTCGATTTTAGAATTGGGTTTGAAAGAGTCCCTACATTTCAAGATAATGATTTTTGGAATGACCCTGAAAAATATGTTGACATTGCATATTGTAGCGGTGGTAGTTATTTTGACATAAGAGATGGTAAATACTATAATTTTAGTACAGAAAAAGAAACAAGTCAATGGTACATGATTTAACGAGTATTGAATCACACCCTGGTAAACTACTAAAGAAACATATTGAAGGTGTATGTTTGAAGACTTCTAGAAGATCACCTAGCATAATTGCTAAATATGCCGCGCTTTTCCATGATTTAGGTAAAATCAATCCTAATTTTCAATTAAAACTCAAAGGAATAAAGAGTGCTGAATATTCTCAGCACTCATATATCTCTGCATTTGTTTTTTTAAACTGGTATTTATCAAATCGAACGATAGCAAATAAACTATTAAAAATTGACGGATACAACATTACAAATTTGAAGTTGATAACAGCTATTATTATGCATCATCATGGTAATTTACCAAACATGGATGAAAATATGTCAGAACAGGCTTATGATGAAATGGTAAAATTTTTAAAAACCAATGTTAAAAAACTCCCCATATCAGATTTTTTAAGTCAAGTGATTAAGTTTGAGCATTCCGAATTTGATTTATCAATTAAGCCATGGTATAAACTAAAGATACCAAATATTGACCTAGGAAAAGATGGAAAAGAACATGAGATAAAACAGTGGCAAAAAAATGCCTTACACTATTTCCTTGAAACACAATTTTCTTTTGCATCTGTTATTGAGTCTGATAAACGCGATGCAGGGAATGTAGATTTATTTAATTGTGAACTCTTATTACCTGCAAGTATTTTAAAATTTTCGGATTCGCTTGATAATCAATTTAAATGTTTTTCAAAATCACCTTTTCATTCGGAATTAAATAAAATTAGAACATTAATAAGAGAAGAAGCTGTTGATTCTATATCAAAACTCATTAATAAAGGACAACGCATTTTTTCTTTAACAGCTCCAACTGGTGCAGGTAAAACTTATACTTTGCTTGATGTTGCAAAGACAATACAAAAAGAAAAAGGTAATTTAGGAATTATTTATGCTTTACCATTTTTGTCAATTACCGAACAGGTTAGTTCTATTCTTACCGAAAATTTGCAAATTGATGTACTTTCAATAAATTCAAAATCGGTTAATGAACGTATTGAAAATGCACAAAAAGAATATGAAACAGAACAATCGGAGGAAAAACTAAAAGATTTGCTTATTGAAGATTTTATAGAAAACTCTTTTGATCATCCTTTTATTATTACGACATTTGTACAGCTTTTTGAAACCTTACTCAGCAATAGAAATTCTACTTTATTAAAACTACCTAATTTTGCTAATAGAATCTTTTTAATTGACGAATTTCAAGTACTGCCACCGCGCCTATATATATTTTTTTCTGCATGGTTGGATGCATTCTGTAACATGAATAATTCATACGCTATACTTTCAACGGCAACAATGCCAAGTCTATGCATCCCTGATAAAACTGAATTATTCAATAATGAATCATATAAAATACAAAACCCAAAAGCACTTTTTAAGTTTTATGAATGTCCACCCGATTTATTAAATCCTAGTAAGTTTTTTAATAATGAAATTTTCAACCGCTATAAAATTAATGTAATTGATGAAGATCAAACGATTTGTAGTTTAAAAAATCATATTTTAAGTAAGAACAAATCAGTTCTAGTTATACTTAATACTATCCAAGACACTAAAGATCTATTTAATGAATTATCGGATTTGACAAATGTGTTTTTGCTAAACACACATTTTACACCAGCAGATAGATTGAAGAAACTTGATAATGTAAAGAAGCTTTTGGGCAACAAAAAAGTGATTTTAATTTCTACACAGTTAATTGAAGCTGGTGTTGATATTGATTTCCCAATAGTTTATAGAGACTTGTGCCCATTACCAAGTCTTATTCAAAGTGCAGGGCGGTGCAATAGAAATAAGAGTATTGATTTTGGAGAAGTTTTTTTGTTTAGATTGCTTAACTCTAAAGGTAAATATAGCTCCGAAATTATCTATAGAAATGATGCGAAACTTTTTCTTGATTTTATAAAAAAAGAAATAACAGGAAAAATACAAGAAAAAGAATTATTTAAAATCCAAAAACAGTTTTTTAATTCTATTGCGGAGAATCTAGTTGTTGGTGATTATCCCGAAGAGGACATTAACTTAATTGAGCAAGTAAATAAAGCTCAATTTGAAAAAGTTGGCAAATTTCAGCTAATAAACAATAAGATCTTTGGTAAACAGTATCAGTTTTATGTTACAAAAGATGATTCCGATTCAAGCTATGAAGAATTAATATCTTTAACTAATAGATTAAGCTCTGGAACCTACGAAGAAGTTCGTAGATACAAAATTGACATTAATACACAATTAAAAAAAATGAGTAACAACATAATATCAATAAGAATATTCGATGATGGTAGTTTCCCACCTTTAGCAAGTAATGTTACTGTTTTAGGTTTATATAAACTATGCAGAGACTATTACAATTCAGTTTATGGTTATTCTTTTAACAAAGAAATGTGTTTTCTATAGGTTTAATAAATTTGGCAAAACATTAAAAATTATAGTTAATCACGTGAAAAACGAGTATCTTTCAAATTAGTTATTATGATTACACTATTAATAGTCACAGTATCTGTAAAATAATTATCATACAGAATACTTATTATGTAAAAATAAACCCCCTCCTTATAAAACCAGATAATAAATGAAAAACAAAACTAATATCTCCCATCAATTTGCCGAAGTACACAGCTTAATTAGGCAAGCTAAGGCAAAAATTTATCATACAATTAATACCGATTTAATTGAATTGTATTGGCAAATAGGAGCTTATGTTTATCAAAAAATTAGAAATAGTGAGTGGGGTAAATCTGTAGTTCAGGATTTGTCTAATTTCATTAATAAAAACGAACCTGATTTGAAAGGTTTTTCTGCTCAAAATATTTGGCGTATGCGCCAATTTTATGAAGCATATTATAAAAATGAAAAACTCTCGGCACTGCTGAGAGAAATTAGTTGGACGAATAACCTCCTTATTCTGGCAAAATCTGAAAGTACTGAAGAAAGAGAATTTTACATTAGGCTCGCAAAACAAGAAATGTATAGTTCAAGAGAACTTGAGAGGCAAATTGACAGCGGTTTATATGAACGAACCGTAACTGCCGGTAAAAATATCTCGGCAGTGCTGAGAGAAATACATCCAAAGGCTGAGCAAAATCTTCGGGATAAATATGTAGTTGATTTTTTATCGCTGCCAAAGATACATTCAGAACAAGATTTACGTAAGGCAATTATTTTAAATCTGAAGGATTTTATTCTAGAATTTGGAAAAGACTTTGCATTTGTAGGTGAAGAATATCGTTTGCAAGTTGGTAACAAAGACTTTTACGTGGACCTATTATTTTATCATCGGGATTTGCAGTGTCTTGTTGCTTTCGATTTAAAAATTACAGACTTTAAGCCTGAATATATGGGTAAAATGGAATTCTATTTAGAGGCTTTGGACAAGAATGTAAAAAAAACACATGAAAAACCCAGTCTTGGAATTATACTTTGCAAAAATCATGATTCTCAGGTAGTTCAATATGCCTTAAACAGAACGGTATCTCCGGCAATGATTGCCAAATACCAAACAATACTTCCGAATAAAAACTTATTAGAACAAAAACTGGAAGAGTTCTATTTGTTAGAAGAACCAAAGATGGAGTACACAAAACATAATAAACGAAAATAATATTGACGGATTAATAACTTAATTATGGACTTTAAAAAATTTTATGATTTAATATCAGATCACGAAAAACTAAAATATTTAGACGTTTTGTTGCAGTCAAATAAAAAACTTCAGCAAGACTTTAAATTAAAGGTAAGTATAGACCCTAAAATACAAGTTGAAGATAATAATTATAGCCTTAGTTTTGCTCAACTGGTCGAATATTTTAAAAATAGCTTTGAAGCTGATTTTTCTGATGTAAACTTTACAGATTTTGATTGGGAGGATATTTATATCCCAAGAGACCGTTATGTTGAAGATTGGGAGTTAGTAGAAAACTATTTTTGTGGCTTAGTTTCAGATTTGTTTATCTCTGTTAAAGATTTATTTATTCAGAAATTAGTTGAAGCTAGATATAGAGAATTATTAGCAGCTAGCATTGCTTTGTATGATGTTTGTGAAAACCTTGACATTGATGATGGCGATTATTGTGTGGCAGATTGTATCTTTGATACTTTCTATAGCGAGAGTAATGAGGTTTTAAAATTTATTTCAAAAAAGATTGAAAATGTAAGTGCCTTAAATACAGAAATTGTTGACAGTCTTTTACAATTTTTTACATTCATATTTAGCGAGTACGAAAACAAAAATTTTGGGGAGAAAGAGCTCGAAACCCTTATCTACATTATTATGCTAAAAATTGAAGATAGTTCAAAAATATTTAATTTGTTCGCAAATAACTCTTTTAAATTTTTTCCACGAATAAGTGATTTCTTAATTAATAAATATTCTAATGAAGATAAATGGGTAGATTTTGCCATAAATCATTATAAAGAAGATAGAACAATTGCAGAAAAACTATTACAAAAACTAAATAAAACCGATTCAGAAAAATTTATTTCGGTTGCTTTTTCGTTAATAAAAAACCCGTTTGCAAATAAAGATTACTTAATAGACTTGCCGATTGATGAGGTATATTATACATATGAATATATAAATCGGTTTTTGTTACCAATGATTAATTATAAGGAGCATAAGCTATTATTTGTAGCAGTTAATCTAAATCTTGCAAATAGCCTTAATCAAATCGAAAACTATATCAGTGTTAGAGATTATTTAAGTTTAGAGCAAAAACAACTATTTATAAAAAAAATTACATATAAAGAACTTGAGATAAAAGTTTATATTGTTGAAAATAAAATAGATGAAGCAAAAGAAATTCTAAAACGAAATTCAACTCTAAATAATTTGAAAGAGTTAATACGTCCTTTTACCACCATAGATCTCGATTTCTGTTTTAATTATATAACATCATTTATAGATGAAAAAATACAAACAGAAAGGGGGCGTGATGTTTATTATCAAATAGCATGTCTGTTAAATTTTTCAAGGGAGCTTAAAGGTTTTAATGCAAAAACATTGCAATATTCCAAAAAGTTATATGTTTCAAATACTAGATTATCTGCATTAAAAGACGAATTCATTAAAGCCAAATTGATAAATCCACTAAATAATTTATAATGCAAATAACAGGCACTCACATACACTACTATATGCTATGCCATCGCAAATTATGGTTGTTTGCTAATAATATTCAAATGGAACATACATCTGATATTGTAGCTGAGGGAAAGTTTATTCACGAAACCACTTATAAAAATCGTTCGTTAAAGTTTTCGGAAATAGAAATTGATGGAATTAAAATTGATTATTACGACCATAAAAACAAAGTAGTACACGAAATTAAAAAATCGAACAAATGCGAAGAAGTACACGAATGGCAGCTTAAATATTATTTGTATGTTTTAGAAAAAAACGGGATTACAGGAGCAATTGGTCTTCTTGAATATCCTAAAATGAGAATAACAAAAGAAGTATTGTTGACAGAGGCAGATAAGAAACAGTTTGAGGAAATCATTATTAAAGTGCAAGAAATAATATTAAACGAAAAATGCCCACCCCGCTTGAACAAAAAGCAATGTAGAAATTGCTCTTACTTTGATTTTTGTTGGAGTAGCGAGCCCGAGACAGATAAAATATAAGTTTAACAATAAGTTAATTAGCATGAAGAAAACTTACTATTTATTTAACCCCGGTAAATTAAGTAGAAAAGATAATACTCTAAAATTTGTACCTCACGACAAGGATGGTAAAGAATTAAGTCCAAAATACTTGCCGGTTGAGCAAGTTGGTCAAATGTTTGTTTTTGGAAATCTTGAAGCATCAAGCTCTTTATACAATTTTTTAGGACAAAACGAAATAGCCGTACATTTCTTTGATTATTACGAAAACTATACTGGTTCGTTTCTATCGCGTGATTATTTGCTTGCAGGCAAAATGATAATAGAGCAAGTTAAGCATTACAATAAACTAAAATTGCGTATGGCAATTGCCAAAGAGATAATTCAGGGAGCTGCTTACAACATGTTGAAAAATTTGGCTTATTATAACAGTAGAGGAAAAGACTTAAAAAGCCAAATCGAAAGAATTAAGTTGCTAAAATCAAATATTAATAATACCCAAAAAATAGATGAGCTTATGGGGATTGAGGGCAATATCAGAAATTGCTATTACGAGGGTATTGATATAATTATCAATAGTTTTGAAATGGGTACACGAAGTACCAGACCGCCACAAAATGAAGTTAATGCATTAATTTCATTTGGTAATATGATTATTTACTCTCAAGTGTTACGTAGCATACATCAAACGCAATTAAATCCTACAATAAGTTATTTGCATCAACCCGGCGAGCGCAGATACTCATTATCTCTTGACATTGCAGAAATATTTAAACCCATAATTGTTGACAGAGTAATATTTAAAGTATTGAATAAGCGGATACTTTCTGAAAAAGATTTTGATAAATCGCTAAATAGGGTATTGCTAAACAATGCAGGTAAAAAGAAGTTTCTTGAATCGTTCGACAATCGTATGCTTGAAACGATAAAGCATCGCACACTTAATCGGCATGTAAGCTATAAGCACTTGATAAAGCTCGAATGTTATAAATTAAAAAAGCATTTATTAAATATCGAGGAATATAAATCATTTAAAATGTACTGGTAATGTATGTAATATTAGTTTACGACATAGGTGAAAAACGAGTTGGTAAAATGCTAAAATTGTGTAGGCGATATTTAAATTGGATTCAAAACTCTGTTTTTGAGGGCGAGCTCACAAACTTGCAATACGAGCAATTAAAGTATGAAGCCCTCAAAATAATGGAGACACAAGATGATAGCATTATCGTTTTTAGTTCCGAAAATCAGAAATGGTTGAATAAAGAAATAATAGGTATAGAAAAAAATGAATTAAATAATTTTTTGTAACTTGTCGATGTA
>ERZ795048.4020-NODE-4020-length-10474-cov-7.060083_pt1 | contig 10474 bp, 9 predicted proteins | sample MGYA00375132_ERZ795048 | MGnify/ENA primary metagenome ERZ795048 (study PRJEB30177, sample SAMN05720225) | activated sludge metagenome | isolation source: Anaerobic digester | place: Hong Kong | collected 2014-12-17 ...
CTTAATAATCGAAAAAACTAAACTTGAAAGTGGTCGAATATCGGGGTAGGATCACTGCCGTAAAGGATTTTCTGAAGAATTATTATATCAACCCAGGACTGGTGATTGGATATCACCAGGTACCAGTCTTTTTTCTTAAGCCCCTCAAGACCTGTCACATTCCATTTCACCGGAAAAAAATAATGGATTGCCATTGAATTTACCAATACCCAGTTATTGGCTACCCTTACAAGTATCCTGTTTAAAATATTTCTCCACCATTTAAATGGTATCACAAATTTCATAATTGCAAGGGGAAACAACTGGGCTGCGCAGAATATTATATTCAGAAAAAGAAGAAGCAGCATAACACAGGCAAAAACGTGTCTAAAAAAGAGTTTAACCATTATCACAACCCCGGAAAGTAATTTTTTTTAAGCTGTCTGTTTAAAAACAGGAACAATCAAACATTTATACTATTTAATATAAACAAAATAACATTTATGTTGGTTGCAAAAAAACATACCCCTGCTGAAAAAATACAAAAAAATTCGATATCGACAAACAGAAAAGGGATATTCAAATACTGAATATCCCTTTCTCAATTTCCGGAAAATATGCTTTCCTTACCGGTTTTTATTTACTATTCGATTTATCGAGAAATTCATTTGCCCGCCTGAATCCCTCGAAAGTCTGCCCCTTTTTTATATGATACCGGAAGTCTGGATCATTTCTTATCTTTACCGTGGTTGTCTGTTCTTCGGCCGGTTCCCCTCCTGCCTGAAGAGGCCCCTCCGCTCCTCCCCCTGACCGGGGCTTTACCTTTTGCTGAAGGTTTTACGCCTCCCCTGCCTGATTCAGGCCGGGACTTTTTCTCCGCCGGGAGTTCCGGCATTGTACCCACTTTCCGAGGCGCGCCTCTCCCCTCCTTCTTCATTATAAAGAGGTAGTTAAAACCGCGCAGGTAGAAGTTCCCCTCATCCGCTGCTTTGCGGTAGTTCCCCATGTTAATGGTCTTATTGTGACGTGTAACTGAAATAATATCAACAGTTGAAAAATGCTTTGAAAGCATCTGGTAGAGCCTGAACCCTATTGGCACAAAACCATTCTTTTTATCATAATAGTCGCACACGTAAAGGGCCATGTACCTGTCAGGCCGCAGTATACGGTTTATCTCCGCAATGACCTCCTCCATTGCCTTGAAGTACTCCTCACCGTAAGCGGGAAGTTTGCCGATACACCCCTTTTCGTCAGAGTAATTAACGTTATCGCCATAAGGAGGATCAACAAAAACAAAATCGACCTTGCCGTTCTCAAGAGGGAGTTTCCGCGCATCACAGCGGAATATATCTTTCCTGGTGGGATTTACATCATAGCCCAGGGGCCTGCGGTTTGTGTCCCTGCACACGTCAAGTGTTGTGCCGCTTCCGCACATGGGATCAACAACAAGGTCCTTTTCGTTGGTATAGCGCATGAGACAGTTCCATATTATGTATGACGGTGTGGCCCCGATATAGCTTCTGTCACCCTGGTCTTCCCGTCCGTAGTTCTGAGAAGGGTAATCCCACAGTGTGGTTACCTGCCGCTGGAGTTTTGGTGTAGGCATAAATCCCCCTTTATCAATACCTTCCCGGTTTAATTACTTTGCCGGAGAATAATTTTTTTTATAAATAATACAAGGTCTTATTAATGACTGGAAAGTCTGCTACTTTTTTTCCATTTTATCAAGAATCTTCTGTGCGCAGTCAGGGCAGTACCCGTGGGAAAAATTTACATCAGCATGTTCCGAGAGATATTTTTCGATCTGGTCCCAGTAACCGTTATCATTCCGTATCTTTTTACATACAGAGCATATGGGGATCAGCCCTGAAAGGGTCCTGATCTTTTCATTAGCTTCCCTGAGTTCTCTGTTTGCCGCCTCAAGCTCCCGGTTTTTCTGTAATACAGTTTCATACGCTGATATCAGAAGATCGAGAATCTGCAATCTTGAAGATGTTATTCCAAGCTTTCTTCCGGAAAAAACAAGTTCTATGCCCATATCGCCGATTCCGTTACTGCGTGCTTCAAGGTTGAGAATAATATACTCAATCCTTGAGAGAAGATATTCCTCCTGGTACGGCTTGGTAACAAAGTTGTCAGCCCCGCACTCAAGTCCCTTAAGAATATTTTCAGGTTCAGACAGGGTTGTGAGCAGTATAACAGGTATATCTTTAAGCTTTTCATCAGACCTGATTTTTCTGCACAACTCATACCCGTCCATACCGGGCATCATTATATCGGTAATAATAATATCAGGTATATTTCCCCCCAGCAGTTCAAGGGCTTCATTACCGTTTCCCGAAGTCATGGTATGATAGCCATGACTCTCAAGGATATTCTGAAGAGCCTTTTGCTGTGTAATACTGTCTTCAACAATAAGAATTGTTACTATATCTTTCTGTAATTTATCAGTCATTTTATTGCCTCTGAATGCAATCTTTCCATACTGTTATGAACATCTTTTTCCATAATTTCTTTATATCTTTAACGTATAACAACTATCATCTTCCGGCTTTAAGTCAACTTTTAATACCGGATATACTTTCCCACGATGTTTCAGAAAGGAAGGCTATTTATTTTATCAGTAATAATTCCTGAATATATATTTTAGTATAAAAGCAAAAAAATTATTTACACCCGCCGCCTTCGGCGGCGGGTGTAATAGTGCATTTTTTACCTGAAATAAGTTAAAGAATAAAGACTGATTTTTTATATTCATTAAAACCCTGTTAAAAACAGCAAATGATTTCTGCAATCAGCTTTTTTAAAAAAATATTAATTAAAAGTCCTGCTTACAGAATATAAACTTTTCATTATCAAAAGACCATAATTACAGATACAATAAAACCATAAAAATCCAACAGGGTATAATATTTTAATTAAAAAAACTGGCTTTAAATTAAAATTGTAGGCATTTTTTCTAATAATAGCAATATTAATCTTGACATTGTTTTACAATGATGTATATTGTTCAACATTGTTGAACAAATAAAGGTAAATCGTGTCCAAAACCATACAATCTTTAGTTAAAGCATCGAATATCCTGGAGCTCATAATGAACGAATCAAGGGCCCTGGGAGTTTCAGAACTTTCACGCATTCTCGAAATGCCCAAACCGACTGTGCAGAATATGCTCTTTACCCTTGAAGCCGAGGGACTCATTGAAAAAGATCCCATGTCACTGAAATACCGGCTGGGCCCCAGGCTGTTCCAGCTGGGCATGCACTACGCGAACAACATGGATCTCACCATGATCGCACGGTCATGGCTTGAAAGGCTCTGCGCACAATACGGGGAAATATCAAGGGCGGGGATAATGATGGGCGAGAAAGTAATCATCGTCATGGAAGTGCATCACGAAAGCAGCTATATGACATTCCCCGGACCCGGTTCAGTCATACCCCCGCACACAACCTCAATCGGCAAAATACTTCTTGCTCATATGCCAGAAAAAAAAAGAGAAAAGATCATCGGGAGCATACAGTTCACTCCTCTCACCGACAGATCACTTACAAACATTAATGACCTCAGGGCAGAACTTGAAAAAGTAAAATCTGACAGTATTGCCTTTGACGATGAGGAATCAGTGACAGGCCTTTCTTGCATTGCCGGACCTGTATTCAACCACCGGAATGAATGCATTGCCGCAATTTCCCTGAGCGGCAATACGGCCAGAGTTGATGCAAGGCGGACAGAGATTATTAACGCAGTAAAATATATATGCTTCAGAATGTCGGAGCAGATGGGATTCAGGTCCGGGCAGGGGAGTGTGTTTAACTGAGCAGTATCCTGCCCCGGTTACTCAAAGCCGGAAATGCTCCTTCAGATTAAGGAGGTTATATGCAGGTTAAGGGTTCAAAGGAGGTCAAGGCCTCTGTAATTGACAGCGGTCTCTGTACAGGATGCGGGGCCTGCGTGTCGCTCTGCCCCTACTTCGTCTCACACAGGGGAAGAACAGTAATGCTTTTCAGTTGTTCACGCGACCAGGGAAGATGCCACGCCCACTGTCCCAGAAGTGAAGTAAATCTCGACAAACTATCTTCAAAATTTTTCGGCGAAACATACACCGGCTCTCCCTTCGGCAGTTACCTGGAGATACAGGCAACAGGAGCAGGGGAAAAAGCGGATCTTAAAAATTTCCAGACTGCCGGTACAGTTTCAGCCCTGATTAAATTCGCCCTCGCAAAGGGGTATATCGACTCAGCGGTTCTCACGGGAAATGACAGCGGTTACGGAGTCCCCTTAATTGTCGAGAAACCGGCTGATGTTGAAAAAACGGCAGGATCAAAGTATTCTGTATCACCAACAGTTAAGGGTGTGAATGAAGCGATAAACTCAGGGCTCAAAAAGATCGGAGCAGTGGGGACACCGTGCCAGGTTACGGCAATCGCCAAGATGAGGTTTAATCCCATTGAGGATGAAAACTTCAGGGATCCGATCGCGCTTTCAATAGGACTCTTCTGCACCTGGGCACTCAGAGCGTCCGATTTTACGGCACTGCTGCGGTCAAAGGGCGACCCTTCAGTTATAAAAAAACTCGACATTCCCCCTCCTCCCGCCTCTGTAATGAGCGTGGAAACAGGGAGCAGAAGCTACGATATCCCCCTTGAGGAGATACGGACACTCATTCCTGAAGCATGCACCTACTGTCACGACATGACAGCTGAATTTGCTGACATCTCCGTAGGGGTCTTCGAAGGGAAAAAAAGAGAGAACATCACCATAATACGTACCGACCGGGGAAGAAAGATCTTCCGGGAGGCTGTCAGCGAAGGGTATATTACAGCCCGGGAAATTCAGGATAGTGAAACTGAACCGCTGGCAGACGCGGCTCTGAATAAAAAAAGAAAGGGACTTGCCAGGCTTGCTGATGCGGGCCTGATAAACTCCGAGTCAGGAGATTCGGTAATAAAAGTAGACAACTCAGTCCTTGAAAAAATTCTGACAGGAGGTGTCTGATGCTTCTCAGTAAAAACGAAGGTAAAGAACTGCTCCTCATGGGGAACCAGGCTATTGCCAGGGGCGCAATTGAAGCAGGTGTAAATGTCGCGGCGGGCTACCCCGGGACCCCCTCCTCTGAAATAATTGAAAACCTCGCATCTGTTGCAGGTAAGGCGAACCTTTACGTTGAATGGTCGGTAAATGAAAAGGTCTCTCTTGAAGTTGCGGCAGCGGCCTCATTCGCCGGCCTCAGGTCTCTATGCGTAATGAAGCAGAACGGTGTCAATGTTGCCTCTGATTTTCTTCTCCACCTTGTTCTCTCAGGTACAAGAGGGGGTATGGTGCTTATACCATGCGATGACCCCGGGGCAATCTCAAGTGTAAACGAGGGTGAGTCCAGGTACTTCGCGCGCATCATGGAGATACCTCTGCTTGAACCGGGAGACTTCCAGGAAGCCAAGGACATGACAAAGTGGGCCTTTGAGCTCTCCGAGGAACTGGGAAATATTGTAATGCTGCGCAGCGTAACAAGGCTGTCTCACGCAAGCGGCAACGTAAAGCTCGGAAATTACGAACCTGTACAGGGGAAAGCGAACTTCAGGTTTGACGGCAACCTGCTTGACCCGAAAACCGGCCCCGTAATCACAGCTCCTGTTCCCATGAGGCACAACCAGCAGCAGGGGAAACTTAAAAAAGCAATCGAACTTTTTGAAACCTCCCCTTTCAACAGGTATGAAGGGCCGGAGAAACCTGAACTCCTGATCATAACAAGCAGCGCATGTTACCTCTACAGCAGGGAGGCGGTCAAGGCACTGGGCGCGGAGGGGAGAACAGGAATACTCAAGCTGGGGACAACATGGCCCCTCCCCCCTGAACTTCTGAAAAAACACCTGGCCGCGGCCAAAAAGATACTCGTCGTTGAAGAGGTGCTCCCCTTCCTTGAAGAGAACATAAAGATACTGGCAATGGAAAACATTGATTCACTGGGCAAAATAAGTTTTCACGGTAAAAATGACGGTTCAATCCCTTCAGTGAATGAGATGAATCCTGACCACGTTATAAAGGCCGTTTCATCAATCCTCGCTATTCCCTATGACTCCATGCCTGAGGATTATGAAAAGAAGGGGATGATACTCTCTTTCACAAAGTCACCGAACAGGGAGCTTACCTTCTGCCCCGGATGCCCTCACAGGGCCTCGTACTGGTCGATTAACCGGGCCCTCACCATGGACGGGCGCAACGGCTTCGTCTGCGGTGATATAGGGTGCTATACAATGGCCATTCTGCCGGCAGGGTTCAGCACAATAAAGACGGCACATTCCATGGGCTCAGGCACCGGGATTGCAAGCGGTTTCGGAAAGCTGAAAAGTTTCGGCATGGAGCAGCCGGTAGTTTCGGTATGCGGGGATTCCACTTTTTATCACGCTGCGATGCCGGCACTTGTAAACGCGGTACACAACGGCTCAGATATGCTGCTTGTAATTCTTGACAACAGCGGCACGGCGATGACAGGCTTTCAGCCCCACCCGGGAATCCCTTCTGACGCGACAGGGAACGATCTCCCTGCAGTAGACATTGAAGGTATCTGCCGATCCATTGGAGCAAAAACATACACATCTGATCCTTTTGATATCGCGGGTACAGAAAAACAACTCCTTGAACTTATAGAAGACAATTCAGGAGCAAGAGTTCTGATATTGAAACAGCCATGCGCGCTCAGCCCTGAAAAAAAGAAAGAGAAGAGATACACTGTTTCAGTTGACAGTGATCTCTGCAGGGGGGAAGAATGCGGCTGCAACAGGCTCTGCACAAGGGTGTTCCGATGTCCTGGACTCGTGTGGAACGCTGAAAAAGGAAAAGCGATGATAGATGAAATCATCTGTGCAGGATGCGGTGTATGCGCTGATATATGCCCTGCCGGTGCTATTAAAAGAAGCGAGGTGAAGCCATGATAGATCCCTTCAATATAATAATAACAGGTGTGGGAGGACAGGGTAATGTTCTGGCAGCAAGGATGCTTGGCAACACTCTTGCAAAAAGCGGTTACCATGTCACAATAGGTGAAACTTTCGGTGCTTCACAGAGGGGAGGTTCTGTTATGAGCCATCTCCGTGTATCAAAGGAGTCAGCATGGAGTCCACAGATACCGAAAGGCCGGGCGCACCTTATAATTGCCCTTGAACCGATAGAATCTCTCAGGGTACTGGCCGCTTATGGCAACAGAGATGTTGTCGTCATCAGCAACACAAGGCCAATCTACCCTGTAGGTGTTATCTCCGGGGATTTTGCTTATCCCTCACTTCCCGAACTGAACAGCGCCATGGGGGAGCTCTGTGACGATAAAAGATTCATCAACGCCACAGAGGAGGCCCTCTCGCTGGGCAACCCTATTCTCGGCAACGTGATAATGGTAGGCGCGGCAGCGGGGACAGGGCTTCTTTCGATTGAGGACAGTTCTTTTGAATCTGTTATAAGCGAAAATGTGCCTGCCTCGAAAGTTAAAATAAATATGGAGGCATACAGGAAGGGGAAGGAGATGGTAAAGGCCCCTATAAAATTTTAATCGCCCCCACTGTCACTTCGTGACATCTCCCCCAGTTATGGGGGAGACATAGAGAGGGAAAAATATATAAGTCACACCAGAGGAAGCGGAGAAAAAGAAAACCGGAGGTTTTATGTCTTCGCTTGGAATAGACTTAAGAAAAATTCTTTCAAACGGCCAGGTTCTCGATGAGAAGGAGGACCTGCTTGCCTACGCCAATGATGCCACTTTCTATATCGCCAGCCGCCCGCCGGACGCGGTTGCTGTTCCGCGTACAACAGACGAAGTGTCGGATGTGATCAGGTACGCTAACGAACAGAAAATCCCTGTTGTCCCCCGGGGAGCGGGAAGCGGCCTTGCCGGAGGATGCACCCCTGTACAGGGGGGCATAGTACTGGACATGAAAGGGATGAATTCGATAGTCGCTATTAACAGAAACAATATGACAGCTGAAGTCGAGGCAGGTGTTGTTCTTGACAGGTTTAACAGGGAACTGCTGAAACAGAAACTGTTCTATCCTCCGGACCCTCAGAGCATGAAGGTCTGCACCATAGGAGGAAATGTTGCTACCCGGGCAGGCGGGCCGAGAGGGGTAAAATACGGCACAACAGAAAGATATGTAACAGGACTTGAAGTAGTCCTCCCTGACGGTTCTATCATTACCCCGGGAGGAAAAGTGGTAAAGCAGTCAAGCGGATATGACCTTACCCACCTGTTTACAGGATCAGAAGGGACCCTCGGAGTGGTAACAAAAGCGAACCTCAGGCTCCTCCCGCTTCCCGAGTCCTCCACTACAATTGTGGCCGCATGCGTCAGCGCAGACCAGGCTGCCGAAATAGTTTCAGAGATAATTGCCGAGGGGGTCGTCCCCGCAATGCTTGAATTTCTTATAAAACTTGCGGTGATCGGCATGAATAACCATATAAAAAATCCTATCCCCCTGAGCGGAGAGGCATACCTTCTCATGGAGGTTGACGGCGGAGAGGCACAGGTAGAGGCTGAGGTAAGAAAGATAAAATCCATCTGTAACGGGCTGGGCGCCGCTGACGTAATAATTGTCACGAATGAATACGACAGTAAATCATACTGGGACGCCAGGTCAAAACTCTACCCTATCATGATGACCCTGTTCAAACGGGTAATTACTGAAGATGTTACTGTTCCGAGAAATTTAATTCCTGAACTTGTAAGGAGAGTGCAGGGAATAGCGGCATCACTGCAGATTCCAATCGGGCTGGCAGGACACGCCGGGGACGGCAACATGCACCCCACTATCATGCATACTGAGATAAGTGAAGCCTTCAGTGAAAAAGCTGAAAGGGCGGTGGAGGAGATCATAAAGGCAGGCCTTGACCTTTCGGGAACAATTTCAGGTGAACATGGAATAGGAATTCACAAAAACAGGTTCCTTGAGATGGAACACGGCCCTGTTCAGGTGGCCCTGATGAAAGCTATAAAGAATACAATTGACCCCTCCGGAATAATGAACCCCGGAAAAATTTGGCAGGATGGAGGTGCCCTATGAAACTTGAAGACTACAGAGAAATTTCCTCAAGGTGTTCACAGTGTAACTTCTGCCAGGCGTCATGCCCGGTATTCAGAATAAAGGGGACAGAAAACTGGGTGGCAAGGAACAGGCTTAACCTGATACGAGAAGTCCTGATAGAAAAAAAAATGGAGGTAACTCCCAGGTTCAGAGAAATCCTTGACACATGCCTGCTCTGCACCGGATGCACCCAGAACTGTTCCAGCATGGTTCCTGTTGACGAGATTATAATAGCGGCAAGAAAGGAGCTCGCCGATTCAGAAAACGGGCTGGCATCCATGAAGAAAAAACTTTTTTCGGGTGTAATAAAAAACAGCTCCGCCATGAACCTTCTCGTTAAAGCCGGGGCAATGGCTCAGAAACTGGGAATTACCCCTGACAGCATGCCCGGGATGACAGCTAAACCCTTTTTCAGCAGAAGAAGCGGCACACTGAAACCTGCAGAGACACCCCGGGCCAGGGTGGCATACTACGCGGGGTGCGGGACAAATTTTTTCTACCCAGAGACAGGTGAGGCCGTAAGTGATATACTCCTCGCCCTCAATAACGAAGTGGTTATACCTGAAGGCCTGACATGCTGCGGAGTCCCCCTCCTGGCCGAAGGGAATATTGATGGAGCGGCGGAAATATTCAGGCGGAATATCGAAGTCCTTGCCGCAACAGAATGTGACAGGATAATAATGGAATGTACCTCATGTATAATGATGTTCATGAAAAAGGGAGCGAAACTCTTCCCCGCAGATGACCCGATCATTGAAAAGATACAAACTGTAACGTCAAAGATCGACAACGCCCTTGATTATATCAGCATGACTTCAGGGGAGGAGATTAAAACAGATGCTCTTAATGAAAAAAAATTCACATATCATGTCCCCTGTCATCTCAACAAATCTGCCGGGAACTCTGAGAACACAGCCGGGCTGCTGGCCTCACTAACAGGGTCGGAATACATACCACTGGATGAACCGGAACTCTGTTGTGGAGCAGGCGGAGTATACTATATGAAGGACAGGGAATTGAGCGAAACAATCCGTAATATTAAGCTCATGGACATTAAGAAGAGCGGAGCCTCCACTGTAGTTACCGAATGCCCCATGTGCAGGTTTTATATAAACAAAGGCCTTACAGACATAGAGGTAATTCACCCCATGGAGCTGTTAAGCAGGGCCGTAAAATAAAACAGAATCAGTACTTATTCCTTAACTTATTTCATATAAAAAATGTTCTATTACCCCGCCGCCTTCGGCGGCGGGGGTATATAATTTTTACTTTTTACACTAAAATAGATGTTTAGGAATTAATACTGAAACAGAATTATATTTATGTCATAAAGTTAAATATCAGTATCCGATATTTAACTTTAAATAAAAATTTAAACAAAAAATAATATCATCGTTAAAATAACCTTGATATTTTTCTAACTGTTC
>ERZ795048.4021-NODE-4021-length-10469-cov-7.037162_pt1 | contig 10469 bp, 15 predicted proteins | sample MGYA00375132_ERZ795048 | MGnify/ENA primary metagenome ERZ795048 (study PRJEB30177, sample SAMN05720225) | activated sludge metagenome | isolation source: Anaerobic digester | place: Hong Kong | collected 2014-12-17 ...
ATATCACCCTCGCCGCCTTCAGCATGTATGAGGACCCCCTGTGTGTCGTTCCAGACTTTCCCCTGAACATGAAAGGTATGGGCGATCCGGTATATGAAAGGGCGGAACCCTACTCCCTGCACAATTCCTTTGACGCGAATTTCATAACAGCGTTTCATTGATATAAAGTATACCTCACTGTGTCAGCACCGTCATGATTATGCAGTTCCATGGCGAAGGCATTGTGTGAAAATGTGCTGACAGAAATATATAGTTATTATTATGTATATACCTGTATTATCACCCCCCAACCCCCCGGAGGGGGGCTAATAAAGTCCCCCTCCGGGGGGTTGGGGGGTGGGGAAAACCGCAGGTACATTACGTAATGTGACGGTATAAAAATAGTTGTCCAACACATTTTTTTAAAGGGTGATATGAAGCGACACGTACTCCTGGGTATTGGAAACCGCCTGCGTTCCGATGACGGCGCTGGAAGCATTCTTGCGGAAATGTTTGAAGATCCTCAATGGCTGGCCGTAGACGGTGATATTATGCCGGAAAATTTTACCGGTGTCATCAGGAAAGAAAATCCTGATCTGCTAATAATAGCTGACGCATGTTCCATGAATGAACCACCCGGGACTTTCCGAAGGATACCGGTGGAACATCTTTCATCGGAATACGGGTTCAACACCCACAACGCATCGGTGCGGACCCTTATTGAATACATGCGGGAATTTGCTGGAGAGATACTGTTTATCGGGATTCAACCCGGTACAACGGCTTTCGGGGAATCTTTGAGCGGTGAAGTACGAGATGCGCTGCAGACACTGGCTGACATCCTGAAAAAGGGAAACTGGAATGATATTCCTGAAAAGGAGTAAAAGATAATATTCTATATGAAGGAGTGAAGGGACATCAGATGCTTTTTCCCGCGAACTCCGCTGCCCTCGTTTCATCCCAGAACTCACCGTTATTCCCGAATGTAATAAACCCCACATGGCCCCCCTTCTCCGGGGTTTCCAGAAAGAGTCTGCTGTTCTGTTCAGCCTCTGTGTAAGGGAAACATTCCGGTCCGAGAATAGGGTCATCCATCGCGTTCAGGATAAGGGTCGGAATAGCCGTTCCGCTGATATATTTCCTGGAACTGCACTGTGTCCAGTAATCCATGGCGTCCCGGAACCCGTTCAGGGGCGCGGTAAACATGTCGTCAAAATCCTTCAATGTTTTAATGGAGCTGTAGTCCCGGGATATTCCCGGCGGAAAGAGCGGTGACATCACTTTCATCTTTTCAATGAGTGTTGAAAGAAACCTTTTGGTGTAGAGGTAATTCTTCGGTTTATGCAGTTCTATTGATGATGATACAAGGTCGCATGGAGCGGATATTCCAATGGCACAGCGGACTGGTGATGGTATTGCAGTACCCATTTCTCCCGCGTATTTCAGGGTGAGGTTCCCTCCAAGGCTGAAACCCACAAGAGTAATAGCGGTATACCCCTTTTTCGATATAAGATATTCAACAACCCTGTGGAGGTCCTCTGTTTTACCGCTGTGATAGGTGGATGCTGTCCTGTTGGGCTCCCCGCTGCATCCCCGGAAGTTGAAGGCGGCGCCGTCCCAGCCGCGCCTGTTGAACGCGCGGATCATTCCCTTCACGTATGCCCTGTCGGATTTTCCTTCCAGGCCGTGTGATACGAGCACTGCTTTGTCTGAGCCGACGGAGGAAAAATCGATGTCAACGAAGTCTCCGTCCGGAGTATCTATGCGCTCCCGTGTGTATTCAATTCCCTTTACTTTCCTGAATAACGTGGGGAGAATTGTCTGCAGGTGATTGCCGCCGAGCAGCAATGGCGCTCTATACGTTGATTCTTTAATAACCGGCATTATTGTATTCGTCAGGCTCCCGGGTCCTCTGTCGTTTCATGTTCAAGGCGCTCAGCGCTTCCCACCACCATTGTCGGGCCGTACTTGTCAAATCCGGCGAGCATGAATTCGTTTCCCATGGAAAGGCAGTTTTTTGGGCAGATATTGACGCACTCCGAACAATAGGTGCACCGGGAAAGATATATGACAATGCGTTTGGATTTCTTTTCATTTTCCACTACGGGATACATCTCAATCGCCTTTGCGGGGCATACCTTTTCGCACATGGCGCAGCCGATGCAGGTTGTATAGTCGTAATGAAGTTTCCCCCGGAACCCTTCATGGACAGATACGGGAGGGTGAATATCGCCGCTTTCCAGGAGGTCCTTTATTGAAGCAGGGACCCGTTTGCCGGGAAATACATTGGTTGCTTTCTGAGAAAAAAGCTGTTCGAGAAATTTATATACACCGGCTAACATTATCGCCTCCAGTAATTATTCAGATTACAGCGCTGACATGATGGTATCAAGATAGATGAGCATGTAGCCGCTCAGGCTCACCACGGTGATGGTGAGGAGCAGTATCTTTGCTGCCTGTGATATCTTGAACCTCGCCATAATAATGCGGACGGTAGTGATGAGTACAAAATACACCGCAAAAACCTTCATCAAAAAGAGAAGCATGTCCGCAATAAGCGTAAAATCATATCCCCCCGCCAGAATACGCAGTCCCGTAAGATCGGTAAACCCGTGGGGAAAGAACAGGATTACCGTAAGGGACACCAGGGCAAGGGACTTCACGCCGTCAGCCATCTGGATAAAGGCAAGGTATTTCCCTGAATATTCCGCGAGGAGCCCCTCCGCAATTTCAGTTTCCGCCTCCCCCTGGTCAAAGGGTATTTTTGCCGATTCCGCGGGGACAATGAAGACAAACGATAGCAGGAGCATCATGCCTCCCAGAATGCCCATGGGGCCCATAGTGCTCCAGATCGGATGGGAGGCTATGGTGGTGAGTGAAAATGACGGGCAGTTGCCGCATACCGCGGACATTTTGGTGGCGAAGGTGATGGTAGCAACCGCCAGGGGGAGCTCCACACTCATGAGTATAACAACTTCCCGCTGGGCGCCGATTGCCGCGTATGGAGAGCCGGAGGAAAATCCTCCCGACACCAGGGCAATTGTGGGGATCGCAAGGACATACAGGATTACAATGAGGTCACCAGCCTGGAGAAAGAAGTGGCTGAATCCTGAAAGGTGCAGAAAATAAGGGACCACAATGTATATCAGCAGAAGCACCGCGCCGGAGAGCGCCGTTACCGGGGCCCCTTTGAAAATCCATTTCACCGCGTTTTCGGGAATGATGGTCTGTTTCATCATAAGCTTGCCCATGTCATAGAAAGGCTGCAGCACCGGCGGCCCTATCCTGGACTGGTAGTACGCGGCGAACTTTCTGTCCACCCCTTTCAGCACCAGCCCCAGAACAATTCCCGCGACGAGGACAATCACGGGCATTAGTAATGTAAAGATGAGGGTTGTCATTATTTCCCGATCCTCTTCTGTTTTTCTACACTCATTTTGTGCAGGTCCGTTGACGTCAGGACGCTGCGTCGGCCACCTGCATCGACAAAACTCATCCTGTCGGCACATGCCACACAGGGGTCTATGGACGCGATCACAATGGGTATGTCGGCGATTTCAACATTGTTGAACATCTTCAGCCAGGTAATACCGTTTGAGTATGTGGGGGCCTTGACTTTCATAAGCAGGGGCCCTTCCCTGTTGTCAAGAATGTCATAGTGGGACACTTCACCCCGCGGGGCTTCATAGCGGCCGATCCCCTCGCCCTGCTTTTTCTTCAGGGCGCTTATCATTTTTGTCGCTTTCGGTTCAATATCAACGGGGCCATCGGGCATGTTGTCCATGCAGAAATGGATAATATCAATTGACTGCCGGATCTCCAGGACACGGACAATCATACGGTCGTATACGTCGCCCCTGGGTTCGCGTCCCGCGTCAAGGGGGCTCACCGGCTTGAGCCATTCTATGTCCGGATAGGCGTTTACGGGATAGTCCACGCGGACGTCCTTCGGTATTCCGGAGGCACGGGCCGTGGGTCCGACGGCACAGTATGCCAGGGCGTCTTCACGGCTCAGTACCCCGACATTCTTGCACCGCAGCTGTACTGACATGTTATCAAGAATAATTTCACGGGCCCTTTCAAACACGTCATAATAGTAGTCAAGGGTCTCCTGAAGTACAGGGAAAAGATCCGGGGTGATATCACGGCGTACACCGCCTATAGTGAGGATGCCGTAGTTTATGCGGTTCCCGGTAATGGCCTCCAGGCAGTCCAGGACCTTCTCCCGGATGTTCCATGTGTAGAGAAAGAGCGTATCGAAGCCGATTTCGTGGGCCGCAACCCCTGTCCAGAGAAGGTGTGAGTGGAGGCGCTCAAGTTCTCCTATTATTGTGCGGATATATTTTGCTCTCGGAGGCACTTCAATTTCTGCGGCCTGCTCCACCGCGAGGCAGTACGCCATGGGGTGCGATACGGAACAAATGCCGCAGATCCGTTCCAGGAGATACAGTATCTGAATGAAATTGCGTTCACGGGCAATGTGCTCCACGGCACGGTGCGTGTAGCCGAACTCAATGTCGCACGTAATGACTTTTTCCCCTTCAATTTCAAAGTTAAACTGGATCGGCTCCTTGAACGCGGGGTGTGTGGGGCCTATATGTAAAGGATATGTCTGTCTGGTGCTCATTGTTTTTCCTTAGTACTTGATTTCCTGTGAATCATCTTCCGGTTCCAACTGGTCCTCTCTGAGCGGTTTGAAATCGTCCGGGAGGTTGCTGTGGGTAAAGAGCCTCCGCGGGTCAGGGATGTCCTCAATCACAACGCCGAGCATCTCCATGGTTTCCCTCTCCATAAAGAGGATGCCGGGAAGAATATCGGTCACGGTCCGTATCGACAAATCATCCTCCGGAAGGAGTACTTTCATGATTACCGGGATTTCATTGAAATCACCCTCTCCGCTGAAAAGTGTGAAGGGATATGTCAGTTCAAGGAAATCGTCAAATTCCCGTGAGGCCATAGGGCACGCGATATGAAGGGTTCCCATTGTTTTAAGAAATAAAACAGCGCGGTGGAAGACCCGCCGTGTTACCGAGATCACGATGCTCCGCTGATCACGCTTCCGGAGGACGCCTTCCGTGCGTTCAATGACATTTAAGCCCAGTATCTCATCGCCGAATTCATTTTTGAGACGGCTGATTATTTCTTCATGATGGAGCGCCATTCTGTTTCTCCGACTCTTCAATTTTTTCCCAGGCTTTCGCGATACCGTACACAATGGCCTCAGGTCTTGGAGGGCACCCCGGTATAAACACATCGACAGGGATAAATTCGTCAATGGGGCCCGCCATGGCGTAGGATTCCTGGAATACTCCCTTCGTTGATCCGCATCCCCCTATTACAATTACAAGTTTCGGATCAGGGACCTGATCATATACCCTGAGGACTTTGTCCTTAATCTTTTCTGTGACAGTCCCTGTCACAAGGAGCACGTCGGCATGACGCGGTGTACCCACGAGTTTTATACCGAACCGTTCCGCGTCGTACCGGGGCATCAGGGTCGCAAGTATTTCAATGTCGCAGGCGTTGCATGAGCCGGTATTCATGTGGAATGCCCATAAGGAGCGTTTCAGGTTTTTAAGTGATATTTTTTTTCTGCTCATAATATCCCTCCCGCAATAAGGAGAAAGCAGACTGCAATGGAAATCGCAAGCCATTTCAGGTAATCGTTGAGGTCGCCGCTGTGCGATGATACCATCACCGCGTAATAGGATTCCAGGGCTTTCCTGAATCCCCAGAACAGGTTGGATGATGCGATGTTGTAATCGATTTCTTCAAGGTTTCCGGAGTTAAATGGTTTCACCTGGGGTGAATTTTTATTGTAGTCCCGCCTGAAGTACAGCCGTCCCCAGATAGTTAACACAATAACAAGCATCACGAGAATGCCAAGGAGTATTGAGGGATACCACAGTATTCCTGTGTTCTGGGCTATGAATCTGTTTAGAAATTCCATTCTGCCGCACCCCTATAGTATTTTCACGAGACCTGCTATTGCCGGGTCTATAAGATATTTTATCACAGCTTCTGGAGCTATTCCCATAAATACAATGAACATGCACATAATTCCCATACCCGCAGTCATTCCCGGGGGAATCGGCTCATTGTCCATAAGGAGGTCTTTCCTTTCCGGCCCGAGAAATGCGCTGTAAAAGACTTTGATAAAGGACGCAAGTGTCAGTACAGACACGAACATTGCAATTATGGAAAGAAATGGATTGAAGTGATACACCGATTCAAAAATGATGAGCTTTGAAGCGAAACCGCTGAAAGGGGGGATGCCCGCAATGGCCAGGGCCCCTATAATGAATGCAATTGTGGTGAACATGTCCCTGTGGGCCATGCCGATCATCCTGTCAAGGTTTGCCGTGCCGAATCGCCTCACCATGACTCCCGCCGTAAGGAACAGAAGCCCCTTGTACATGGAGTTGTTGATTATGTGAAAAATGCCTCCAGTCATGGCGAGCTTACCGTATTGATGAAAGGCCGCCCCGCCGTCATGGGCCGCATACACCGCGATACCCACACCCACTCCCAGAAGCATATATCCGGTCTGTGATACCGAGTGGAACGCCATAAGGCGTTTCACGTCATGCTGCACCAGGGCCATGGTGACACCGATAAACATGGAAAGGACCCCGAGAATAATTATTATCCAGCCAAGGGTGTGATAGTTTATTGATATATTCGCCGTTGAATTGCCGAACAGGGTAAACGAAAGCCGGAATACCCCGTACAGGCTTGCCTGGCTCGCGGTGACCAGCATCGCGGTAACGGGAGCCGGGGCTTCGGAATAGGTGTCGGCGACCCACATGTGCATCGGAACGGCCCCGGCCTTCATCGCCAGGGGTATGATCATGAAGACCAGCGCTATGCGGTCCAGCAGGGAATGATGCAGCATGCGGTTGATATAATCCATGTTGAAGGAACCGTACTGCGCGTAGCAGAGCCCCACGCCGAGAAGAAAAAAACTGGTGGCAAGGGTGCTTATAAGAAGATATTTATATCCCGCGTACGGAGGATGTTTCTGGTTGGTCCTGAAGGCCACAAGGGCCGCGCATGATATAGATAATATTTCAAGGAACACGAAGAAATTAAAGAGGTCGTTGGTGAACTCAAGTCCTATCATGCCTACAAGCATCAGTATCAGCAGTATTACATAATAGTTTTTGCGCCCGTCCTCAGGGACAAATTTCATGGAATAGAGAAACCCCACAAGTCCCACTATCGCGGAAAAGAGCGCCATGAGCAGTGAAAATCCGTCAACTTTCAGGACAATGCGGATCGGAAACGCGAGGCCTTCCGGGGTCAGGGCTGAAGGAGATGCGCCGCCGAGTACATAGTGCAGGACCTTGTTGTGAATACATATATCCGGAACGAGGCTCATTAACATGGCATTTACTGCAATGAATACCGCAAAAACAAACATATCACGGGGTATGACGCCGAGCATGCGGACAATCGGAAGCACAAATGCAGCCAGCAACGGAACGGCTATAATCAGAACAGGAATATGCTCAGTCATGGTCCTCTACCCCTTTCAGGTTCCGGATGTCCAGGGTCCCGTTGTTTCTATAGGTGAAAACCGCGAACACGAGCATCAGGGCGGTAGTGGCGAATCCGATAACAATATTTGTCAGTATAAGTGCCTGTGGTGTTGGAAGCACCATCCGGAGTTTTTCAAGTTCAGGAGCCAGTGTGAAAATTGGCGCGGTACCTTCGGGCCTGTAGGCAATGGAAATAAAAAAAAGGTTTACCCCTGCCTCCAGAATATTCAGCGCAATAACAATCTTAATAAGGTTGCGTTTAAAAAGCACCGCGCTGAGACCGAAAAAGATCAGAAGCACAACGGTCACATAAAGAAAAAAATCACTCATTAAAAATCTCCGTTATTCCGGGTCTTTTCTGTGTCGTGCGACATGAAACAGCGAAACGAGTATTATACTGAGCCCGAAAAATACTTCTACACCAATGGCGAAACTCAGCACAGGCAGCATGCCTCCGGAATTAAGGTATCCGGGATTCGGGCCGAAGGGAATGGCGCGTCCGAATAGTGATGCAGACCCCTGTGCGAGAAAATTATATAGAAACGTTGTTCCTATTCCGGCAAATCCCATGGAAATGAATATAGTGAGCCCCAGGGACTCGAAAAATGAAAAAATCCGCCGTGTCCTGTGGACGTGGCGCGTAATGAGGGCGCTTACGAGAAGCAGTGCGGTTCCTGACGCCATGACGGCACCACCCTGGAATCCACCTCCAGGTGATAAGTGCCCATGAATTACAAGGTATACCCCGAAGGTGATGATAAGGGGATACAGGAGATATGAGCCGTACGATATGATGCGTGAAACGTCCCCGGGAAATTCATTCGGCTTTCTGAACTCATAGTCATCAACATCCTCCCGTTTGTAGAGCAGAGAGAGGAGCATGGAGATACTGGTTACCACGAGGAACAGCACTGTCGCTTCACCCAGAGTGTCAAAACCACGATAGTCAAAGACGATGCTTGCAACGACATTATTGGATCCGGTTTCAGTCTGACTGTTGCGGAGGTAATAATCATCCATGGTGCTGACATTATTGATGTCTGTTACCGAAGTGCTCCTGTCCTTAAGGGCATCAGGGTTTCCCATCGGGGAACCCACTGGATGAAGTTTGTTAATGGAAACAAACAGAAATCCGGTTATAAGTACCAGAGAGAGAAAGCTTGCAAGCTTCATTCCTCACGCCTCCGTGTGAGCTTGATAGTAAGAACAAAAATACTGATTGTCAGCGCTGCACCGATTGCCGCTTCAGCAATGGCGACATCCGGTGCGTCCAGGTGAAAGTACACGACGGTGAGTACAAGACTCATGACAGCGTAGCTTACTATGCTTGCGAGGAGGTCCCTGAAATACAGGCTCAGCATGGCGGTAACAATGATAACGAGGGAAAGAATAATAAACAATACCGATGATATCATGCCTTTCTCCTCCGTGCCTGTTTCTGTTTTTCAGATAGATCGTTTATAACAACACCGTACGGTTTAATGCCGAAATACAGCGCCGCCCGGGCTATCGCATGGGCGCTGATGGGGTTCGTGAAAATAACAACCACAAGGGCAATGGCGGAATGCATAATGATCGTCAGGCTTGCGGCGTCATCAACAAGTATACTGTGGACTATTACCGCCGCGACAATAAAGATGGAACCGAAGGTAGTGGTTTTTGTCGCTGCATGGAGGCGTGTGTAAATGTCGGGAAACCTCAGAAGCCCCACCACACTCATCGCATTGATAAACAGACCGCAGCCGAGAAGAATATATACCGCAATTTCCATTATTTCTTTTCCTCGATTAAATATCTCGCAATATACAGTGTGCCGATAAAGGAAATAATACCATACACGATTCCGATATCGATATACAGTGCTTTTCGCTGGATTACACCAAGAACAATCATCAACGTTATAATAAGTGTATTGATTGTATCAAGGGCCACAATCCGTTCCGGCACGTTATGACTGAAGGCCACCCTGATAACCATGAGAAGAATATATGATCCGATTAGAAGAGCAGATACAATAAACAGAGTATTCATCGGTAACCTGACTATCCGTAAATGAGTTTTATCCAGAAATATAGAAATGACGCCACATCCTTCGGGAGTGCTTTCTCGCCTTTCTTCTTTTTCCAGTTAAGGCAATGAATATACAGCGTATGTGTTTCAGGGTCCATCTCGATAGTCAATGTGCCCGGGGCAAGAGTGATTGAATTGGCAAGGAAATATGTTCCGAGGTCGCTTTTCAAATCAGTTTCAACACGGACAATCGCGGGGTGGATCCTCCCGGATATTATTCTGTATAACACCTCAATGTTCGCAATGATAAGTGAAAAAAGGAAAGGCCCTGTCATGTAGAATGCTCCAAGGAGCCATTTCAGGGGATTAAGGACCTCCGTGGATACAGAGCCCGGTATAATCCTGTAGCTTATTCCCGCAATGAGGACGCTCAAAACCACTCCCACGACAAGTTCTTCAATTGACCAGTAATAAAGGACTTCTCCTGTTCCCGCTGTAAGGGCACAATATGTTACCAGAGAAACAGCGGCATAAAAAAGAAATCGCATAATGCACACCCTCAGTCAATACATCATAAGAAAATATTAACGTCATGATACTAATAATTCTATGACAATGAAAGCAAAAAAAAAATAATTTTCATATTCATGTTTTAATTAAAACAATAAACTTCATGTGTATTTAGCATAGCTAACAGATATGTAAGGGCATTTAAAAGTAATTTGATTTTTTTTGATATTATAGTGAAAAGAGTATAAAAATGAGTTGTTAAAAATTGACGCAATTTGTTATTACTGATATTGTAACAGATAGAAACGGGACGAAGCTGTTTAAAATAAATTGACATTTAACAGAAATATAGTATACTTTCTAATGAATATTGTTTAGAAATTAAAAAACGAGATAGATTCTGGAGTTTTTGTATGAAAGCGTATAATC
>ERZ795048.4026-NODE-4026-length-10454-cov-6.171170_pt1 | contig 10454 bp, 6 predicted proteins | sample MGYA00375132_ERZ795048 | MGnify/ENA primary metagenome ERZ795048 (study PRJEB30177, sample SAMN05720225) | activated sludge metagenome | isolation source: Anaerobic digester | place: Hong Kong | collected 2014-12-17 ...
ATATGGGGGCCGGCGCATCTTTACAGGTGATTGGTCTTGTGACATATGACGGCACATCGTGGAGCGCGCCAACCCGGGTGCTCAGGCCCGATCAGACCATATATCCGCGTAAACCGGATTCAGATAATGATTACTGGGTGGGGTATTCAACACCGAATGCCATCGTGCTGAACGGTGAAGTGCATCTTTTCTTTGACGTCGCCCGTCAGTACGATAGTGCGCCTGCGCCTGTTGCGGAAACATGGCTCCAGGAGAGACTTCATCACGCGCGTTCGGCAGACGGCGTTACCGGATGGATTCAGGACAGTTCACCGATCAGATCGAAAACCGATTTCACATGGACACGGCGCGAGATCCGGTCACCTGACGCATTTCTCGACGGCACCATACTGCGGCTCTATTTTGCCGGAGATTCAATATATTATGACAACCAGTTCGGTATTGGTGTGATGACCTGCGATCTGGGAGCGGATTAGATCAATACTGTGGTGGGGTACAATAATTCCTGGCACCCGCAGTGGTGACTCCTTATTTGTTGTGTTTGCTTCATAAAATTTCTGTTGACAGGATGCTCTGAGGGCAAACGCTGAACATATATAATGCCGATGTCCATGGAGTGCTGACATGCATCATACCATATATCCGCTGTATAACGGGACCTTTACCGTGCGGTTTCAGGAACTCGAAACCCCTGGTTTCCCCAGGGTCGATGACATCCCCGGCTACGCGTTCCTCATTGTCGATGATGACGGGGGCGGTGTGGTGGTGGATACGGGGTTCAACCCGGACAATGTTCCCGGGGTCGGTTCCACCTGTACGAGGGACGCGTCACAGGAAATCCCTGCGGCCCTCGATTCCCTGGGTTTCCGGGCGGCCGATATACCTCTCGTGGTCATGACACACATGCACTGGGACCACACCGGCGGTATGGAGCACTTTACCGGGGCCCGGTTTTACATCCAGTACTTTGATTTCATGCAGATGCTGCATCTCAATCCCAACGAGGAGACCTACTACTGCCCGGACCACTGGATGGGGCTCCTGGACAGGGTGGTGCCGGTCCATGGCACCTGTGGATTGAAACCCGGCATCGAGCTGGTGCGCACCGGGGGCCATACCCACGGGCACCAGGCGGTGCGTGTCCGCACGTCTGAGGGGGTTGTGGTCCTTGGGGGCGATTCCCCCTTCAATTACGATTTTCTCTGGAAGAGCATATCGGAGGAAAACTGGCAGAAATACAGGGAAGGGCAGGGTGCGCGGTTTTACTGGAAGGAGGGGATGTTCGGGCGGCTCAGGGAGTGGGTCGATTCTCTCGATGTCGATGTTCCCTACATACATGAAAAAATGCCCCTCAGGGAAATTCATAAGCTCGGGGACAGGATGATATTTGCCCACGATCCCTCCCTGAAAGGTGTGGTCAGTATACCTGATCTGAAAAACTGAAACCCGGGCCTGACGCTACTGAAGTCTCAGCAGCCACCGGTACAGGGGACCGTATATGTCCCGGGGGGCCCTGTCAGCGAAGAAGATGTCGCTGTGGGCATAGTTGTATTTTCTCAGTATGGTTATATCTCCCCGCTGTATACCGTTCTGCGCCATAAACCACGTCATTCCCGACGGCATGGAATTTCCCGTATTGTTCAGGCCGCTGAGCACATAGAACACCGGGAGCCGTATGTCCTGTGACGGCGCAATGCCCATCTCCGGACAGTTGAAGCCCCGGAGCGATATCCGCCAGTAGTCCGCGAGAAGTTTCCCCGGATAAAAGAGCTCAAAGAGCCTTCCGGGTCCGCGGTCGGCCCCGGCATACCGGGCGATGTCGGTATACTCCCCTGTTTCACGGTGTCCCTTCCATCGGTACATGCCCATTGTGCCGGCGCCGGTGAGGTCCCCGGCACGCACCATCCAGGCGAAAGGGCTCCGGGAACGGGAGGGGTGCCCTGTCACGGTCCATTCGTAGAGCCATCCCGTCAATGCCCTGTTGGTGATGCCGCGCCTCTGTATTTCCGCGGGAAGATTGAAGGCACCGGCGAGGGGGCTCCGGCCATGGGGCTCCTTCGCGGCCAGCGCCAGTGCCAGGGACTGGAGCCCCGGGGAGGGACGGTATTCCATGTACAGGCCGCCCTGACTCATGAGCCTTTCGTGACGGGCCAGGCGCTTCCGGGCTTCTGTCCTGTTATCGGCATAACGCCCCCACTCGGGATTTTCATCAAGGAACACCAGTCCCCTGAGGCCGCCCGCGGCGGCATTTCCTCTTTCATCGCGGTAATGCGCATAGGCCATGACAAACTCCACGCCGTCGGACCATCCCCCCAGCACCACGGCGCCGCTTCGCTGCCGGGCCCTGCGCACCACCTCGCGGATGTCCCCGAGGAGCGTCCGGAACCCCCAGTACCGGAGGTATTCACGGCCCCCTTTCAGGTAGCTGGCGGACCTGTTCATTTTTCTGATTATCCCGGGCCGTGCCTCCGCGTGGTGCATGAATGTCTCTATGTCATGGTTCAGGGCGGCCCTGTCCTCGAGGAGTGTCTCGCGGCGGTTCACCGCCCACACCTCAAGGCCTCCCCGTTCAGCGAGGCTCCGCGCCATTCTGTCAAAATACCCCGCGCCCGAGGCATACCCCGACACCAGTACCAGTATAACGCCGGGGGCCCCGGATGAGGCGGTCCGGAAATAGCGGGTATATCCCACGCGGTTCAGGGCCTCCGGAGTATGGGGTTCAGGGCTGCCGGGTATTGTTCTGGTCTCCGTGCGGACCCGGGCCTCCGCGGCATCGGGGCATTGTCCGCACCGGGGAACGGCGATGAAGATGAAGAGCAGGGAGAGGGCAATGAGCTGTGGTTTCTTCATGGCTGTACCTGTTTCATGAATACGCTGTTGATCACGCCGTTACAGGGGACCGGCGCGGTGTCCGGTATGTACTGCGGTTACCTCCGGGCTTCGTCGCTGAGGGGACCGCCCGGGACCCCGGGGGTTCCTGTTTCAGGCGATTCGAACCCTTCAACGAGGGCCGCCGCAAGTTCCTTCAGCTCCTCCGCGGTGCTCTTCAGGGCGTTGATGGTGTCGCTGTTGCTCTGTACTGTCCTGTTGGTGTCGTCGATGGACGATACGATGTCATGGATGGCGTTTTCCTGTTCCACAATGGCAAACTCGATGCTTTCGAGCTTTTCACGCACCGTGGATATCTTCCGGTTCATCTCGTCTTTCAGCCTTTTCTGCTCGGCGATCGTTTTCAGGGTCTCCGCCGATTTCTGCTGAATGGTCCTTGATGTTTCAATGAGTTCCGTAATGAAGGTAATGATCGCATTAATTGCGCTGTTGCCGTTTTCGACATCCTCCCGGTTCTTTTCAATGAGCTCCCAGATCTGTTTCAGCTCCTGAGAGGAGTGGTCCGCCAGTTTCCCGATTTCCGTCGCAACCACCGCGAACCCGGTCCCGAATTCCCCGGCCCGGGCCGCCTCGATGCTGGCATTGAGGGAAAGGAGGTTGATGCGGTCAAAGAAATCTTCGATTATCGTGATTACGGAAATAATGCTGGCGGAGTTTTCCAGTATCTTTTTGTTTATGTCGTCCAGCACCTTCGATGATTCCTCACCTTTTTCGGCTTTCGTCATGAACCCCGTAAACTCCAGGGATATCTCGCTGCCCATTGACTTTATGATGTCAATGTAGGAGGACAATGTTTCCATGCTCTCAATGAGGTCCTTTACGCTCCCTGTCTGCTCACGGGTCGACTGCGTGACATTGGTGGTGTTCGCGGAAATCTCCTCCATCGTGGCGGTGAGCTGTTCCATGGAGGCCGCCTGGCTCTGGGCATTGCTGTTGAACTGGGTGATTATTTCGTTGTGTGCCGTCGTCGCATCGTTCAGCTTTTTCGAAGTCCCCTGAATGGTTTCCATCATGGTTATAATGGTGTCGTACTGCGCTTTGTTTTTTTCAAGTTCCTCTTCGGTTTTTTCCACCGCGCGTTTCAGAAAACTGCTCACGACGGTACAGACAATATACAGGCATATGAGGGTTATGATGCCGTCCAGAAACGACGTCCGTGCGGTATTTGCCACGGGCCCCGCGGCAATGGGCATGGCTTTGAGGAAATAGTATGCGCTGTGAGTTACAAGGAACAGAAAAAGGATCGCGGTGGATACAAAGACCCGGGAGAACATGGTGGCGAAGGCCAGGGCGACATACATGAAATACCCCATGGAGACACCCGCCACCGAGGGGTCGCGAAGTACAAAACCCAGGGCTGCGATGGCTGATACCGAGAGAGCCATGAAATTTGCTGAACCCTGGACCTTCCCCGTTTTCACGAGTGCAAGACAGACCATCGTGATGAAGAGCACCGGAAGGGCCATGATAAATATTTCAAAAAAACGTCCCCGCATAATAAAGAACGCCGTTGCGGTCAGCGTCGACATGAGGATGAAAAGTGAAACGCTCAGTATGACCATGAACTGGGCTTTTTTCAGCATCACGAAATTGTCGCCGCCGGTCCCCTTTATGAAGTACTGCAGCAGTGCTGTGAAAGGTTTCTTCATGTGTATTTGCGCGCCCCCACTATCACTCTGATGGTGTTGATCACCACAAAGGCCGTGAATGCGGACCATGAAATCAGGTGACCAGCGAAATATATCCCCGCGGGGAGGAGCGCTGTTATCAGTCCCATGAGAATGGTGGAGTCCCCCACAAGTTTTGCAAGACCTTCGGGGTCCTTTATCGTCTGTTTGTTGCTCTCATTGACGCCGGCAACGAGGGTGAGCTGCTTTTTCAGCCTGATACGGATCCCCACCATAATGTGAATCAAACCCGTAATGACAAGAATAATGAATAGTATACACATGCCGCCTTTCATGGATTACACCTCTTTCTGGAAAATTACAAAACATTTGCCCCGGGGTCTTTCTTTGTCAAATATTTTATCCCTTCAGTATTCTACTTGATGATATTACGGGCAGAATTTACAATGAATGCCGGGCGTAGGGAATGCGCCCAATTTACCATATGAGTGATGGATGATGTTTCTCTCTGACAGTGAAATTGACACATTTTTGGAGCAGTATGTAAATGATCCCCCGTCGAGGAAATCACTGCTGGCATCACTCCGTCATGACGCGGGCAGGTTTTTTCTCAACGTTCCCGTATATGGCGCGGCAAGAAGAGTGGCAATGTTCCTGAAAGACGGGCCTTTCTCTGTCTATTATGAATTTGAAAAAGGCCTTTCTTCGTATCTTCATCCTTTCCTTTCACGGATAAACGGGACAATAATCACCGATATTATGATAAACAGCCACTTTAACCGGAAATATGAAGCGTACCGGAAAAAGGCCGAACGTATCCTTCGCCGCAAAGGCGGCCCGTCATTTGAATCCCTGGGGGAGATCATTCCTGAGATGGTTGCCGGTGACGGACATTATATGGCAATCAAGTTCTCGGATATCATTCTCAGCGGCAGGTTTAATGAACTGCACCGGGTGTTCCGTCCCATCGAGCACACTGTGATGAACATGAAAAAGCTCCTCGGCCCGGAGGAGGAAGCGAATATACGGAATGTCCGCCGGCTTTTCGAGCGGTATCTGAAATCCAATTCGCGGTCTGATGGCCCGCGGTGTATCATGCGGATGGAATGGGACGATGAGCTGAAAAAATACTGCCCTTATTTGAGAGACGAAGACGCTGCGGAGGAAGGTGCCCATGCCTCCCGCGGATATGGTGCCGCTGGTATGACTGAACCGGCATCCCCTGTGGAAGATGCTGCCGTTGAAGAGGAGACGGCATCAACGAAAGAGGCCGGCGAACATGCCGCTGAGGAAGCGCCGAAGCCGGTGAATGAAGCGATCATTAAAAAATATGCCGCGGTGCTGAAACAGAATTTTTTCAATAAGCTTCCCCCCGATGATGAAGAGAAGCTTATAGTGATCCTTGACGGGGTTTTCGAAAAGAATAAAAAGAAATCAGGCGAGGAACAGGCCCTGGCAATACTTGAGGGCCTTGCGGAAATCTGGCTTGCAGATGAATCCCTTGATGAATGGAAATGTAATGTGATCCGTTCCTATATCGCGGCGCGTCTTGAAGGGGCGATGTATATTGTACCGTCACGCGGTGATGACATCGAGGTGGAACGTCCTGAGATCATGGTTGATGAAGAATATGCCGGAGACTATCATGAAGCCGCAGGCTCACCCCGTGATCCCGGGGAAATGGAGGATATAGAGGTGCTGGACTCCGGTGACCTTCACTTCCTGGAGGATGATGGCGCCGGGTCCGGTGAGATGGGGAATTTTAAGGTACGGGAAGGTGAAGAAGAAACCTCCGGAGCAGGATTTGCTGTTGCCGGTGCCGATGATATCACCCCGGACAATTTTGAAATTGCTGAACAATCAGTGCAGGAAATAGAAGAACGGGAATTCATTACTGATGGCGATATGGAAGGATCATTCACTATTGCAGAAGAGGAGATAACGGAGCTTCGTGAGGCTGAGATACCGGAAAAGGAACAACATGAATTGGGGTCTTTCGCGATCAGTGATAAAACGGAACGTGAGCTTGATACATTTGATATAGCTGATGAGGCAGAGGATGAATCGGGAGAGGCCTTTGATATTCAGGATAAAGGAGCCGGACTTCCTGAAGGAACCGGTGCGGCGCATCCTGAACTTGAAGAGGGTACAGATGAAGGGGCATTTTCCATTAAGGAACGCACGTCTATAGCAGGGCAGGGGATAACAATTGCTGCGGCTGTTGATCAATTTGAAGAGACCATTGAACGAATACGTGCTTCTGAAGAAAAGGAACTGGAACATGGATTGGCGCTCCTGCACGGTGAGGAGGATCCGGAAAAATTCCTTGATGCCGCACTGAAGCTCCACGAAACCATGGTACTTGATGAACACCGCTTTGCTGTTGCGGGGGAACTCGCGGGAGGCGATACCTTTTTCGGAGACCTCATGGGGCTCCTGTCCAGAATGTCGCGTATTCTATCCTCCCGTGAACTCATTGCCTATGTGGATGAGCTCATTGATACGATGGAGCAGGATGAGTCCATTATGGAGGAACATCCCGATGTCATACCGCGCCTCCTGGCGTACAGGGACAGTATCGTGGAGGACCCCGCAGAACTGCTGCAGGAGGTAAATTCCCGCCTGGCGGAAATCACACATGAGTGCGGAGATGACACAGAGCGCTGTGTTGTCCTGCAGTGCCGGTATCTGCGGGAATGCCTGGATGATGAAAGGTTCTCCCCGGTGAAAAAGACACTGCTAAGGATCATGGAAAACCTCCTCCTGAAGGATGATCCCGATGCAGTGAAGCGCCTTCTTGCTGCCGACGATCCCGACACAAAACATGTACTGCGTCTTATACAGGATGAAACCGGCAAGGACCCCCTGAATATACGGGAATTTTTTATACGGCAGAAGGAGCATGAGGAGGTTTCCCGCTTCCTGATCAAAACAACCGCCGGCGAACGTGACAGGGAAGACATTGTCATGACACTCAACGAAGAGGAGGCGCCGTCCTCCCTGCGTTTCTTTATTCAGGAGGCTGATAAATCCAGCATGTTTGAAGAGGCGTTTCTCAAGATCACGAAATCTGCTGACTTTTCATACAAAGATAAAATACTGCTCCTTGAGAAATGGCTGAAGCCCCGTGCTGAGGCGGAAGGGTGGCTTGAGGAGGGGCGCGAAGATAAAATCGCCCGCATAGACAGGATGGTGCTCTATTACAGCGGGTTTCTAGAAAAAAATGATGAAGTCCGTAAAGCCATTGTGAACCGCGGGACTGTTACACGAAAAGAACAGTCATCCAAAGCGCAGAAGGTTGAGGAAAGGGAACCGGTGTCACGGAAAAAACCTGATGCAGCTGAGGATGAGGATATAGCGGCAGATGATCCCGCGTTTCAGCAGCTGGTGAAAATTATCAGGTCATTCTCCGACGTGATTGAAGAGACCGAACCGCTTCTCCGTACATTTGAAGACATGGTGCGGGAGGAACACCGGGAGGCACTGGAAAGACTTATCGCGAAATACAGGGGTAACAACAGGGAACTCATAGAAAGAACGGACAGGATGATCAGTTCCGGAGAACCGGACGAAGAGCTCCCTGACCGCCTGAATACCGCCTCCTCCATGATGCAGTATATCTGGAGCAGAAAGGTCATGGAGCGCCGCAAGGCATCGGATCTCGCGGAGGTATTCAAAGGTTTTAAGGACAATAAGGAGTATTACAGCAAACTTGACCGCATAATGAAGATTATTAAAATCAACAACAAGAATGATCTTCTGAAAACAACTGTTGACCGCGAACTGAAGCTGATCCATGACATTGAAGCCAGCCTCAATCCCGACGACCTGAAGGGGCTCTGGCGGAAAACCGTCAACCGGAAGAACAAGGACCGGATCAAACTCTTCCGGGAGCTTTTGGACATCGGGCAGGAAAACGGATAGCACTCTACACGTGCCGGTATCAACCCCCATAAAAAATTCTTGCAACATTTCAGGCCCCGTATTGTATGTACGTAATGACCGGGAACGGCTGTGTCCGGAAATTGACACGGTGTCCGCAATGACAGGGGCATGTTCCCGGGAATGCCACATTATAGAAAACACCGAAGTGAAGAAGCGGAGCAGGATATGAGAAACGGAGGAATAATGATATCATCAAAGGCCAGGGACGTGAAGCCCTTTATTGTAATGGACGTAATGGCACGGGCCGAGGAACTTGAGAAGCAGGGAGAGGACGTGGTGCACCTTGAAGTGGGTGAGCCCGATTTCGATACTCCCGCCGTGGTCCAGGAAGCCGCCATTGAAGCCATAAGGTCCGGAAGGACCCACTATACCCATGCCATGGGGCTCCTGGAACTCCGCGAGGTGATCTGTGAACATTATAAAAAGGAGTACGGTGTCGATATCTCTCCCGACCAGATAATGGTCACCTCCGGCACGTCCCCGGCGCTCCTCATGATGATGATAGCGCTCCTTGAGCCCGGTGACGAGGTGATTGTGTCAAACCCCCATTACGCCTGTTATCCCAACTTTGTGCGTTCCGTTGACGGGAACCTTGTGGAGGTGCGGACCTATCCCGAGGACGGGTTCCAGTACCGCCCGGAGGAGATACAGAAGGTCCTTACGAAAAAGACCCGGGGTATCGTCATCAATTCACCTTCAAACCCCACGGGCATTGTGATGACCGAACAGAACCTGAAGGACATCGCGCGGTTTACCGACCAGTATATCATTTCCGATGAAATATATCATGGCCTTGTGTATGAGGGTAGGGCCCGTTCCATTCTCGAGTTTACAGACAGGGCTTTTGTTATTAATGGATTTTCAAAACTCTATGCCATGACGGGATGGCGCCTGGGGTACCTCATCTTCCCGAAAAAGTTTTCCGACGCCATGAAACGCATCCACCAGAGCTTCATGATCTCCGCCAACAGTTTTGTGCAGTGGGCGGGGATTGCGGCCCTCACGCAGGCGCAGGATGAAGTGGAGAAGATGAAGGAAATCTTCAACGAACGCCGCATCTACATGGTGAACCGCCTGAAGGAAATCGGTTTTAAAATCCACCATGAGCCCACAGGGGCCTTTTATGTCTTTGCCGATGCCCGGGAGTACTGCACTGACTCTTTTAAGGAGGCGTTTAATATTGTGGAAACGGTGAAGGTGGGAGTGACCCCCGGAATCGACTTCGGTTCAGGCGGCGAAGGGTTCCTGCGGTTTTCCTATGCCAACTCTCTCGACAACATAAAGCGCGGCCTTGACCGCGTGGATGAATATATCAAAACCCGGTACCGTTAGCAGTATGGTATCGGCACTTGTTTCCGCGCTCCTCACAGGAGCATGTTTCCCATCGACATTTTTTTCCATCGCTGCCTTTGTGTCCCTGGTGCCGCTCTTCCGGAGCATAGAAAAGGCAGGTTCAATGAGACAGGTTTTCCTGCGGGGTTTTGCCTTCGGCGGGGTCTTCGGCTGTGTTGTGGCGTACTGGATTTTTATCGCGGTGCGGTATCAGTACGAAGCGCCGCTGTGGGTCGCGGTATTTTTTCTTGTGATTCTCACCTGTCTTCCTCTGGGGGTGCTCTTCGGCCTGTTCGCGGCGGGGTACCGGTATCTCCAGTCAGAAAAGCCCTTGTTCTTTTTCATAATACTTCCATCACTCTGGATAGTGTGTGAATATCTCCGGGAGCTGGTGCCGTTGTTCCTTCCCTGGGGATTCATGGGGTACGCGATGGCGGGGTTCCCCCGGTTCATTCAGGGAGCCGATGTGGCGGGGATATACGGCCTGTCATTCATTGTGGTGTTTGTAAATTCCATGGTACACTATATCACCCGTTCTTTTTCACGGGGCGATATAAAACGCATCATTCAGGAACATACAGTTGCATCCGCAGTCAGGGAAACAGCATCAACAAAGCACTGGTCACTTATTGCAGTCATCACTGCGGTGTCGATACCGCT
>ERZ795048.4028-NODE-4028-length-10452-cov-3.206213_pt1 | contig 10452 bp, 9 predicted proteins | sample MGYA00375132_ERZ795048 | MGnify/ENA primary metagenome ERZ795048 (study PRJEB30177, sample SAMN05720225) | activated sludge metagenome | isolation source: Anaerobic digester | place: Hong Kong | collected 2014-12-17 ...
ATTCACTTGTCAAAGAAGCTCCTGCAGGAATGTCTTCTGATGAAACGGCTGAGTTTTTTGATTATTACGGCTGTTATATAGAAAGCTTTACTTCTAATAATACTGCAGGCTATAGATTGTATGTGCCGAAGAAGTTTTTTAATGATGTCTTTCCTTTATTTGCTAAACTTTTAACTAATTCTTTATTGCCTGAAAAAGAATTTGAGATTTTAAAAAGCAAATACCGTGAGACTTTAAAGATCAATCTTACAAAAACTAAATATGTTGCAATGAAAGGTCTAAATACAGAGCTGTTCGGGCAACAACATCCCAGAGGTTATCAGATAGATCTGGTAGATGTGGAAAATATTTCTCTTGAGGATATAAAAAACTTTGTAACCAATAATTATATAATAGCCGATAGTATTATCATGATTTCAGGAATGGTAGATAAGGAAATAATCCTGCTTATTGATGAGTATTTCGGTGATAAGAAGTTGCAAAAATCACACAAAAAACAAATACTTCCGGCTCTGGAATCAAAGAATGAATTCAAATTGTATGAAATGAAGGAGTCGGTGCAGTCAAGTATTTATATTGGGAAAAACCTTGGTTTATTGACTGATAATGAACTTATAGATATAGATATTTTAAATACAGTTCTTGGCGGATACTTTGGCTCAAGATTGATGAGAAATATTAGGGAGGACAAAGGTTATACTTATGGAATAGGTTCTTTTATTGCAGAATATAACGATTGTGCTGTTTTGAAAATCACATCCGATGTCGGAGTTGATGTAACTCAAAAAGCTATTGATGAGATTTTTAAAGAGATTAGATTACTTACCGAAAAAAGAATTCGTCCTAAGGAATTGGATATTGTGCGTAATTTTATGTTAGGAGAAATGATGTCATCACTTGATGGTGTATTTCAAATGTCGTCAGTATGGGAGAAAATGATAACAACTCATAAGAGTCCGGAGTTTATTGACAAGCAAGTCAGGAGATTAAAAAGCATTAAACCGGCAGATATTTATACAATTGCTAACCAGTATCTCAGTTTATGCGATTTCCATACTGTTGTGGCAGGTAAAATATAGTTGATGTTATCTGAGCATTATTAAATTTCCTAGTTAAAAATAACCGAATGTATAAAAATTTTGAACAAAACATGAATTCAATAAAACTTATTAACATTTTTTGGCTTCGTTAAAATGTTGTAAATCAGTATATTATAAATTTTATTAAGAAAAAAGTGATTTTTTGTAAAAATAATTCGTATTTTTTTTGTCTATGTAAAAAATAAATTGTACATTTGTATAAGAAATGGTCTAAAGTGAAAAAACTGTCAATTTTAATATTAGTAATTTTTTCAATGAGTTTTATTGTTAATGCTCAAATGAAAGATGATTCTAATTTATTGTGCAGTGCAGAAAAAACCATTTTTCCTGACGGAGGGAAAAGCACAAAATCAGATGTTAAACCTTGCGAAATCACAGCAAATCCTTCTCAAGAAATTGTTAGCGTCAAATTAAATGTAAATTCAAATATTGAAAGCATCAAAATGATTGATAACAATTCTGGAATTGTCTTTGAAACCGGCAAATCAAGAGGTGCAGCTGGGTCAGTTATTGACATCCCTATTGATGACATGGACGCTGGAACTTATTTTGTACGTGTTCAGACAGAATCTGGTGTACAAGTTCAAAGAATTATTATTGCTAAATAATATTACATTTTCATAATAACAAAAAGATATAACGATTGCAGTCGTTTTTTTTATTTATACACAAATTCAAATGGTTTTTTTGAACGCACACTAATATTTATTCATCCCAAATTCTTTTGTTATAAGTTAAAAGACTGTCAGTCAATTAAGTATAAATACTAATTATTTTTGGTAAATCTACCCAGCAAAAACAGTATTTCCTATCTATTCTTATTAATTAATAGGTAATACTTTTGCGATTATATAATTATATTATAATCATATAAATGAAGTACTACGATTTATTAATGCATGATGTAAGGTTTAAAGAAGCCTCTACCGCATGTATGAACTGTGGAGTATGCACAGCTATATGTCCGGCAGCAGAATTTTACAAGTACGATCCCAGGCAGATTATGAATATTGTCCAATCACGAGATGATAAAAAGATAGAAGATTTACTTAGAAGTGAGACTATTTGGTACTGTGGGCAATGTATGTCATGCAAAACACGTTGTCCTAGAGGCAATGTACCTGCCATGGTAATATCAGTTTTACGTAGATTTTCACAAGAATTGGGATTTTTTATTGTTAGTGAGAAAGGAAGACAACAATTCGCCGTAAAAAGAACAGTTGGTGACAACATCATTAACACTGGTTATTGCGTACATGTAGATCATGTATCTCCAAAATTACACCCCGAACAAGGACCAATTTGGAAATGGTATGTTGAAAACGCTGAAGAAGTTGCAGACCGTTTAGGAGCTAATTACAACAAATATGGTGCAGGGGCATTGAGAAAAATAAGCAAAGAAAACCTCGACGAAGTTAAGAAGATTTTTGATGTGACAGGTGGAAGTAAACTATATGAAGATATTGAACAATATTCTGCCGAAAAAGCAAAAAGTCTAAAAATGAGCATTGATAAAGAAGGATTAAATAATGAATATTTCTTTCATACATATATTGAAAATTCAAACAATCATCAAAAATAAATGAGATGACAGAAAAAAAACACTTTTGGAACGAATATCAAAAAGAAATTGCTGATGATAATTATTTCTATGAGCGCAGTTGCATCAGACAATCTTTTTTTCCCGGCTCCGAAACTGCATTTCTAAATATATTGAGAAATGAATTAGGATTAACTATCATAGATGATCCTAATCAACATACTTGTACCGGTATAGGATACCATTCTGACGTTGTACCATTCGATACAACAATGACAATTTGTGCAAGGTTGTTCTCTCTAATGACAGATAAAGAGCTTACTAACTTTGTACCATCATGCGTAACTTCATTCGGAATTTTTACGGAAGTTATTGAAACATGGGCACAATTCCCGGAGGAATTAGAAAAAACAAGACAATTCTTAAGAAAAGCAACAGGTCGTGAATTCAAAGTACCCGAAAATATTGCTCATCCTTCTGATATAATTTACAAATACCGAAAGGAACTAAAGAAAAAGATGAAATATCAGCTGGTGAATTGTCATACAGGTAAGCCATTAAAAGTAGTCGAGCATATAGGTTGTCATTATGCAAAAATTTTCTCGAAACATTCTGTAGGTGGAGCTGAGTTCCCACAGGTACTTGCCGGAATGATAGAAGAATGGGGAGGTCAGGTTATTGATTATCCTGAAAGAAGACATTGTTGTGGTTTCGGATTTCGCCAGTATCTTGTTATGGCAAACAGAGGGTATTCCGTTGCGAATACAAAGAAAAAATTTGAGTCAATGGAACCTTATAAACCTGATTTTGTACTTACAAATTGTCCTGGCTGTACAATGTTTATGGACAGATGGCAATATACAATTGCTGAAATGGAAGGAAAAACCTATGATGAGCAGCAAATGGGAATTCCTGTACTTACTTATGAAGAATTAACAGGATTGCTGTTAGGCTACAATCCCTGGGATTTGGGATTTCAGGTTCATCAGGTTCAGGTCGAGCCTCTGCTTGATAAATTAGGGATAAAATATGATTTGAAAGATAAATTTACAGGAGTTACAGGAAAATATCTTGGGGAACCTGAAAAACCTGAATATTTGAAAGTATGTTATGAATGACAAACATGTTATAATTATTGGTGGAGGACCTGCCGGAATTGAAGCAGCAAATTATCTTGCAAATAATGGCATTAAGATAACATTATTTGAAAAAGATGAACATCCGGGTGGTAATATTAAAAACTGGGCTAAACTCTTTCCTGATTTCGGTGATGCATCTGTTGTTAGGAAAGAAATTACAGATAAGCTTAAACATGAAAATATCAAGTTTATAAATAATACTAAAATCGAAAGACTTTATCAGGAGAATAATCACTGGGTTGCATTGACAGATAATGAAAAATATTATGGAGATATCGTACTGCTAGCTACAGGCTTTGAAGTATTTGACGCAAAGAGAAAAGAAGAGCTGGGATATGGTATTTATGATAATGTAATTACATCTGTTGATTTTGAGAATATGTACAAATCCGGGAAAATGCTTACAAACGAGGGGAAAATTCCAGATAGTATTGCATTTTTAAATTGTGTTGGTAGCCGTGATGAAAAAGTCGGGAATCATTATTGTTCCAGAGTTTGTTGTATTACTGCCGTAAAGCAAGCCATTGAATTTAAGGAACTTGTTCCTGATGCTCAGGCATATTGCTTTTATATGGATATGAGAATGGCAGGTCAGTTTTATGAAGAATTATATCGTAAATCACAAGAAAAATATGGGGTAAACTACATTCGAGGACGTATTTCAGAAGCTGCTGTAACAATGGATAATAGGATACAAATAAAGGCTGAAGACACATTGTCGGCACTACCGATGAAAATGACTGTGGATATACTTGTTTTGATGGTTGGGATAGAATCTTCCGAATCAACAGCAAAAATAAGTACTGACAACAATATTGTTGGACCTTATGGGTTTGCTAAAAGCAAATCCTTATTTGGAATGGACAATCTTACCGAAAAACCGGGACTTTTTTTGGCTGGAACATGTAAAAGACCTTTAACACTTCCTGAAACGATAGCAGATGGACGTTCTGCAGCAGTTGAAATTATGAATTATTTAAAATCATAATCATGAAAAATTGGGGATTTAACATATCAAAACCACGTGTAATTGATTGGGATAGTGCAGATACATCCGAATATGCAAAAATTATAGAAAAAGTCCCTTCAGCCCAAAGATGTTTAATGTGTGGGGCTTGTGCAGCAACCTGTTCAGCTTCCAACCATGTTGATTTTAATTTCCGTAACTGTCATTTAAAATATAGAAGAGGACAATTTGAAGGACTGGCTGAAGAACTGGATAAATGTATGTTATGCGGTAAATGTAAATTAGTATGTCCCAGGGGTGTTAATACCAGAGCTATTATTTATAATATGAGAATTTTTATTAACAATTTAGACTATAAAAATATCGAACAATGAATTTCCATCCGTTCATATTACCCTTTGCAATTGGTGCAATTTTATTATTTGCAGTAATTACTTTTAAATTTGTAATGTGGATAAGAAATCTGGATCGCAAACAAAGATATTATGTAAATAAAAACTTTTTTAGTTTTAAAACCATTTCGGCTATTTGGGAAATATTTCGAGAAGCTTTAATCCATCGTAATATTTACAAAAAAAATCCTTTGTTGGGCTATATGCACATGAGTCTTGCATTTGGTTGGTTTTTGTTAATAGTTGTCGGAAAAATAGAATCTTCATTCTATGCTGGGACAATGTTTGAAGAACCCTGGCTTGCAATATTTTTTAAGTATTTCGCAAAAGAACAACACGAATACTTTGGAGCTGCATTCTTTTCGTTTACTATGGATTTGCTGTTGTTGATTGTATTAAGTGGATTGTCTTTAGCAATTTTTAAAAGATTCAAATCGAGATTTCTCGGAATGAAAAAAGCTACCAGGCACAACAGATTTGATAGAATTGCTTTAGCATCCTTGTGGTGGATTTTTCCTCTACGACTATTAGCAGAGAGCAATACTGCTGCAATTTCGGGAAATGGAGATTTCTTAACAGGATCTATTGGTAATTTACTAAAAGCCCTACCTGTAGAATCAATGGAATTACCACTATGGTGGGGATATTCATCAGTTTTATGCTTGTTTTTTGTTAGTTTACCGTTTTCAAGATATATGCACATACCAACCGAAATTGTATTAGTCTTTCTACGTAAATGGGGTGCAACAATTGGTGAACAATATTCCGGATTAACAGATATTCAAATAAATTCGTGTTCACGATGTGGAATTTGCATTGATGCCTGCCAACTCAATTTTGCTGCCTCGATAAATAATGTTCAGTCGGTTTATTTTATCCGCGATACCAGATATGGAAGTCTTACAGATAATGTAGCAAACAACTGTCTGATGTGTGGTAGATGTGTCGAAGCTTGTCCGGTCGGAATTGAACTGACATTGATCAGACAACAATTGAGAAATAAAGCTGAAATACCCGGCAAACATTATTTTGATTATAATAAAGCTGAAATAAGTAAAAACAAAGCAGATATTGTATATTTTGCAGGATGCATGACTCACTTGACTCCAACTATTATCATTGCAATGAAAAAGATTTTTGAAGAAGCTGGAGTAAAATATTGGTTTATGGATGAAGACAAAGGTTTGTGTTGTGGGAGACCAATGAGACAACAGGGTTATATTCAGCAATCAAAAGATCTGATTAGTAAAAATATGAGGCTGATAGCTTCTTCAGGAGCAAAATTACTAGTTACTTCTTGTCCTATTTGTTATAAATCCTTTACTGATGAATATGTACTTGATATCCCTGTTATGCACCATAGTGAATATATAAAAACTATTATAGATAAAAAACTGATAAAACTACAAAAATCTAAAAAAAGTATAGTATTTCACGATCCATGTGATTTGGGCAGAGGTTCAGGTATTTACGAACAACCTAGAGAAATTATAAAACAAATAGGAGAGTTGCATTCATGTGAGCTTGAACGGGAAGAATCATTATGTTGTGGTGGAAGTTTATCTAATGCCGTTATCGAACTTGAAACTCAAATAAAAATAAGAGATCATGCGTTAGAAGTTTTAACAGAGTCAAAGCCTGAAATTTTAGCTACTGCTTGTCCATTATGTAAAAAATCGTTTATCCACGGAAACAAAGCAAAAGTTATGGATATCGCAGAAATTGTTGCAGAAAACATAATTTTACAATCTAAAATAAAAACAGTAAAAGAGAGATCATTAAATAGTACCAAACAAATAAGAACCAAAATAAATTAACCAGTTATGATAGTAGACATTTTTGACAGGCTTCAAGAAGCCAGAGGACCACTTGGACAATATCAGCAGAAAGCTGAAGGGTATTTTATGTTTCCGGAACTTGAAGGTGAAATAAAACCAAGAATGATATTTCAAGGACGTGAAGTTTTAACATGGAGTTTAAATAATTATCTGGGACTTGCAAACAATCCTGAGGTTAGAAAAGCAGATGCTGAGGCTTGCGAAAAATATGGAATGGCGTATCCTATGGGAGCTAGAATGATGTCAGGTCAGACTAAATATCACAAAGAACTTGAAGATAGACTGGCAAAGTTTGAAAAGAAGGAATCTGCTTTTCTGTTGAATTACGGCTATCAGGGTATGGTTTCAATTATAGATTCACTGGCAACAAGAAAAGATGTTATTGTATATGATTCTGAAGCACATGCCTGTATTATGGACGGAATATTTTTACATAAATCAAAGGGGGGTAGGAGCTTTGTATTCCCTCATAATGATATTGAACGTTGTGCAAAAATGCTAAAATTTGCCACAAAAAACGCCGAAGAAAATGGTGGTGGTGTTCTTGTAATTACTGAAGGCGTATTTGGTATGGCTGGAGATTTAGGGAATTTAGCAGAAATAGTAAAACTAAAAAATGATTTTAAATTCCGTTTAATGATTGATGATGCTCATGGATTTGGAACAATGGGTAAAACCGGAGCAGGTACTAGTGAACATTTTGGAGTAATGGATCAGGTGGATATCTATTTTGCTACATTTGCAAAAGCTATGGCAGGAATAGGTGGATTTGTAACCTCACATAAATTCATTATTGATTCATTAAAGTATAATATGCGTTCCCAGATTTTTGCTAAATCTTTACCAATGCCTATGGTATTTGGAGCTTTAAAAAGATTGGAAATGCTTCAAAACGAACCTGAACATAAGGCAAATTTATGGAAAATTGCCAAAGCATTACAAAATGGTTTGAAAGAAAGTGGATTTAATATCGGAAATACCGAATCTCCTGTAACTCCTGTATATTTTAGCGGTTCAGTACCCGAAGGAACAAATATTGTCGTTGATTTGCGTGAAAATTACAATATTTTCTGTTCAATTGTGGTTTATCCTGTCGTTCCAAAGGGAGTTCTTATGTTAAGGCTTATACCAACAGCTGTTCATACTCTTGAAGATGTTAAAGAAACGATTGACGTATTTAAGAAAATTAAAATAAATCTTGACTCCGGAAAATATAATACATCCGAAATTCAATCAATGAAAATAGGATAGTTATTAAACTTAACTAAATTTGTAAAATTATTAAAATACATTATAAGTATTTGACAATAAAAAATTTCAGATATGAAAGACAGTAAATATTATTTAAAATGTGTAAAATGCGACCATATAACTCCCGATTTTGGAACATGGTTTGAACAAAATCAAGTTTGTCCTGAATGTGGCAGCAAACATTCAGAAGTATGGTACAACAGTGATTATAAAGAATTGCCGTACATTCTTAAAGGAAATCCGGACAGTTTCTGGCAATATTTTTATTATTTGCCACTTGAGAAAAGGGAGAATATAATTTCAAGACACGAAGGTTCTATACCAGTACAACAGTGGTGGTTCCTCGAAGATTTTGTAAAGGACACTTACGGGCTTGATATAACAGTTTACGTGTACCGAAATGACATGAACGGGGGTACAGGAACTTTTAAAGATGTAGCAGCAGCTCTTGCAGCAAGCATTTTAAAAGAACACGATATAAAGCAATATTGTGTTGCATCTACAGGAAATACAGCCACATCATTTGCAAAATATTTAGCCATTGCGGGTGTTAATTGTTCAGTATTTATTCCGGACAATGCTTTAAAAGCTTCCGAAGCAATGATTAGTTCATTCGGACAAAGGGTATTTAGGGTAAAAGGCGATTATTCAAAAGCAAAAGCAATAGCTAGTGAATATTCAAAGAAACACAAAATTTTAATTTCATCAGGTAATATTGATCCTATCAGAGTTGAGGCAAAGAAAACTATGGTTTTTGAATGGTTACGTCAGATAGAAAAAGTTCCTGATGTCTATATTCAGGCAATCAGCGGAGGAACAGGTCCAATAGCTATTGACAAAGGAATAAGAGAAATTTTATCTGTATATCCTGAACTGAAAAATCCAAAATTCATAATGGTACAACCTGACAAGTGCGATCCAATGGTTCGTGCATGGGAAGATGCTGAATCAAAAGGATTTCCGGAAGGATTTGAGAATGAGTATCCGATTTTAGATAATCCACAAACTGAGGTGCCAACACTGGCAACAGGAAATCCTGCAACTTATCCTATAATTTCAAAACTTGTAAAAGAATCAGAAGGAACTTTTCTGCGAATGAAAGAGAGCCAAATGGTGGCGATAGGTAAGCTTATTGCTTTTGAACGTAAAATAAATATCGGTCCTGCTTCCACAGTATGTTTCGGAGGTTTTTTTGAAGCATTAAAAAAAGGCTTGATAGAAAACGGTCAAAGCGTGATGATAAATATAGGAGAAAGCGTAAGACGTGCTCCTGATTTCGTGGAACAAATGATTTATACAACCAAAATTGTTGATTCAGTAGATGAGTGTGAACCTCATCTTTTGGATGATTATAGGAAACAATTGTGGGACGATGTCCTGGAAAAGTAGAAAAAAGCATAGGGTTTAAGGCATGGCGCTTGGAGCTTTGTTGCTTAATATAAATCTCTATAATTATATTAAATAAAATAATTACTAATTTTTAAGATGAGTACATTTAGATTTGAAGATTTGATAATTTGGCAAGAAAGTATAAAAATAGCTGATGAACTTTTCAATATTGCTGATAAAGCTAATACTGAAAAACTATTTCGATTTGCAGAGCAGCTAAGAGGTGCTGCTATGAGTATTTCAAACAACATTGCTGAAGGAAGCGGATCTTATTCTAATAAAGACTTCGCAAACTATTTAGCAATTTCTAGGAAATCTGTCTTTGAATGCGCCAACATTTTAATTCTATTTAAAAATAAAGATCTTATTAATGAAGAAAAAAAAGAAAGCCTATTTAAACGTTTGTCTGTCCTTAGTGCTCAAATTACAAATTTCAGGCAAATGCTTATTAAGACGAAATCTTTAAAAACAAAACAATAACCGAAATAAAGTTCAATATTTCAGAAAAAAATGAATAAACTATTTCTATTTCTCAAAGTTTTTGTGACCAAAAGGATGGCTCAAGCCTATGCTCCATGCTCCATACTATTTATATTTTATTACAATCTAAAATAGTCATAAATGCTTTCAATCTCAAATAAAACCATCTGGATAACCGGTGCCTCTTCTGGTATTGGAGAAGCTTGTGCTTATAAGTTTGCAAATGAAAATGCTAACCTTATCCTTACAGCACTGGAAACTGATAAACTTGAAGCAGTAAAGCAAAAATGTTTGTCTTATGGAGGTAAATGCGAAGTATTGCCATACGATTTGTCTGATATTGACGGAATTGATGA
>ERZ795048.4031-NODE-4031-length-10448-cov-4.796209_pt1 | contig 10448 bp, 9 predicted proteins | sample MGYA00375132_ERZ795048 | MGnify/ENA primary metagenome ERZ795048 (study PRJEB30177, sample SAMN05720225) | activated sludge metagenome | isolation source: Anaerobic digester | place: Hong Kong | collected 2014-12-17 ...
GCCATTGATCTCTTTCGTTATGCATTTTTGCATATGAAGACCTAAAAGGTAGTTGAAGGTTTCAACCAGATCAACAGCCTTTTCCGTGTCGTAGGTAAAACCGTCCCAGATCTTCAGTCTGTAGTCCCACGGGTCTTTCATTGCTTCGGTGTTAACCAGGGTGTTACTCCCTTTCGTTTCAAACTCGAGGAAATATTTCGGGATATACTGATCGAATTCCAGTGCTTTCTGTACTGTCTCTTCGGAGGCATTGAATGCTATATTCTCAAGAGCTTCTTCATATTGCTCCAGACGTTGGTATTTAAAAAATACACCAGTACCATTCATGATACCATTTTTAGGTTTACCGTCTTTCCAATCAAATGAGTATGCAATTTTCTTTATGCGAGGGATAATGACAGTAAAAACATAATTACCTTGTTCAATCAGAATACATTTTCTATCACCTTTGTCTTCACTATTTAATATTTGAGTTGCGTGAAATGTAGTTCCGGATCCAGCAAAATAGTCAAGGATATAGCCATTCAACTTTTCATTTAATCCAGCCTTTAAGGAATCATAGACAGTATAAATAGACTTTGGAAAGCTGAAATTTTTTGCCTGATCTTTGCCTAGAATAGATTTTAGAATACCAGTTCCATATGTTTTAGCACTATATTTATTATCAGTCCAAACCGTTTTGAAATTTAGTTTTGACTTTACTCTTTCAATTTCCCATTGCCCAGTTTTTTTATTTTTTTTCGGTCTTAAATCCTTAACAATTTGTTCTACGGTGTTTCGCGCAAAAACCCATTTTCTTTCAACGCCATCAATGTCGATAGGATAAACCTCAATAATTTCATCGTTAGCTATATTAGCAGAACTTGGATGAAAATCTTCTTCACAAACATCTCCAAAACCAATTATAGTTTCATCTTTTATGTAAATTGGATAAAAACAGTTAGCTCCTGATTCTCGAAGATAGTTTTCAGTATTCCCTTTTGCAGTATTCATAAAATTTCGAATATCAGGAGAATCTTCACGATTTTCAAATGCAATTTGTTTACCAACTGGATTATAAACAAAATATGCATAATCATGAACATAAGCGAAATTATCATCCTGAGTACCTCCCGGATTTATTATAATGGGGATACAAGTTATTTTTTTATCACCGAACTCTCCTTTTAGTATTAGACCTAAATATTCAATTTCATTCTCATCTATCGCAATAATGTCTACAGAGTCTTGTAAGAGCAATTCTTTACTTTCATTTATTCGATTTTGCATTAAAACTGCCCAAGAAGAATGCTTAAATGTATTCTTATAAATGATTTCCGAGGATTTCCCATTATAAGGAGGATCTATATAACAGCATTTGATTTTTTCTGTAAATTTCCCCTTTATTAAATTTAAACCATGATAATTATCCGAGTTAATCACTAAACCATCCACAATTTTCTCTAAATCAACATATAAAGACAGATTATTTAACAATCTAGTTTTAAAGTTTTTATTAAAATAACATGTATCAACAGGCAGTTTCTTCCAGTTATGCAAGTCAGCTTTTAAACAGTTATGCAAGTCAGCTTTTAAAGAATCGACCGATAGTTTTTCAGGAATATTTTCTTCTCCGAATAAATTTTTCCATTCAGCCACCTGGTCTTTGTTTTTAACAACCTCTTCCAGTATTAACCGGTAAAGTTTTTCATCGTTATTTAAGTATTCAACCAGCCTGTCAATGGTAATTACCCATTCGGTGCTAATTACGAACTTCTTCTTCTCCCAGAGTTTCTTCTGAAAATCCTCAATCTGATGCACAAAATCAATTATCGTATCAGCTATTGACTTAAATACTTTTATGGTTTTAAGGTTGTGTCTTAGTTTGTCGAAGTGTTCTTCAGTATCAGTAACGTAAAGGTCGTCAACATTCACAAGTTCAGTTTTGATATAAAAATCCAACTCACGTTCGAGGAATGCTTTCAGGTTCTTGTGAATGAAAAAATCATACTTGTTCTTCCGGGTGTAATGATGAAGCTTCTTCAGCAACAATGGTTTTCCCTCCTGCTCCTTCCACAGATTTGCAAAAAGCGGATTAGCGCTGAATTCCTTTTTCAGAAATTCAAAGGCAATTTCATCGAGTGTATCCTGCTTATTATTACCTTTTATTTTGGATTTTTCAGAATCATCAAGAGGCCTGTATTCAAAATAAAACGTCACTTCGTGATCGCCAATCTCAGGCTTCCTGTCTGCCAGAATAAAATTCAGATCCTCATCATTTTCCTTAATTTCCGGAGATTTTCCGGCAAGCATGAAAAAATTAGGTTCATCAGCCTTTACATTGCCTTGTTCAAGCTGTGCGTTGTGCAATTTAAAATGTACCGTAAGTGTCCCTGTATGTGTACTTACCCTGAAGGCATAATGCTGAAAGGTTTCCGATGATTTAATGTAATACTGATCGTGGTTGGCCCAATAAAAATGTGTCTCTTCGCCATTGTAGGGGACAACATATTTTTCATTTTTCCCGAATCTGCGCTTACTTATGAAATCACCCTTGTCATAGTACCGTGAGAAGAATTGTGTCAGGTGGTTATAAATCAGATTTTGTGTCTCCTCTGAAACCTTTACGTCTTTTGCCTTTACAGTTAGATCATGATACAATCTGAACTTATCCGGGTATAATTTTTCAAGAGTTGCTTTATCTGAATCTGCTGCTGCCAGCCAGCCTTTTATGACATCATCTTTTTCAAGCTCCTTTAATTGCAGGCCAATGCTTTTTGTCTCATCATCAGAAATTGTCTTAAGTTGTTCCTTCACCTTTTCAACTAAAAGCTTGTCAATGAAGTTACGGATCTCTTCTCTTTTATAATTCATGATCTTGTATATGCCAAAATCGAGATCCTGTGTTTCAAACTGAAATATCTCATTCAGAAATGATTTCAGCTGGTCAAGAGGAGTGATATTACCTGCCATTATTTTTTCCCGGAATTTAGTTCAACCAATAAATCCTTTACTTCAACGTCAAGGATTTTAGCAATTTCATAAAGCACTTCAAGCCTGGGTTGCTGCCTGTTTTGAACATAACCATTCACCATATTATAGCTTTTCCCCAGCTTTTCAGCAAGCCACTTTTGTTTGATCCCCTTTTCTTCGAGGACTTGCTTTATACGATTCATCGTAAAATGAATTTGGTTACAAGATAATCAATTAAAACAACATCTCGTTTTTCAATATAAAAAGTGTTGCTTTTGTTTTTTACGGGAATTTCCCCTATACTTAAAAAATATTGAAAGGGAGAGGCTTTTTTCAAAGAGCTTACCTCATTGAGAACCTTTAAAATTTCATCGCAAATGAAAATATTATCAGAAGAATACTTATTCGATGCAGCTTCAGAATCAATACTGGAATGCCTTTCAGGGATAACTGAAGAGGATGTGCGAGGCTGTTGTGATTTGAAGATTTTCAATCGTGGCCGGGATTATTTCGAAGAGGGCATGGTGGAAGAGCTTATGCACAATACTGCCAATAATACCATTATTGCAACTGTAAATGGAACAACAGAATACTCAATTGAGTTTTGTGTGGAAAATAATTCCGTTCAGAGTACCTGTAATTGCCCTTATGCCGGAGTATGCAAACATACAGTCGCAGCCCTGTTATATATGGTTAATGAAGGGATTGATCATATCAGAACCTATGTCCTGAATTGCCCAACAACCTCTCAGTCGTCTGATTTCCTGAGGAAATACCTTGAAACGCTCACAAAAGAGGAACTCATTTCGCTTGTGGCGAAATTCGCCCCTGATAATTTTAAAATTGAAATAAGGAACCGGACAGAGACTGCTTCCGACGCCCAGGAAATATTCAGAAAAGCGGATAATAAAATCCGAAAATTATTTAAGGATGAAGATCTGCTGTATGATCCTTCGGGGATGGAACAGGCCCTGATGTCACAACTGAATAAGCTGAAAGGCCTTGAAACCAGGATGCAGGCTGAGATCGGGGAGCTGATCCTGTTTATTATAAGGAGTATTGATGCCGCTTTTGATGAGGGATATCTCTATATTGACGATCATTATGGAGATGAATATTTCGAATCAGAGGAATTTTGCGAATATGTTATTGACTATGTTAAGCAGCTTCCCTTTGAGGCAAAAACCGGTTACCTGACAAAACTCGACCAGGCTCTGAATGAGATGTCATACGATACATTTTCCACTATACAGGAATCATACCACCGTTTCTTTTCGGAATATGAACGTAAAGACCTGAAATCGTTCGTTAAATTGGATGGAGAAATTCCTCAGACAATGGTCTCACGGTTGTATAAATTCCTGGAACCTGAGCTTTCCTCTGATGAAAAGGAAGCCATCCTCAGGGTAATCAGCCGGTCAGAAGCAGATCATTTTTTATCTTTTTGCCGGCAGTTATCAGAACAGAACCGTTACCCTGAAGTTATAGACCTGATCAAAGACGACTCAGACGGATTTAAACCCCTGCATGACTTCAGGGTAGCAGAAATTTATCTGGAAGCAGCACATAAGCTTGATATGAATATGGATGAGATTTCTGAAGAGGTTGTAAGGCATTGCCCGGAGGTCTCAATCCTCCGAAAGATCAAAGCTCTGAAAGGAACCGTCGGTTCAAACTGTGAAGCAATCGCCAAACACAAAAATCCTGAGGATCTGTTGACTTTTTATGAAGAGGAAGACCGTATGAAAGATGCCCTTGATCTGATTAGGGAACCAAAACTCTTTTATGATGATGTAATTTTTGAATTTTACAGGAAGAACCATAAATGGTTCCCCGAGGAGGCTGAAACTTTCCTGAAAAAGAGGATAGAAGAAGATCTTGTGCATACAGGTAACAACCACTATGAGAGGATCGCCGAATCACTCGATCTGATGAAACGGATTAATCCAGGACGAACACAACGAATAGCAGAAGAGATACGCGCCAATTTTAAAAGAAGGAGCAGCCTGATGAAAATAATCAGGGGATACTGACAAAGAGCCGGTCCAATCATGCCCGGCGTGGCAAGCGGTTTCAGCTTTCCGGCAAAAGCTGAATAAGCATTAATTGGACCAGATAAGTACATGACAAAAATTTACAACATTGGTTAAGTAAACAAATTCTCACTGATAGCTGTTATTATCACTTTCAAGATGCATTATGTGCATAAAGCGATGTACTATTGGAGCGAAAAAAACAGCTACGGTACTTAAGAAGGCAATGCCGCTGAATAAAGCATAAACCGAAGCAAATAACTTTGCCGGAGTGGTTGTCAGTTTTACTACAGGTCCCATGCCTGTCAATATCATTGCGGCATTGTAAAGAGAATCAATCCAGCTTAACCTGGCCACGAAATGATATCCAACCACTCCGACTGACAAAGAAAGACATATCAGGAGGATTGAATAAATCATATACCTCAGCATCCTGGCAAGAAACAGCGGGAAAGGCAATAACGGGTGTCTTTTATGTTCAAACATGGTTGGTATTTTTAAAATGTGCATAATATCTGCTTGATCAATTACCCGGGTCTCATACCTTATCGAAAAGATATTGGCCAGGTAAGCTTCAGGTAACCGATATAGTTATTCTGAAACAGACCGGCAGGATCAAGATATTCAGAGTGATTGACAATAAAATAAAGAGAACCGAACGGAGGTTTGAATCTCCATCCTAAAAGGCCATACACATATAGCTTCTCAATCGAAGTATTGTTCTGACAAATGAGTTTAATCCACAGATCATTTGTAAAATTGTATGTAGCGGAAAAGCTGTTTATGAATGTTGTTTTGAACGTACTTGTTTCAGGAGTGAATTTTATAAACCTTGGCTTAAGTTCGAGAGCAAGCCTGTCAAATGCCTTGAACTGCAATCCTGCTTCAACTGAATAATAGTCTGAACCGAAACTGCGACCTGTCCGGAAAATTATCCGTGCACTGTTATATGCTTCAGTATTGTAACCTATTGTTCCCGAATAATAATAGTTGTAATAATCAGCGCTGTCAGTTTTCAGGAATCTGTATTCATTGTTATATCTGAAAGAAAAGTTCAGTTTGTTTTTCAGGAAAATATCTGCAGTTTCATTGAGGTTCCAGCTCATGAACTTTGTAAAGGTGTCATTCCAATAGAAGTTATTGGCTGTGCCAAGCGAGATATATTTTATCACAGAGTTCTTAAACCACCATTTATATGAAAGGTCCGAATCAAATTCATTTCTGTCATCGTCACTGATATAGCCGGTTTCATTGAAAATATCCTTCAATCCATCGCCCTGTGTATAAGAATATCTGATATGCCAGTGAAAAAAATTATTCTCTGCGGCGAATCTTGCGTAACCTGCATTCCTCAGTGTATTCCAGTCATCAATGGCAGCCACATACTGACCTGTCAGTTTCCAGAGTGGCCCAAGGTTAAGCACATAATCAGTACTTAATGTAGTTGTCATTCTTTCATCCAGCAGCTTATTTGTACCCGTAAAACCTATACTTGATGATTTCAGTACATCTCTTTTTACCCGGATTACAGTATACATAGGTTTCTTTCCCGTAGAGTCGACAGCGTTTTTATCAAAAGCATTTATTAAACTTAAATTTATTTTTCCTGCCTTCCCGGTAAGTTTCACACCTCCGGCAATATCTCCGATGCGCCTTGAATAAAACGACTGTAACCTCGTATTATACATCTCGTTACCCTCCTGAAAAAATATTCTTTTTTCAGGATACCTGATCTCATATTTTGTAAGATTAATTACATCTTCATCTGCTTCAACAGTAGCGAAATCAGGATTTACGGTAATATTAGCTGTAAGATTTGAACTGGGTTGCCAGTTTATGTCACCACCAACCTGTCCTTCGATCAATGATTTATCCTCTCCTGTATTTGTCAGGGTCGCTTTACCCATTCCATAAGGAACCATTAAAAGAGTATTCTTAGTGACAGGAGGATTAATATTTATCAGGTTTCCTGACCGGGATACTTTGAATTCATCCTGCACAACTGAATTCCAATAAGATATTTCAGAATCCTCACGATTGATACGCCTGAAATTAATCTGCCAGGTATTAGTATTCTTTTTGAATTTGATGCTTGTAAAAGGTATTGCCATTTCGGCAAACCAACCCCATTCGTATTTTGCTGCAGATGACAGCCATTCGGTATCCCAGTTATAGTCGAGTGTCCTTCCGTCATCCATAATCCTGAAATCGGCCTGGGTTCCCAGCGGATTCAAGCCAAATCCGTATGAGTTACGATTGTCATTGTATGTTCCAAGGATCAGGAATATTCCATCATCATATTGACCAAATTTATCTCTCATCTGGATTTTTGCCGTCACTGCTGAATTTTGAAAACATGCAATAGCAACATAAAATGTATCTGGTGACTGCATGACGACGATCTTTGTTTCGGAGGGGGATATTCTGCCATTAACCGGTTCAAGCTGGAAGAAATTATATGAAGTAGCCAACGACATAACATCTTCAGGATTTCCATCAACCAATGGCAGGTTTTTTACAGGAATTACCTGTACAGCTTGCTGACCTGCAGCACAAAAGGCAGTAAAAACAATCAGGGAAAAAGCAATCAGACCAATTTTATTTTTCATTGATGATTCACTTTTGACCGGTAATAATATATTGAGTATGGCAGTTACCGATATCACCACCCTTTATGGAGCTGAAGGTTTTTTTCATTATCATTTCAGCCTCGCATCCTGATTCTTTCTACATTGTTATTCAATATATGTCTCACAATATTTCGGTATAATATCTTTTCAGGCAGATTCAGACTCTGGCTGTGCTTGTTAAAAAACAAGTCAGGATTGTCAAAAATGCCCAGATCACTTGTAATTGCGTCCTTTTGTATGAAAGTGCTGTTTCCGTTCCAGTATATTTCAGGCTGCAGTAAATCAGCAGTGGCAACACCATAACCCATGAAATTTTTCTCATTGCCTTTAAACATTACCTGCATTGATTTCAGGTAAGGCCCATCCAGAATGACTCCTTCAAGGCTAAGCCATGAATTATTATAAATTATTTCAACCCTGCTATGAATAATTGACTCAGGGCATAATTTATACCAGATTCCGGTCATTATTCCTTTCTGCAGTTTTTTATCAACAGAAAATCCATGAAACCGACACGGTATCTTTACTGCTCTCAATAACGCCATCAGCAAAATACCTTTTGTATTACATTGGCCATATCCGTCATCCAATATCTTTGAGGCGGGAATATTGTCTTCTGTGTTATATCCAAATTTTATTGTATCTCTGACGTAATTATAGATTTGCAGTATCTTTTCCTTTTCGTCAAGTTTGTTCCATCCGGTTGTTTCGATCAAGTCGTGTATTGTTTGATCATTAAAATCAAGCAAATAAGTTGGTTCGAGATATTTATCCATTATATTCTCCTTTTAAATGAAACAGCTCTGTTTTGTGTTAATCAGCAATATGTATTGACTAAAATAAGTTTTTTATCAGAAAGAACAATATTACAATTATTTTGGATCGATATGTATTTTTAAGAATGTGCCAGATCTGGTAGTTAAATTAAGCTTGTTTTATTTTCTCCCAGAGGTGGGCATTAGTCATCAAAACCTTTTCAGGAATCATCCATATTAAGTAAATTTTCAAGCAGATATTGCATTACTTCAGTGGCTTTCCCACGAAGAAAAATATCCGTAACAGTACTGGTATAATTTGATGGTTCTATATTAATCTCAATTATTTTTTTGCCGTTGTTTCTGGCCTTGTAGGGAATAAGTGATGCCGGCATTATTTCACCGGTTGTGCCGATAAGAATAAAGACATCCGCACTAACGGTTTCTTTTAAGGAATTGGTGTTGGCAGGCTCGGGAATGGGTTCGCCAAAAAATACGAAGTCGGGCTTAAGGACAGTATTACAATAAGTGCACTTTGGAGGCAATGAAGATAAATCGAAGTCCTTTGCCATAAAAGACCTGGAACAGGTCTCGCATATTAAATACCTGGAATTACCATGAAATTCATACACTTCTTTACTTCCGGCATTTTGATGCAAATTATCTATATTTTGTGTGATAATGGATTGTAATAATCCTTTTTGTTCCAGTTCCGCAAGTGCGAAATGAGCCGTATTGGGTTTTGCCTGTCCGAAAAAATCATAAAATATTTCTTTGATTAACGACCACGACTTTTCAGGATAGTGATGAAAATAATTAATATCCAGGAATACAGGATCGTATTTGCTCCATAACCCATTCTCCCCACGGAAAGGAGGTATCCCGCTTTCGACCGATATGCCGGCTCCTGTAAATGCCGTGGTACGCGATGAATTTTTTATTAATTCTGCCGCTTCTTTTAAATTATTCTTAAAATTGTTCATCTCTGAAAACATTGTTTAAAGCCATGGAGATATCCCCTTTTCTGAAAAAAAGTTTTATTCCCTTTTCCTGAAGTCGCTCTATCCCCTTTTTCCCGATCAGCGCAGCGATTATTATCTCACAATCATTGATTACCGTATAAACATCAAGTGTTTTTAAATGCTGTGTTGTTGTTTCGAACGGATTTAGCCTCTTTTCAACGAGAGTGAACTTATTGTCACTGGTCAGGGAATATATGTAAAAATATCTGGCCAAGCCCAGTATCTTTGGGAAAATTGTTACCCCATCATTTGTGGGGATAGCTGCTAACAGACATTTCTCTGAAAATTTTACGATGGTTTCAGACATTTAATAAACCGAAAAAATCACAAATAACAGCTATATGTTTAATTTTATGGGTGTTTGTGAGATCATTTTTCCCGTTATTCAAACTGAATTTTCAAAGATACTGAAATATTTCTTCCCTCATTGTAATAATTCATGGCCTTAAGTGTGGAAAGATGATCGTAATTAAATATTTTTAAAAACACGGGCCAGTGAAAATCCGGGAGCATCTACCTGTAAATCAAGAAAATAACCGAAAGGTGTCTGTCTGATAGTGAAGCCGGAGTTTACCATTCGTTCTTCTGTTCTTTCAAATAACAGCTTTGTAAATTCCGGGTCAGCCTTACTTTCAGAGAGATGTGCGAATGAATGAAGGACAACTCTGTTTACATTGTTTTTACCGCATATCCATTTAAGGTTTTTAACAAGTTTCTTTTCAACATCGCTTTCCCTGCCTTCATCTTCTTTTTCAACCTGGATAAAAGCCACCTGGACATTTTCATATTGTTCCGGCAGTACATTCTCCGAAACATTCTCAAGTGTCTTTATCGTTGGAGTGTACGCGAATTTTTTACAATAGACCAAAAGTAGTTTCATATTTTCCTGCACTAGTGGGCAATAAAATTAACAATTTGTTCTTTGAAATTATGAATTAATCGCACTTTCAGCAATTTTTTACAGCGTGACGATTTGAATTGAAAAGTTGGATTTTTGCTTATTTAAAAGCATTAATCCATGAATCAAGGCAAATATATCTTCGCTCAACTTACAGA
>ERZ795048.4034-NODE-4034-length-10445-cov-8.487103_pt1 | contig 10445 bp, 3 predicted proteins | sample MGYA00375132_ERZ795048 | MGnify/ENA primary metagenome ERZ795048 (study PRJEB30177, sample SAMN05720225) | activated sludge metagenome | isolation source: Anaerobic digester | place: Hong Kong | collected 2014-12-17 ...
AGTAGGATTGGCCTTATCGCGGTTTTCCGGATTTCTCACAGAGAAATCCGGGCTAAACGATTTCGCTGTGTACGAACTTCCTTGCATCGGCTATGAACCGCAGGTTGAAGACGAAAGTGTTGATGTGGCCGGTCGGATACTTCTTCAGCCACGGCAGCCCGCCCCATTTTTCGGCGGTTCTCTCGATCGACGCGGGCGTCACAAGATGATCGAACAGCCCCTCGCCGATAAAAATGTTGCGGAGCGGAACCCGCGGCGTCATGTCGCACATGTTGAATATCTTCGCCACCCGCGGGTCGGTCAGCATCGTGACCTCGCCGCGCGATTCCCGCTCGCGCAGTTTATCGGCGAAATCCCAGCCGCCCAGCACCTCCACGAAATCCACCGGCGGCATCCCCATGATCGTGAAATCCGCGTTGTCCGCCTGACATATGTAGATCCCCGACATCAGCGCACCGTAAGATACGCCGAACGTTCCGACCGGCCCGAACCCCTCCGACTTCAGCCAGTTGACCAGCATGTGCAGGTCCATGAACGCCTGCCGGTGTACCATCAGCGTCCACATCGTATCCGGCAGCATCGTCATCTGGCCGCCGTATGAATTCTCAGGCACGCGCTCGAACGCATACGGCATCGTGATCAGAACGCTGTCCATTCCCCATGCCGCGAACCGCCAGCACCACCAGTCGAAATAAAAATTCGTGTCCACGTACAGCCCGTTTATCATCACCACGACCGGCCTGCCGGGTTTGCCGTTGCGCAGCCTGTAGTGCTGGAAGTAGACGTTTCTGTTGCAATCGTGGACCGGCTCGACGGGCGACTCGAATTTTCCCCTGACGATATCCAGCAGCGGCAGCCGCTGCGTGCCGGTGAACTTTACCTCCGGGACATCCCCGGGACACGCATAAAACGCCTCCGGGCTTGCGATGTCGGACTCCGTTATCGACCGGCTCAGGTCCATGCCCGACACATCCGGCGGCGGCGCGCTGTCTTTCTTCCACATGTCTCCGATATTTCTCGCGAAGAAGTCAAATATGTCCGTCATTGTTCTGTTGATATCCATTGAACGCAGCTCCCTGCCCGAGGCCGTTTTTAAAAAAGCATTACGATGATAAGTCCTGCCGATACTCACATGCTCCGTCAGGTTTACTCATCAGGATGACATATTTTACGGTTTTTCGAAAGACTCGCGGCAACAAAACCGAGCTTCTCGCGGTATTTTTCCTGCTGCATAATTCGGGATAAAAAAAAGATCCACGGCCCGCAAACCCGAACCGTGGATTTTCTGATATCTATAAAACACACCCAAAGAGTTCCTGCCCGGCCTGTTAACATAAGGGGGTGCGACAGGCCGGAGCTGAGCCGGATTTCTCATAAAGAAACCCGGAAAACGAGATAAGGCCGGGCATCCGCCCCGACCCTGAGACTTCATAAAATTATTGCCCGGACCCGCAGCCGAAACGGCGCTCCGCCGCGCCGAGTATCGCCTCAAGCATCTCGGAATAATTCATCCCGGCAAACTTCGCCATCTTCGCAAGATGACCGTCCCAGCACCAGCCGGGATTCGGGTTCGCTTCGAGCAGTTTCGGCACGCCTTGCGCATCGAGCCGCCAGTCGAATCTCGCGTAATCCCTGCATTCGAGCCGCTCGAACAGCTTCAGGCAATCCTCTTCGAGCCGCTTCTGCACCTCTTCGTTCAAATCCGCCGCAACCGTTTTGATCCCCCAGTACGGCGAATCGGGCATCCATTTCGCCTCGTATCCGCACAGCCTCGGCAGGTTCGCCGGCAGCGCCGAGTAATCTTCTTCGGTTATCGGGAATATATTATACGTATCATCGCGGTTTCCTATTAAACCGACGGTGATATCCTTGCCCGTCAGAAATTCCTCGATCAGGATCATGTTGTTGTAGCCGAACTTCCGGCGTATTCTCGAAACCGCGTCGACAAGCTCCTCGCCGGTATGACAGACGGATTCTTTCGTTATTCCGAAACTCGAATCGCCGAAATTCGGTTTGACTATAACCGGAAAACCGAAAGGAATGTCGAATGTCGTGTCTTCGGGCTTGATCAGGAACGCTTCCGGAACCTCTATTTCCATTTCCTTCGCGATACCCCTGACAAGCGATTTATCGTAGCAGAAAGAAAGGCACTGCGGCCCGCCGCCGGTGTAAGGAATGTCCAGCATTTCAAGAATCGCGGGCACATGCGCCTCTTTTCTCGGATCGTTATGGAACCCCTCGTCGCAGAGGTTGAAAACGAAATCGATTTTGTTTTTACAGAAGACCAGGTCGTGGATCAGCGTGGCGTGGTTGTTCATATAGGTGAAGTTGAAGCCTTCGAGCAACCTGAGCGCATCCTTCATCTGGTCGATCGTATAGATATCGTCGTCGTCGAACACGCAGTTCGGCTTCAGCGAGTCGGTCAGGCACGGGTCCCCCATTATAACCACTACTTCCTTGATCGCCTTGCGCGTGCGGCGCTTCACGGTTGTCCATTCCTTCCGGACCTGCCCGGTCGTGATGATCCGCTTTTCCATCATCCCGAGATCCTGATTGCGCTCCGACTCGGTGACGACCTCGCCCGCGAAACTTATCTCTGTGAAACCCGCGCGCGACATGATATTCAGAATGCTCTCGTGTGAGTACAGCCTTTCGGCGTAGTACTGGTCCTGAACCACTCCCTTTTCGATATGCGTGATCACCTCGCGGGATATCAGCCGCATGGAGTCCGCGGACAGCGAGCGCTCCCTGCACACGAACATCTTTTTGTCTATCCACTCCCATGAACGGGGCTGGAAGCTTTTTCTCAGGAACTCCCCGTCCGCGATGTCGATGATTATTCGTCCCCACGGCTTGAGCACCCTGAAAACTTCCTTGAGCACCAGCAGGTCGTCTTCCGCCGACTCGAAGTAACCGAAGCTGTTGCCGAGCATCATCACCACGTCGAACGTGTCGCCCGCATAAGGGAGTTTCCTCGCGTCGCCCTCGCGGAACTTGACGTTCAGATACTCCTTCTTCGCGCTCGATTTCGCTTTCTGGATCAGGTATGAGGAGCGGTCGAGCCCCTCGACGTTCTTGAACCCTCTGCGTGCCATCTCCAGCACGTGTCTTCCCTGGCCGCAGCAGAGATCCAGCACGCGGCTTTCCTGCGATACGCCCGGAATCTCCAGCAGCATGTCTATCTCGCGCCGGGTTATCCTCGGATCGTTCACAACGTCAGAATCTGTTTTGAGATACAGAGAATTGAAAATCTTCCGCCACCAGTCCGGCTGAACGCATTCCTCCATGTTCTCGACCGGCCCGGCTTTTACGGCAGCGCTCTTTTTCAAAGCGCGCCCGTTTCCCGTGACTTTTGTCACGGAATCATTTCTCCCGCTGTCCGGTGTGTCGGGAGCAATGATATTTGTTTTTTTCTCCATTTTTCTCTCCATGAAGTAGTAGATTCCCGCAAGCGCAAACTGCGCCTGTCTTTCCGTGCATATGCTATTGTTGTCGTGAAATTGGTTGTATCGGGAAGGGATCCCCTGAACCTTGTCCCCTGTTTCCTCCTGCCTTTCGGCTGTAAGGGCACCGGCGTTTTTTTGTTTCAACGCCGCAAATATTACTGCATTTATTGTAGCCCTCTGTGATCGAATTAAAATACTTTATTTAAATATTTTTTCGGCCCGGAAAGCGGCCCGGTTTTCGGCGCCGCAACGTGGGGCCGGAAGCCCGCTTCGGACGCCCCTCTTTCACAAATCCGGCTCTTTGCCCTATACTTCCACATAGCGATATTTCTGAGAGGTTCAGAACCATGAGAAAAAAGATTTATGCGTTTATCATACTCGTGTCGGTCGCGCTTCTGCCGTGCGCGGCCCTTGCCGGCCCGGTCGCGTCGGTCGGCGATGTTACAGGCACGGTCGAACTGCGATCCGATGAAGCCGGTCAGTGGTCGAGGATCGAGAAACAGGCGGAGGCTGCCGAGGGCGCGGCGGTGCGCACGCTCAAAGATTCCGGGGCCGTTCTGCGCTGGTTCAGCGGCAACACCATCAAGATCTCGCAGCTCACCGCGATCACGATCTCGAAGCTGCTCGCCGGCGGCGGGGTCGAGAAAACGAGCATCGACATCGAGAAGGGCCGTGCGCTCGTCGCCGCGCGCAAGCTCGAAGGCAGGGAGTCCGTGTTCGAAATCCGCACACCCTACGGCACCGCCGCGGTGCGCGGCACCCGCTTCGTTGTCGAGGTGGACGAGACGGAGTCCCGCATTATCGTCATCGACGGCATAGTCGAAGTCATCACCGACGACCTTTCGGTCACGCTCGACGCAGGCAGCATGAGCACGGTCCCGAAAGACGGCGCGCCTGAACAGCCCCGGCCCGTGCCGCAGGAGCAGAAAGAAGATATCAACAAAGAGTTCGATCCCATTGTCGAAAGCGCCGCAGCCGCCGACGATGCCGCGCAGCAGGCGGAGCAGGCCGTTATCGAAGACACGATTCAGGAAATCCTCGAAGAACAGCAGACCCAGCAGGAGATTCTCGACAACGTCTCGCGGCCCGAAGAAGTGTACGAGCAGTGGTGAGCCGCGCAGCGGGCGGCCATCGGCCGCTTCTTGTCCTTTCACTGATTCACTTCGTGAAAAGTTTGTTTTAGTGAATATACCTTAATGTGTCTTTTGGCCTGTCATTGCGAGGCAGGCACCGCCTGCTTCTTGTCCTTTTACGTTCTCACTTCGTGGATAGCTCTCGTTACGATGCTCTGCGTCGTAACGATGAATGTTGCATCAGGCGTATTTAATTTGGAGTGCGAAAATTCATTTTCGCTTTCGCCGCCGGGAATTTATTACCGGCTCATAATAAAACAACGCTGCGATGAATCGCCGCACTCCAAAAAAGGCTTCTTACTTCATACTCACTTCATGGAACAGCTTGTCTTCGTGAACATACTTTAATGTGCTTTTTGTCTTTTCACGTACTTTCTTCGTGAACGGTTACTATTCAAGGTATACGATAGTGTAAAGTCTCGATTTGTGCCATGTACAAAGCGCCGTTCTTTGTGCATGCTGTTTTTGTGTTTTTCAACCCGTCCCAAAAAGCTCAACCCCCGGCCGTCCTGGCCCCCTGGATTCCCGATCTCCGTCGAGAATGACGACAAGCGACCACCGGTCGTTCTTTGTCTTTCTACTAATATGTTTCGTTAAACGTTGCTTAATCATAAATACACCATAGTGTGTCTTTTGCTGTGTCATTGCTCGGCAGGCACCGCCTGGCGACCACCGGTCGTTCTTTGTTCGTTTACGTTCTCACTTCGTGAAAAATCTGTTTTAGTGAATATACCTTAGTGTATCTTTTGTTCTGTCATTGCTCGGCGGCCCAGGCCGCTTTTTGTCCTATTATTTATTTTGCTTCGTGAAGAGCGTCTTGTTAAAAAAACACCTTAATGTATCTTTTGTCGTGTCATTGCGAGGAGTGAGACATGCCTGTCGCATGTCGAGCGACGCGGCAATCCCGACTGTGCGGACTGTCGGTCCGCATGTATATTATCATCACCTTTCACCGGGGAAATATCTTCTCCTTGATCCCGGCCGGCTGTATGTTGGAATGACCGAACGTGGGGCACAGAAATGCAGGCGTGAAGGCACGCATTGATCAATTATTTTGTGATGGTCAGGTTGCAGGCGCCGGCCATATATACCAGGTATCCCGTCCACGGCACGATGTCGCTGCCCGCGTTCGGCGCTATCTCGGCATAGGCGCCGCCCTCGTAACTGTATATCACCGGCAGCGCGCCGCAATCGAGCGCGGCGTTGGAATCCGCCCACGGCAACTTCTCGCTGTACGGGTTGGAAAAGGCGTTCCAGCCCGCGCCCAGAGCGATTGTGTAGTCGGCAGCCGTGTATTCATTAAAATAAAAAGCGTTAATAGATACTCCGTCTCTACCCGAGTAAATCCAGTAGCTTGAAGCTAAATCCAGTCCGACCGTTCCCGGAACAGAAAGATAATCATAACCTGAATTTTGATCCACAATCTCGTAGTTAGTTTCCAATTCCACAACCATTCCTTGGAGCGATACACCCACAAGATTCCAGCCTCTCACTATGGGCAAAGTAATCTGCGTAACCCCCACCGACACAGTAATACCATCCGAGACCGTTGCATCTGAGAGGAGCCCGATTCCGTTCTGCACCCTGACAGAGAAGTAATAAGTCTGTTTGTCGATCAGCGACAGCCCGGAGACCGTCACCGAGGTTTCAAGCGAGTTGTCCGTCCAGTCCACGACATCCGTACCTCCCGGCGTTGTTCCGATCGCGTACTGATATGCGCTGATGCCGGATTCCGCGTCCGAAGCCGCCGCCCAGTTTGCCGAAAGCTGCTCACTGGATGCCGTGATGTCAATATCCGCGCCCGTCCCGTCGTACACATACGCGGGCCGCTCCGGAGGGGTCGTATCAGGAATCCCAGAGTCGAATTCCAGCACAACCAATCCGAATTCCCTATCAGCAACATAGATATTATCGCCTACTACATAAACGCTCTGGGCATATCCCGGCGTGTCGTAATATCCAACTTCCACCGGTGAAGCCGGGTTGGAGACATCTATTACCCGCAATCCTCTACGACCATCCGCGACATACGCATAACTGCCCGATATATAAATATCTCTTGCCTCTCCCGGCGTAGCGTAATACCCGACTTCCACCGGCGATGCCGGGGCGGAAACATCTATCACGAACATGTCTTCATGATCCGATAGATATGCATAACCGTCCGACACATACACTTCATATGCCAATCGCGATGTTTCATAATATTCAACGATCACCGGCGATGCCGGGTCGGAGATGTCTAATATGAGCAGTGCTTTATAATCCGCGATATACGCATAACGGCCAGATACATATACACCATATGCCAATCGCGGTGTTTCGCAAAATCCAACGTACCCAAACGATGCCGGGTCAGAGATATCTATTACCCTCAATCCAAAGCTCTTATCCGTCACATATGCATAATCGCCTTCTATGCTATACCTTTCTACGCTATTCATTGAAACTAAATCAAATCCAACTTCCACCGGCGATGCCGGGTCAGAAATATCAACAATATGAAGAAATATGTCTTGACCAACATAAGCATAACCGCCCGACACATATACACCATATGCATATTTAGGAGTTTCAGAACTGCCGATTTCCACCGGCGATGCAGGGTTCGAGACGTCTATCACCCGCAAGCCTCTATTTTTTTCTACGACATAAGCATAACCACCCGACACGTATATATCCTGCGCATCCCCCAGAGCATAATAATTTACGATTTCCGCAGGCGAAGCCGGGTCCGAGATATCTATCACTCGCAGGCCGACATTATAAGCAGCAACATAAGCATAACCGCCCGATACGCATACCCCATATGTATCCCCCTGCTTTTGATAATATCCTACTTCCACCGGTGATGCCGGGTCCGAGATATCTATCACTCGCAGACCGTCATCTAGATTCGCAACATACGCATAACTGCCCGTCACATATACACTCTGTGCATCCCCCGGCGTGTCGTAATACCCAACCTCCACCGGCGATGTAGGGGCTGAAATGTCTATCACTCGCAGACCGTAATAACCATCCGCGACATACGCATAACTGCCCGTCACATACACACTCCGTGCATCCCCCGGCGTGTCGTAATACCCAACCTCCACCGGCGATGTAGGGGCTGAAATGTCTATCACCAACAGGCCTGAATAACCATCCGCGACATACGCATATCTGCCTTTTACATAGACATCATTTGCATATTTCCTTGTGTCGTAATATCCAACTTCCACCGGTGATGCCGGGTCGGAGATATCTATTACCCGCAGGCCTTCTCTATAATCTGCGACATACGCATAACTGCCTGTCACATACACACCATTTGCTTCTCCCAGCGTGTCGTAATACCCAACCTCCACCGGTGATGCCGGGTCGGAGATATCTATTACCCGCAGGCCATAATAACCATCCGCAACATATGCATAACTGCCCGCCACATAGACTCCATTCGCGCTTCCCGGTGTTTCATAATGTCTAAACTTCACCGGCGATGTCGGATCTGAAATATTGAAAATCGAAAGGACGCTGCTTGCTGCCACATACGCATAATCATCGGAGATGAAAACATCCTTCGGGCTGCCGCAACCAAGCTCACCGATAAGTTCTACATTTTTGTTCTTTTCCTCAATAGGAGGTTTCAGAGACAGGCTGATAGAATAATCCAAATGTTGATTTGTTTCTGCTGAATCCTCATTGCCGGACAAATCACGGCAGGCTGTATATACAGTATTTGCTCCCGTAGTCATACCCGACACATCGCATCTCTGTTTTAAAGACCCATCCCCTATGCAATCTCCTTCCATTTCCGAGTAATCAATGTCTGTTAAAGCCCACCTGCACCATGCTCTCTCTTCCGTATCGAAACTTACCGAATATGTCGTGTTGGTGAGCACGGAGCCATTCGCCGGGCTCCACCCGCTCTGCACCGGGCGCGTCGTATCAGGATTCCCTGCATCGAATTCCAGTATGATCAATCCGAATCCATTATCAGCAACATAGACATTATCGCCGACTACATATACGTCACGGGCATAACCCGGTGTGTCGTAATATCCAACTTCCACCGGCGATGCCGGGTCCGATATATCTATCACCCGGAGCCCTTCTCTATAATCCGCGACATACGCATAATCTCCCGACACATAGACATCGAGTGAATAACCCGGCGTGTCGTAATATCCAACTTCCATCGGCGATGACGGGTTCGAGATATCTATCACATGTAAGCTTTTTTCGTCTTCCGTCACATATGCGTAATTACCGGAAACATAAACACCATATACATCTCCCGGCATGTCATAATATCCAACTTCCACAGGCAATGCCGGGTTCGAGATATCTATCATACGCAGACCTTCCCATGCATCCGCGACATACGCATAACTACCTGATACATGGACATCGTTAGCGTGGCCCGGTTTGTCATAATATCCAACTTCCACCGGCGATGTTGGGTCGGATATATCTATCACCCGGAGCCCTTCTTCATAATCCGCGACATACGCATAATCTCCCGACACATAGACATCTTTGGCATAACCCGGCGTGTCGTAATACCCAACTTCCACCGGCGATGCCGGGGCAGATATATCTATCACCCGCAGGCCGTTCTGTCTATCCGCAACATACGCATAATCTCCCGACACATAGACATCCTTGGCATAACCCGGCGTGTCGTAATACCCAACTTCCACCGGCGATGCCGGGTCGGAAACATCTATCACCCGCAGGCCTTCTTCGTCTTCCGTCACATATGCATAATCACCGGAAACATAAACACCATATGCGTCTCCCGGCGTGTCGTAAAAACCAATCTGAAAAGCATGTATTGGATTTGAAATATTTATAGTGTTTACACCGCCGCTATCATCCGCGACATACGCATAATCTCCCGACACATAGACGCCGAGCGCAGACCCCGGTGTCTCGTAACATCTAATCATTCTCGGTGATGTAGGGTCTGATATATTTATCAGCCGCAGCCCATATGCATTATCCGCGACATACGCATAACTGCCTGAAACATAGATACCATAAGCAATTCCTGGAGAATAGCAAGATCCAACTTCCACCGGCGAAGCCGGGTTCGAGATATCTATCACACGCAGACCGTTAACCCCATCCGCGACATATGCATAACTACCGGAAACAAACACATCGAATCCCTTAGATTCTTCTATGCAGCCGATTTCCATCGGAGATATCGGATCGGAGATATCAATTACAACAAACCCATCGGTCATACTGACCAGATACGCATAACTTCCATCAATATATATACCCATTAATGTTGCAGAAGATTTATAAATCCCGATTTCCACAGGTGACGTAGGGTCGGAGATATCAATTACAACAAACCCCTTGTAAAAATCAGCTATAAATGCATAGTTACCGGAAATATGTATCTGTATACAGTATGATGAATTTTCAATACCATCATAATAATCATAAAAACCGATCTCCGATGGTGATGCAGGATCTGTTACATCAATCACCAGGAGACCTTTAGTACCATCCACGACATACGCATATATACCGGACACATATACGTCTTTTGCAGCTCCCGGTGTATCATAGTATCCCACCTGAACAGGCATCGCCGGATTCGAGATATCAATAATTGACAATATTCCTGATGCTGCAACATATGCATAATTGCCGGAAACAAAAATTCTCTGCGGCGCTCCCCCGGCAAGTTCTCCAAGAAACTCTACATTCCAGCTTGTTTCGGCGACCGCAGATGCCCGCAGAAGGACGACCGCGACGAGCAGCAGCATTAAAAACTTTATCCTTGACGGTATAAACAAAAAGACCTTCCCGGTGAGAATTTGCTTTTTCTTTATATATATCTTCCCACATAATTCCAAAAAGAAAC
>ERZ795048.4040-NODE-4040-length-10424-cov-30.573440_pt1 | contig 10424 bp, 8 predicted proteins | sample MGYA00375132_ERZ795048 | MGnify/ENA primary metagenome ERZ795048 (study PRJEB30177, sample SAMN05720225) | activated sludge metagenome | isolation source: Anaerobic digester | place: Hong Kong | collected 2014-12-17 ...
AATTGAAAATATTGCTCTTTCACCTAATGTAAGTAGATTTTCCATTTTTCCTCTTGTGTAATAAAAAATTATATTAGTCTGTACCCTTTGCCCCCGCACCCCCATAGGGAGCAAAGATTAAAAAAAAGTATTCCCGTCATATTTTCACGCAGTAAATTTTAATCCAAATACTGCTGCCTTGCCCCCTCCGGGGGTGCGGGGGCTATACAGGATTGCCTATCGGGTGAGGTCACTTCAGATACCTGACAACCTTCCCCTTCACATGTATGATATCAACAGTTCCTATTATATAAACTCTCTTCTCTTTTGTAAACACTGCTTCAATAAGGTTATCTCCCCCTCTGCTTTTTACAGCCTCATCTACCGCTTCGATGCTGTTAAGCGGAGGAGTCACGCGTATTACAGAGAAGAGCGTAAAACTGCTTGCGCTGCCTTCACCATCGCCTATTATTTCATATCTCACGCTCTCCATATACTTCGCGCTTGGCTCCACACCGGCAGGATGCGATTTACTGTAGAGACAGCCGGACAGCAGGAAGGTTACAGATACACAGAGTACCGGCAATGCGGCTTTCATAACTGCTCTCATCTCCCTCTCCCTTTAACCGGAGTTTCGTCAGAACCGAACTTAACAGCCTCACCCTCCACAACAACCGTGTTTGTCCCGAAGAGAAGAAAATATCGTGTAGTCTCATAGCACCTGACGTTTATAAGAGTATCCCCTTTGTTCTCTGACAATGCTTCCCTTATGGCATGATCCAGATCCGGTCTCCCGAACATAAAAAGACCCAGGAAAGAGTACGCAGTATCACTGCCGCTGCATTTCCCGAGATTTTCAGCAACTGTTTTTCCGCTCAGCGGAGTTACGGTTGAGGTGACACATACAGGTGATGTACTGCATCCGGTAATTATTATTGTCATAAATGCCATTAGAAATATAATTCTTATATGTTTCATAAAAAACTCCTTTTCTTTTATCTACCCCCTTCTCCCCCGCACCCCGGAGGGGGCAGGGATTATGCTTTGCCCCCTCCGGGGTGCGGGGGCTTTGATGCGGGGGTTAAAATTTAGCTTCAACACCGAAGTTCGGTATCATAGCAATTTCATCAGACTTCTCAGTTTTCCATGTGCCTTTTGTATAGTCATACTTAAGCTCTTCACCTCTGAAATTATAAGCATTTATAATCTCAACATACCAGCTCACATGGCCCCATTTGTAATTAGTCTTATAACTGTATCTTAAATCAAGCCTGTGCTCCGGAGACAATCTTTTTGAATTTGTTTTTCCGTAAACCGGAACATATCTTCTTTTGCCGGTTGAATTAAAATAATCAACATCCTCGTTACTACCGGCAACCGGGGTATAAGGCAGTGTCGAATTAAACTGGAACCTGCCGCTAACTGTATGATTCCCGAAAGTGTAGCCGGTAACTGCCTTCATAACATGAATCTGCTCAGACCAGGCACTGATCCATTCATCGCCGTAAGTATCTGAAACAAGCCCCGACTTATATTTTGCCTTCGTGTAAGTATAGCTTGTCCATCCGAAAAGCCCCTGATCCTTCTCATCAGTCACCTTCGCCATGATCTCAAAGCCGTATGTCTTCATCTTCCCGTTGTTCCTGAAGTTCTTCACGGTTCCGTCTGTATCAGTCCACTCCTCCGCGTCTACGATGTCCCGGAACCTGTTGCTGAAGCCCTCCAGTTTCACTGTATAATCAGAAATCCTCTGTTCAAGGCTCACAGACCTGTGAAGAGCCCTCTGCGGATCAAGATAATCAACTTTCGCAAGCAGCGGTGTTTCGTTAAAATATGACCCGTTTGTCTGAAGAAAATGGCTGTACCAGCCGCCTGCTGCACCTATGGTTGTTCCTGTAGGAAACGTGATACTTGCCATCCCGCGCGGATCTAATACCCATTTATCAGTTCTTTTGAGGTATTCCGAATGATAACCAGGCACAAGAGTGAGCCAGCCGAATGTGAACTTATTCTCAATGTAATGAACAAATGTATAATTTTCGATCGTCTCGTCCAGTTCTATTGTTACAACCATATTCGGGTCATTAGGATCAAATCCTGCTTCTATGTATTCCTTTGGAAGAAGAATCTTACCCTCAACATCAAACCTGTAGTAATTCGCCTCAATACCTCCACGTACTTCAGCGTGAGAATCCCACCATTCCCATTTCATCTTATCTTTAATACCGAAGATGTACGGTTTGGAGTCTGTCCCCACATCCTTTGCCCATGCAGAAGTCGCTTTCGGTATCTCCGCCCACCTGTGAAAAAGTGTCATCGCGGCATAACCCATAAGTGTATTGCTGAATTTTTTGCCGGGGCTGAATGTGTAATACAAACCGGCATTATGCGACTGCTGGTTCTGCTTCCACTCCATATCCTCCCAGAGAGGATCATCCCCCTCCTCCATGGCATCATCATTATATATAAGATCCAGTTTATCCTTACTCCCGAACATAAGGAATGTCAGAAAATTCCGGCTGTTAAGATCATACCTCCCCTTAAACTGGTAATCGTAATATTCCACAGCCTGTTCAAGTTTCTGGTCAAGTACATACTCATAAAACAGCGGAATGAAAAGAGTCAGGTAACCAACCCTGCCCGCTGCAATGACGTAGCCCTTATTCTCTTTCTTTTCCTTACCGTCAACGTAAGTTGTTTCAGTAATGGGCTGTTTCACAAGGGCGCTGGCGGAAATAAGCCCCACATCCACATTCCCGCCGGATTTATCAACTTCATCAATTGTATTGATATTAATAATCGCACCCTGGGCATTGGCAAACTGCGACGGATATGCCGAAGAGTAAAGGTCAATCTCCCTTATAAGATCGTTATTGATAACCGAGTGGAATCCTCCGAAGTGCATCGGATTGAATACCGGGATATCATCGATAAAATAACCGTTAACCGCCTCATCAGCCCCCCTGATAATCAGAGGCCCGAAAATACCCATGGGACGCGAAACACTTGGGAGTGCGGTGAGAGCATTGAGTGAATCCCCGAAAGATGCCGGGACCTCTTTAATCTGCTTCACTGTCATTGTGTGACGGGAGACCTTCTGTATATCCCTCTCCCCCCTTATAACAACTCCTCCCCCTCTTGAAGTAAAGGGGAGCATCAGAAAGTCCCTTGTTACAGCGCCTTCGACAGTGACTGATGTTGTCACGACCTGAAGCCCCTGGGACTGCACCTTAACCGTGTATTTACCCGCTTTAGGGAGAGCAACGTAATATCTCCCCTGCGGCGCATTAACCACAAGACCCGCCTCCTGAACTATTACAATTGCGAATGAAACATTCTTCTTTGTTGTGCTGTCAATAATGCTCCCCTGGATTGAATACTGCTCAGCATAAGAGAATCCGGGGAAAAACAGCAGCAACAGGGCTGTGGAAAAACTCCACTTTTTAATGCGATACATGCATATTTCCTTTTTAGTTTTTTTATATACATTGCTTTAACACTTATAAGTGCTGTACATGTCACCCTGAAAGTAAAAAAAATTCAATTTCTGAAATTTTTACTCCAGAAATCAGCAGCACTATATATTTACTGTATTTCAGGAATTTTTCCAGCTGTTTATAATGTTTCTGTGCAAGCTACTGCTTGACATCTTATGCCTTATATGAAAACATCCTGTGAATATTTACAGATAATTTTCACAGGAGAGATCTGAACCAATGGAATTTAATGATAAAGATATAATTGACCTTTTACAATACTCCTTTGTACGGATGGATGGTGCATGGTTCCTGGGCCTTGCGAAAAAATACGGTATAGAAACAGCCTGGGAGATGGATGTTGAGGCATGGAAGCAGTTTTCCTACGTATTCGGCCGGAGACTGAAGAAAACACATATTCCTGAACCTGAATGGCCGCAGAGTTTTCTTGATGCCCTCAATGCCCTTAGCCGGGTTCTGAAAATCGAGGGGAGAGAGGTCACCATTGATGGAGATAATATTATCGTACGTGTAACAGACTGTGAAACACAGAAAGCAATTGCAAAGGCCGGGATTGCCGACTGCGGAATTGTTACAGTGGAAACATACCAGGGTATCGCGCGGGCACTGTTTGGCGACAGCGTGAAAATCAATGTAGAACATACAAAAAATCTTAACCGGGGAGCAGAGTGCTGCGAGGTTGTAATTACAGGGAGAAAATAATCAGGCTACCTGATAAATCCGTTTTCTTTTACCTGTGAAATCTTCACGTTCACCGAAGGCCGGGAATTATCACCACAATAGTAATCAAAGCGGATAACACCATTATCGCGAGATGCTTCGATGTGACTCGGGCTGCCTGTAAAAAGAGGTCCTTTGAATGTCATATCCACCCTGACAGGTTTATCATAATTTATCCCGGACAACAGCCCTGCCCCGCTCCCTGCAGCCCAGAAGGCGTGTGCAACTGTAGCGCGGTACCCGAACAGCCTTGCCAGCATCTTTGACATATGAATGGGGTTAAAGTCGCCGCAGATCTTCGCGTACCTTTTACCAATACCGTCAGGTATATAATGCTCAATCCTCTGTTCTGCTTTTTCTACAGGATGGATGATGTCGCTGAGTGGTGAAGCAGAATATTTCTTACCGAATTTTCCCTTCTTCAGATAAGTTGTAATGCTCTCCCACACAAGTTCAGAACCGGAGGTAATTTTAATCGTGTAATCAAACTCAGCTCCCTGTTTAATAATCCTGCTCTCAACAAGCTCAACTGAAACGCTTAACTCTTCATCCGCCATAATTCTTCTGTACTGTATTATATGGTTCCTGTAATGAAGAATCCCCAGGCATGAAACAGGAAAATCCCTGTGGCTCACAACTGCCATCTGCAGAGGTGCTGTAAAGACATGCGGATAGAGTATGGGGAGAGCGCCGTCATCCGTGAGTCCGCAGGCTTCAATGTATCTTTTCAGATGCTCCCTGTCTATTCTGTAATTTTCAATCACAGCCCTGAGAGGCTTGAGAGCCGAATCATCATTGACCCCTTTTCTTTTTAAAAAAATTATCTTAAAGCAGGTTGGCCACACCCGGGGCATCTTTCTGTATACCAGCTCGTTCTTCATCCGCAAACTCCTGAAAACTACTATTAATAAATATCGGGGAGGCTCCAGCCTGATGGCGGAAGATAATTATATAAATCTACTATACATAATTTGCAACCGGATGTCTTAAAGATTTATAAATCTGAAACAATAATTTATAACCGGAGATAAATTAACTCAATCACTCCATCGAATAAATTAAAAGCTTTTCGTGAATACCGGGCCAGCTGTAGAGATCACTTTTCTCAACCAGCTTATGATTTGCAAGTTCATTGTAAAAATGCTCGTCACCTGATGAAGCGGGATTGGGGTCTCCTATATAAATCAGAGTATGCCCTCCGGCATTTTTATAGTGAACCAGAGTATTGTACGCCATGGGGCTCATAGGCATGGGCCATGCAAGAAACAGAGTTCTCTCCGGATGATGTGCAGCAGCAGACTCATCTCCTTCGATAATACCAAACCAGGTATCATCAAACCATGAGTTCCCCTTATCCCACTCCCAGGGGCTCTGCTCGCCGGGCGGAAAGCTGTCATATGCGATAACGTCAGCTCCGAACTCGCTGAGACACCTTGCCCAGTACCCGCTCCCTGCTCCTATTTCGACGATTGGGGAATATGAAGCAGCCTTTTTCAGGATGTCATAGTATGGAATTGTGAAGCTGTATTCAGAGACAATATCGGGACGCTGAGAAATGAGTAAATCTGCAAGCTCCCGTCTGTCAAGGTGACTGTTTTCATCAATAATCCCCTTCAGTTTTTTGAGATAGGGGTTATATATACTCAGATCATCGTCCGTAACTTTATAATCAAGTATGCTGTGCTCAATTGAATACATTAAAACTCTTAGTTCCCTGTGTTTTTTCAGTTTAATGGCAATTCAATTAAGCATTGTCAAATAATTTTTGCGTGAGAGATGGCCCGATCAGCAATACAGATGCCGTAAATGCCGGGACGGGCCGCCTGAAAATGAAGACGAAGACCTTGGATGATGAGACGAAGGCCCCAAAACATAAGACGAACGCTCCGGGAGCTAAGACGAACGCCCGGAAGGTGAGACGAACGCTCTGAAAACCTTTAAATCCGGTTTATTTCTCTATTATTATATATCAAAACCATACATTTCAATGCTAAAACAAAGCTTACTCCTTCTGAAATCCGCCATAAGCATCTTTATTTAACTTTTTTAAGAATAAATTCTGTGCCGTTCAGGTTCAGTTTCCCCTTCTCAACCTTCCATCCGAATACCCTTTCAGGACTGAAGAAAGAATTTGTCTTTAATACAAGCCACTGTTCCCTGAAGGAGTAGGTCCCCTTATCACCAACCTGACCGGCCCTGGTTTTATAAGAATCAGCAAGGTACTTCTGCTGTGCTTTTGGTATCTGTTTCAGCATTGCCGCAGTAGGTTTAATCTCATAAGTCCATGTATTATCACTTTTAAATGTAAAACGGTGCAGGTCATAGGGATTTGAATTCTGAAGTCCTTCCCAGGTCCCGATTATTGCTTTGCCTGACTCATCTTTCTTTTCAGCAGCGTCAGTTTTCCCACCTTTAGCCTTGAGAATCTCAACTATTTTCTTATGCCCGTTCTTTGTTGCAAGAGACAAGGCAGTACTGTTGTTTTTATCTTTAGCATTAATATTCGCCCCTTTATCAAGAAGGAGTTTCACAAGTTCAGGGAAACCGGTGTTTGTGCTTTTAAGATCAACGGTTGCCGCTGAGGCGTTCATTAAAGCAGTTCGGCCCTTCGCATCCTTCAGTTCGAGGTTGGCACCGTGTTCAATCAGAAGCTTTGCAGTCTCCACATACCCCCGGTTTGCGGCCAACATCAGGGCTGTTTCACCCTTTTTATTCTGCAGATTGACTTTTGCCCCTTTATCGAGAAGAATCCTTGCCCTCTCAGTATTTTTAGTAACAACACCCCATCCGCTTGCGTACATCAGCGCAGTATTACCCTGGGGACCCTGGAAGTTTATGTTTATGCCGTTATCAATAAGAAGGTTCATCATCCTGATGCTCTCTTTCTCTTTATCAGTGCGGCTTTGATTAATAACATACATTAACGCGTTGTCACCTGTGGTTTTGACGAAGGCATTGACATTGGCTTTCCGTTCAAGAAGGAGCGCAACAGTATTGTATTTAAGGCCAATGGAGGCCAGGAGTAGTGAGTTGGTCCCCAATACATCGGCAGATTCGATGTCCGCTCCTCTGTCGAGAAGAAGCCTTACCATTTCAGTTTTATCAGCGGCAGCAGCAGCCATGATGGGGGTGGCTTTGGAGGTGTAGTGCTGAAACCCGATTTTCGCACCCCTGTCAAGCAGAAGCTTTCCCCCTTCGACAAACCCGTTCATTGCAGTGTAATACAGGGCGGTTACACCCCCTCCCCCTCTTACAATGACGTTCGGATTGATCGCGGCAGCAGTCCCTTCAGGGAGATCTATTTTCATAAATTTTGTATTGGGTGCAAATTTACAGTTGTCAACCTTAGCTCCCCTGTGGAGAAGAAGAGCCGCTGTTTTCACTGCATTCTCTTTATCTATTGCTTTGGACTCATTGGTGAGCAAGTATACAGAAGCTATGAGCGGTGTTATCCCTGTTGAATTCAGCTGCTCGATGTCAGCACCTTTACTGATAAGGAGTTCAGCTATGTCATAAAATCCTTTCTCTGCAGCATAATGCAGCGCTGTATTCAGAGGCTGAGGCCCGGTAATCTTTGAGGTGGGGAAATGCTGATCTGTAAGGTTGACTTTCGCTCCCCTGGCAAGGAGAAGTTTAACCACTTCAATGTTCCCTGTATAGACAGCGGCAATTAACGGAGTTCGGTACCAGGAGTAAGCCCCCATCGGTTTTGTGCTGTACTTATTTACATCGATCTTCTTAGAGTTAAGAAGCATTTTAACTATTTCTATGTCAAACTTCTCAGGCCGTATATCAATTGCTGTAACCAGAACAGTATCTTCATGTTTGCCATTGACATCAGCTCCCTGTTTTATAAGGAGCTCAACCTTTCCCCTGTCCTTTTTCCAGATAGCATCAATCAATGGCGGTATGGCTGCAGCAAAGGCGCCCTGATATAAAAACATGGCGCAAAACAGGAAAATTGCAGCAGTATATATTTTTTTCATAACTTTCTCAATAATAAAATTTGGATTTTTTCAATGGACAGAGTTCTCTGCCCATTGAATCAGATTTTTCACCCTGCACACATGAGAGAGGCTTCCAGATTTGTTTTATCCCCTATTATGTTCCAACCTTTTTTTAATGAAGCAGGTTCGCCGTCTATTGTTCCATTGACATCCTTATCTGAATAAATGATCCTGAAACCTATGGCTCCTCTCCCACGGGCTTTTCCTTCTTCACTTTCTGAGGTATTACTGTTTTCGAAATTTATAAGACAAAACAGGTATACTTTCGCACTTTCGAAACTCAGTGCAGCCATATCAGACTGCTGACTTAATCCCCATTCATCACCAAAAACAGGATTTCCAGGTACTGTTAAATCAAACTTTCCGTTTTTAACAGGAAGAGTTACCCCATCCAGGCCTGGTATAGAGATTAAACCATCATCTGTTACTTCACGGCCGCACCATGTGAGATGAAGTCCTTTGACCAGAACTGTATTTTTTGAAACCGGAACCGGAGCAGCTTTCTTTTTCTTATGATCTTTACCAGTTATTTTTTCTTTCGCTTTCTTGATGAATTTTGGAGCTGTAGAACCTGTTGATGAAAATGAAACAGCAAGAACTGCTATCAATATAAAAACAATACTCTTCTTCATATATTTCCTCTTTAGTTTTAATTATTAGTTTAAAAAAGGCGATCAGTACCTGTACTTTTTATTCACCCTGATATAGTATTCAATCCACTCGCTTCTGATGATTTTCTTTTTCTTCCCTATGGCATAAGATTTCAGAACAATATCTTTACCGTCCTGCAGGGAGTTAAGCATCATTGTTTTCGCAGTATTACCTCCAACCTGTTCATTGGCATCAGTAAACAGATCGGAATTGGTATCGTCCTTTTCCAGAAGGTTGAGATACAGATCGAATTTTGAGTTTTCATTCGGGACTGTGTATGTTATTGATGAATTCTGGACAATATTATTATCTTTTTCGTTAACCCTTTGCGGTGAGGATTTTGAATAACTCCACAGGCTCTTTTTATTTTTCGAAATATCATCTGCCAGCTCGAGGTTCCCGTAAAGTTCCATTGCTTTCCCGGCACCATCGTTAGCATTTGTTTTTATCCTGTAGAGAGTGAATGTAACATCAATGCCTTTACCAATCTGCTCAACAGTTCTTGTAACTGTATACTCATCATTATAAACTGTGTTAGCAATAGAGTTATCATCAACAAAACGGAGTTTATACGCGATAATCTGCCCCGGATTCTTTTTAGAGAATCCGCCGTTTGCCAGTTCATTGAGAAAACCGTCAAGGTCTGTAACGACATTTGTGCCGCCGATAAAAGTTATGTTGATTTTACTGTTCTTTTTAAGGTTATTAACAGCTGCACTGAAATCTCCTTCAATTTTTGTGCCGGTTTTGATATCTACAGCCACGCTTAAATCATTTTTAATTTTATCCCATGTTTCATCAGATTCAATAGTGAGGTATGCCAGTCTCCCATAGGCGATTGATGACACGTATACCGGCCTGTAACCTTTAAAATCACTTATATCAAATTTTTCGTATATAAAAGTGTCTTTCCCCTGGTCAACATCTACCGTGTAAAATGTCTGCATGAATTTAATCATGTACTTATTTTTTTTGCTCCCCCTGGCAAAATTGAATCCGTTCTTTACATTTGTTTCAACAACACCTGTATTATATCCTACACCCATATTGAATTTAATCTCAAAATCAGACTCGGAATATATTGTTGTATCTTCGAAAGACCATATGGAAGAAACTCCGCTTATATCCTGCCCTAAAATTTTATTATGTAATGCACGGTAACTGGAAAGGGATGGCACAATAGTTCCGGCAACTTCACCGTCAGTTTCAGTGCCTCTCTTTTTGGCATCGGTTATGTCATAAGATATAGTAATAGGTTTCTTTGTGCCTTTTGTTATCTCCTTGTAAGTTCCGTCTGCAATAGAATTGCCAAGCAGAACTACTCCCGGATAAATAACATCTTTCCCCGGATTCAGCATTATCTGCTGGTCAAAAGCAGCACTGGCTTTAAATCTCTCGGTAGTTGTAATATATGTTACAGGGGATCCATCTATAGCTTTACCCTGCTCTTTGCTCTCTTTTTTTGTTTCAGAAACCGGAGTTTCTTTCAGCTTGGACGCTTTAATCTCGCTATCAAGTCCTTTTGGCTGTTGAAGTGAGGCCAATTGCTTTTCCAGTTCAGCAATTTTAG
>ERZ795048.4042-NODE-4042-length-10424-cov-10.161636_pt1 | contig 10424 bp, 10 predicted proteins | sample MGYA00375132_ERZ795048 | MGnify/ENA primary metagenome ERZ795048 (study PRJEB30177, sample SAMN05720225) | activated sludge metagenome | isolation source: Anaerobic digester | place: Hong Kong | collected 2014-12-17 ...
CACCGATTGTTGCGCCGCAGCATCCCAGGCTAGAATGACAGCTGTGTTTCAACTTTTTCAAGGCGGATGGGCGGTAGCCGACAAGCGGGCTCGCCATCTGACATAACGCAATGAAAATAGCGGTCTATCCCGGTACATTCGACCCGATTACGAATGGTCACGCCGACCTGGTGTCGCGCGCGGCCCGCCTGTTCGATCGGGTGGTCGTGGGGGTGGCCAAGGACACTGGCAAGGCACCGGTATGCGGCATCGAGGAGCGGGTCGAACTGGCGTCCGTCGCGCTCGCCGAGGTCACCAATGTCGAGGTCGTCCCTTTTGAAGGCCTGCTGGTGGAGTTCTGCCGTCGCCACGATGCCGGCGTCGTGATTCGTGGCCTGCGCGCGGTATCGGACTTCGAGTTCGAGTTCCAGCTGGCCAGTATGAATCGCCGCCTGGCGCCCGAGATCGAGACAATCTTTCTGACGCCGGCAGAGCGCTATTCGTTTATCTCCTCGACGTTGGTGCGTGAAATCGCCCGGCTCGGTGGGGATGTGTCAGAATTCGTGCATCCAGAAGTGCAGCGTTTGCTGGCCCGCAAGCACTGCGTCTGACACCTGATCAATTGCTGTTTATTTGGAGTAGCCACGATGGCCTTGATGATTACCGATGAATGCATCAACTGCGATGTCTGCGAGCCCGAATGTCCCAATGGCGCGATTTCCCAGGGCGATGAGATCTACGTGATCGACCCGGACCTGTGCACCGAGTGCGTCGGTCACTACGAGACCTCACAGTGTGTGGAGGTGTGTCCGGTGGACTGTATCCCGCATGATCCCAACCATGTGGAGACAGAGGACGAGTTGAAGGCCAAGTACGAGCGTATTACCGCTGCCAACGGCTGACGATTGGTGATGCTGCGCGCCTCCAAGGCTCCCGCGTGGAGCCTTTTCGTTTTGTGGCTGCTGTGCTGCGGCACCGTGTCAGCTCAGCGTCCGTCGGCGGAGGCGATCGCGTCCGCACACCCGCTGGCCACCGAGGCCGGGCTGCTGGTGCTGCAGGCGGGCGGCAATGCGTTCGATGCCGCGGTCGCGGTCAGTGCCGCGCTGGCCGTCGTCGAGCCCTACAGCTCCGGTCTCGGGGGTGGCGGTTTCTGGCTGCTGCACCGGGCCGGCGACGGGCACCAGGTGATGATCGACGGCAGGGAGCGCGCACCCTTGGCCGCGCACCGCGATATGTACCTTGATGCGCAGGGGGATGTTATCCCGCGCGCTTCCATCGATGGACCGCTCGCGGCAGGCATTCCGGGGGTCCCGGCGGCGTTGGCGCATATCGCCCGGCACTATGGGCGGCTGCCGCTGGACGTCAGCCTGGGGCCGGCGATCATCCTTGCGCGTGACGGCTTCCCGGTCGACGCGGTCTACCGTCGCATGGCGGATTTCCGTCTGCAGGCGCTGCGCCGGTCGCCGGCTGCCAGTGCACAGTTCCTGGTCGCCGGTGAGCCGCCACCGCTCGGCCATCTGTTGAAGCAGCCAGACCTGGCCGACACCCTCGCTGCCATTGCGCGCGCCGGTGCACGGGCCTTCTATTCTGGCGATATCGCAAGACGTATGGTCGCTGACGTGCGTGCGCACGGCGGCATCTGGACCAACGAGGATCTGCTGCAGTACCGCGTCGTCGAACGTGCGCCCGTCGTCGCCCGTTACCGCGGGCATCGCATCGTAAGTGCGGCCCTGCCGTCGTCGGGCGGGGTCGTGCTGACGCAGATCATGAATATGCTCGAGGCGCATCCGTTGGAAGGACTGGATGCGACAGACCGGGTGCACCTGTTGTCCGAGGTGATGCGCCGCGCCTATGCCGACCGGGCGCGCTATCTCGGTGACAGCGACTATGTCCGGGTGCCGTTGTCCAGGCTCTTGAGCCGTGTGCACGCGCGGCAATCGGCCAGTGACATCGATCCCGACCAGGCTACGCCGAGTACCGCCGTCGGCGAACCGCGAGTTGAAGGCCGGGACACCACGCACTTCTCGATACTCGATCACGAGGGCAACCGGGTCGCGGCGACGCTCAGCGTGAATTACCCGTTCGGCGCCTGCTTCGTCGCTGCCGGTACCGGCGTGTTGCTGAACGATGAGATGGACGATTTTTCGGCCAAGCCGGGTGTCGCCAATGCGTATGGACTGATGGGCAGCCAGGCCAATGCGATCGAACCCGGCAAGCGGATGCTGTCGAGCATGTCGCCGACCTTTGTCGAAGGCCCGGACCGCATCACCATCCTGGGTACGCCGGGTGGTTCGCGCATCATCACGATGGTCCTGCTTGGCCTGCTCGATGCGATCGACGGCCGGCCGGTCGGCGACATCGTCGCGCGAGGTCGTTTTCACCACCAGTTCCTGCCTGACCGGATCGAGGTCGAGCCGGCGGCACTGTCGGCCGAGGTGCTCGCGGGGCTGCAGTTCAAAGGTCACCAGGTGCGTCTGCTGGATGACCCCTACGGCAACATGCAGGCGATCGGCTGGGACCTGCGCAGCGGCCAGGTCAGTGCCGCATCAGATCCCCGTGCAATCGGGGCCAGTGCCGTCGTTTCACCGTCTGCCCGGCGCACGCAGCGCCAGCCTTCGGCGCAACCTGTATCTGACCCGGCGACGGCCGTCTCGCGCTGATTCCCACGGCCAGGGTGGCCGTCGTCCGCACCTGATTTCTTTCCCGATTCCTTGTCACCGGTCATCCGCAACCGTGCGCGATCCACGCGCCGCTCAGGTTGGGTGGGGGGGCCGGCCGTTTCGGGTAAAGCCTCTGGTCGCGTCGCCGCTATCAAGGAAATGACCGGGCGTGCGTTGGGTAACGGACCGCCTACAGGAACAATACGGGGATTGGGGATATGCACCGACTGAAGTTACGCCAGCTATTGATCGCGGTAGGCATCACGATGCTGATCCTCAGCGTGGCGATATTCGGTGTGATCCTGCGCAGCGAGGGGCACGTGAAGCTGCAACTCGACCAGTTGTTGTTTCACGACGTCGAGGTGATGGATCGGGCGCAGCAGCTGAAGTTGAGTGTGGTCCAGGTCCAGCAGTGGCTGACCGATATCAGTGCCACGCGCGGTCTGGACGGTCTGAACGACGGCTTTGACGAGGCGGCCGCAAATGCCGAACGCTTCGAGACCCTGTTGACCGAACTGGAGCAGATCCACCCTGCCGGCAGGGACCGGCTTGGGGCGATGCGACCGGCGTTCGCCGACTACTATGCGGCGGGCAAACGCATGGCCGAGGCCTACGTTGCGCAGGGCCCGGCTGGTGGTAATGCGATGATGGCCGCATTCGACGAGGCAGCTGCGGCACTTTCGGAGACCATCGACCCCTTTGTCGCCGACGCCCGTGCGGCGGTGCGCGACGGCGATGCGCGGGCTACTGCCGAACTGGAACTGCTGAAAGGCGCCACCTGGGGTGGTCTGCTGGTCTTTACCGCTATCCTCGCGTTCATGGCCTGGGTGTTCCGCAGCGTGCTGCGACAGGTCGGCCGGGATCCGGCCGAGTTGGAAGGCATCGCGGAAAAGATCGCCGGCGGTGATCTTGCCGACCACGAAGGCCAAGGCAAACAACCGGCCACCGGCGTGTACGCGGCGCTGATCCGGATGCGTTCGCGACTTTCCACACAGCTGAGGGAAATCGAAGACGCGGCGCGCGAAAACGGCCGTATGCGTTCGGCGCTGGACAATGCCACGTCGGCGATCACCGTCTCTGACCAGGATAATCAGCTGATCTACCTCAACACGGCTGCCCGCAGCTTTTTTGCCGGTGTGGAGAAAGTGGTGCGCCGTGAACATGCGGACTTTGATGCCGAGAGGCTGGTCGGCCGCCGCATAGCGGACTATTTCACCGATCCAGTCGTGCGCGACGCCTACTCCGCCAGGCTCGACGAGGGACAGACCTTCCAGACTGGCTTCGGTGATCGCAGCCTGGTGCTGGCGGCAAGTCCCGTGTATTCCAACGATGGCGAATATCTTGGGCGGATTACCGAATGGCGCGACATCACCGGTGAACTTGCCCAGCGCACTGAGGAAGAGCGGCGGATTGCCGAGGAGCGACGGGTGGCGCAGGAAAACCAGCGTATCCGCGCCGCGCTCGACAATGTCTCGTCGAGCGTAATGGTCGTCGACCCGGACTCACGCGTCATCTATCTCAACCGGGCGGCGGACGGCCTTTTCCGCACCGCCGAAACCGATATCCGCAAGGACCTGCCGGGCTTCGACGCGGCCGGCCTGCTGGGCGGTACCTTCGACCAGCTGCAGTCTGCTGCAGGGGCGGGCAATGACCTTCTGGCCGTGGACGATGGTGGCCGCAGGGCCGATCTGGGCATCGGCGGGCGCAGTCTGCGGGTGGTGGCGAACCCGGTGCTCGGCACGGCCGGAGAGCACCTGGGTACCGCCATCGAATGGTCGGACCGCACCGCCGAGGTGGCGATGGAGCAGGACATCGACCAGCTGGTCGGCGCGGTGCGTGGCGGTGACCTGACAAGGCGCATCGACGAGGTCGGCAAGACCGGTTTCTATCGGCAGCTGGCGACAGGTTTCAACGCGCTGGTCGGTGAACTCTCCGAGATGATCGGGGATGTGGCGCGGGCGCTGCGCGCACTGGCCGAGGGCGACCTGTCGGCACGCATCGAAAACCACTACCAGGGTGCGTTCGGTGAGCTCAAGGATGATGTCAATGGGACCATGCAGCAGTTGGACGAGATCATTGGCGAGCTGCGCGGGTTGGCCGACGAGATCAACCGGACCAGCGAGGAAATCCTCTCCGGAAACGACAGCCTCTCGGCGCGTAGCGAACAGCAGGCCAGCAACCTGCAGGAGACAGCGGCCAGCATGGAGCAGCTGACATCGACGGTGCAGAACAATGCCGACAATGCGCGTGTCGCCAACACCGAAACGGCCAGTGCCCGTGGCACGGCGACCAAGGGTGGTGAGGTGGTTGCCAGGGCGGTGGAGGCAATGCAGCGGATCAGCGTCTCATCCGGCAAGATCGCGGAAATCATTGCGGTGATCGACGAAATCGCGTTTCAGACCAACCTGCTGGCGCTCAACGCCTCGGTAGAGGCGGCGCGCGCCGGTGACCAGGGACGCGGCTTTGCGGTCGTGGCCGGAGAGGTGCGCAATCTCGCCGGTCGCAGCGCCACCGCGGCGCGCGAGATAAAGGGCCTGATCAGCGACAGCGTCGAAAAAGTGAAATCGGGGACCGCCCTGGTCAATGAGTCCGGCAGCGTGCTGGACGAGATTGTCACCGGGGTGAACAAGGTCGGCGATATCGTCGCCCAGATTGTCGCCGCGTCCGAAGAGCAGGCCAGTGGCATCAGCCAGGTCAATCACGCAGTGGCGAGCATCGACGAACTCACCCAGCGCAACGCCTCACTGGCCGAGCAGACCTCGGCGGCATCGGTGGGGCTGAAGGAGCGCGCGGGCCGGATGCTCGAGCGTATGGCGTTCTTTCGCTGACTCGTCCGGCCACACACGAAAAACCCCGCGCGGGGCGGGGTCGTGTTTTCATGAACGGCAACCCTGATCAGGGTTTGGTCGTGCCCGCCTTGAGTGCGCCATCGAGACTGGCGAAATAGGCCGACAGATCTTTCATGTCCTCAGCGGACAGCGCGGCCACCATGCCCTGCATGATGGCGTTTTTGCGCTCACCCGATTTGTACCCCTGCAACGAATGCAGCAGGTAGTTGGCATACTGGCCGCCGATATTCGGATAGATCGGGGCTGCGCTGATGCCGGTCTCGCCGTGACAGGCGAAGCAGGGTGCCGCTTTCTCCTTGCCGGCCGCGGCGTCGCCACCGGCGTGTACAGCCGCACTGGCCAGGGTGACCGTGCACACGGTCGCTGCGATCAGTTTTTTCATCGTCGTTCCCCTCACTTGCCCATGCCCTGCCAGAACGCGCCGATATCGGCCATGTCCTGTTCACTCATGCTCATCGCCTGCACGTTCATCGTGCCGTGGGTGCGCTGGCCATCCCGGTAGGCCTTGAGCGCGGCGACGATATAGTCGGCGTGTTGACCACTCAGCTTGGGGACATGGTAGGTCGGATAGACATTGTTGTAGCCCGGGATGCCGTGGCAGCCGAGACATGTCTCCGACTTGGCCTTGCCGGCCGCGGCATCGCCCGCCGCCAAACCCGCCGACGAGGCGATAAGCAGCCCGCATGTGGCTGCTGCGAATAGGAATCTCATGATGGTTTCTCCCTTGAGGTGTGTCACGGTCACCCGCCGGTGGGCCGGCTGGGTGCCAGATTTCTTGTATGGCGCATTCTAGAGTCCGGGCCCAGCGCTGCATAGTCGCGCAAACCAGGGTTTTTCCTGGGATGCACAACGTGAATGCGCCGGGGTGGCCCTTCATTGTTGACACTTGGGGCAGTAGGCACTGGCACGCTGCCCGATCTGCAGCGTCCGGATCGGCGTGGCGCAGCGTCGGCAGGGCTCGCCGGCGCGCCCGTAGACGAACAGTTCCTGGGCGAAATAGCCGGGCTCGCCGGATTCATTGACGAAGTCGCGCAGCGTCGTGCCGCCGCGCTCGATCGCGCGACTGAGCACACCCTTGATCGCGTCGGCCAGGGCGTCGAGGCGGGCGCTGGAAATCCGCCGGCACACGGTCTGTGGGCGGATCCGGGCGTGGAACAGCGCCTCGGACGCGTAGATGTTGCCGACGCCGACGACGACAGTGCCGTCCATGATCAGGTGCTTGATCGCGACCCTTCGTCGCGCCGCGGCGCGACGAAGATGGCCACCGTCGAAGGCGTCCGACAGTGGTTCCGGGCCAAGGTCGCGCAGGCGTGGGTGGGTGAGGGGGGCACCCTCAGCCCAAAGAATCGCACCGAAGCGCCGCGGGTCATGCAGGCGCAGGCAGCGCTCGCCGAACAGCAGGTCGACGTGGTCATGCGGGCGCGCCGGGCTGTCTGCCGGCACCACTCGCAGGCTGCCGGACATGCCCAGATGTACGATCAGTGTGCCATGGGCGAAACGCAGCAGGATGTACTTGCCGCGGCGCTCGACAGCCTGCACAGCGTGGCCGCCAAGCAGGGCTGCGAGGTCCGGCACCGGCCAGCGCAGCTGCTCCTGGCGCACCACCGCGCCACGGATCACCTGGTGCAGCAGGTGCGGCTCAATACCGCGACGGGTGGTCTCGACCTCCGGCAGTTCGGGCATGCTCAGTCCCCGGTGAAATGCCGGGGCGGCAGTGTCAGCAGGTTGAAATAGACGTCGTCGATCACCTGTACCCTGTTGTCCAGCAGGACGTAGCGGCTGCGCTGCGCCGGGTCGCGGTCACCGAATGCGATGCGGACCTCGTCCAGCACAAGCACCGCCGTTGGTTCGGCCAGGCCATATTGGGCCAGGTCATTGCCGGGCGGTAACGTTCTTTCCACCGATGCCCGGGCGATCGCCAGCAGCTGCTCGACACGATGGCTGCGCGCCTTTGCCTGGCCGGGGTGAGTCAGCTCCCAGCCGTCTGCGCTGCGCTTCAGGGCGATCTGCAGGCGTTCACCGTGTTCGATACGGATCGTCGAGATGGCGCCCGCATCCAGTGACGTGAGCCGGGTCGGTGCCATGATCTGGCGCGGCCAGAGGTGCAGCGCCAGCAGTACGGCGGCGACCACACCGAGGATCAGGTTGATGCGGGTCCAGCGGTTCATGCGCGGCGTCGCCTGCTGCGCAGCCATAGGCCGAACGCGAGATAGGCGGCTGGCAGTGCCCCCATCAGCACCAGGGCAAGCAGTCCCGCGAATTGCGCCGACCAGCGGATGTCGAGGTCGGGGGCGGCGCGCTGGGCGGCCACCAGCGGGTTGCCACTCAACCAGTTGAGCAGGCCCAGGGCGAGCGTGAGGTTCTGCGCCTGACCGACCTGGTCATTGGTGATGAAATGCCGGCTGCCGATCACCAGCAGGCGTTGCGCGATTCCGTTGTCATCCCGCTGCAGCGCCAGGCCAACCGGAAGCGGCCCCGCCTGCTCCCCCTGGTCCGGATTGCGTCCGATGCGTCCCTGCAGGTCGCCTGTCTCGTTCCAGCTCCGCGGGCTGCTGTCGAGCCGGCCGGCCACCTTCCATCCGGCGCCGGCGGTCAGCGTCAGTCCGTGGGCCCGTTTGAGCACACTGGCGCCATCCGGCGGCCGTTGCAGCAGCGTCTCGGGGAAATCACTGACAACCGCGTTGTCAGGGCTGTCCATACCGTACTGCGCGGCTGCCGCATCGACCACGATACCGGGGAGGGTGTCGACCCGCAGCCCGTCGGGGAAGACGGCGGGGTCAGCCCGGTCCAGCAGCCACATGACCGGACCTCCCCGTGCCACGAAACGCCCGATCTGTGCCAGGGTCTGAGGGCCGTAGGCGAGCTGCGGGCCGGCGATCAGCAATACCGCGGTGTTGTCCGGCAGGTCCGTGGTGTTGCGCGGATCGACGGCGACGAAGCGGTAACCGATCCCCTCGGCCTGGCTGACGAAGCGGGCGAGGCCGCCTGGCGTGTCGTCCACCCCGGCCTCACCGTGGCCCTTGAATGTCACTATCCAGCGTTCGCCACGCAGGGCCAGGCGGTTCAGCGCCAGGTCGATCGCCACGGTGCCGGGGACCGGGATCACCTCGCGCCGGGGTCCGACCTGCAGCTGTAACTCGCCATGCCGGCTCACGCCGTGTTCGCGTGCGAGGTCGGGTTGTTCCACCGGATCGATGAAGCGCAGCACCGGTCTGCCCGGATGCGCCAGGTAGGGCGCCAGAAGCTGTTCGATCTGCGCCCGCTGTACCGGGTAGTCCGGAATGAACGCGGTGATCTCGAGTGGCGCCTGCAGTGCATCGAGTGCGCCCTGTGCAGTCGCGCTCAGCGAGTGGATGCGCTGGGAGCTGAGGTCGAGTCGCCAGGTGTATTGCTCGCTGACACGCGCGGCGAGGAGCACGCAGGCTGCGAGCAGGGCAAAGAAAAGCGTCCGCCTGACCATCAGGCGTCTCCCCGACGGCGCGCCAGCGCATAGCTGCTCAACAGCAGCGCCGCGCCTGCGGTGGCGACAAAGAAGACGATGTCCTGGCTGCGCAACAGCCCGGACAGCGAGGGCTCGATGTGCGGCAGCAGGGCGAACCAGTACCAGGGCGCGTCGGTGCCGCTCAGTGAATCCAGCAGCCACAGGAACAGCAGGATGCCGTAGCTGGCGGCCAACGCGGCCGCGGGGTGGTCGAAAAGGCTGGAAAGGAACAGGGTGATGCAGCCCAGCCACAGGCCAAACAGCAGCAGGCTGGTGGCGGCCAGTGCAAAGCGCGGCCAGTCGAGATCGGCGGCGAATCCCAGTGCCGCCAGGGTAAGTACGCCGCTGAGCAGCAACGGCAGAGTTGCCAGCCACAGGCCGAGTGCCTTGCCGAGCACGATCTGGGTGCCGCTGACGGGGGACGACAGCCACAGCGCGATGCGTCCGCTATGCACCTCGCCGGCCAGGCTGCCCATCGCCAGCAGGGGGGCACACAGCAGTAACAGCAGCACCAGGCTGTTGAAGGTGGGTGTGATCACCAGGTCCATTGCACCGAGCGTGGCGCCGCTGGCCTTGAGCTGCGGTGCAATGCCGGCGAAGGTCTCGAGCTGAGCGAAACTCAGCCAGGCGATGATCAGCTGACCGAATGCCAGCAGCAGCCAGAACATCATGCCTGCACGCAGGCGCCGCGATTCGTGCAGGGCGATAGCGCCGATCACGCACCCGCCCCTGCGTCGGACATCGGTCGGCGGAAATGGGCGAGCAGGTCGGTATCTGCGGTCACCGTGTGTTCTGCGGCCTTGCGGCCGCCGTCGAGCAGGATTACGCGATCGCACAGGCGCTGCACGTCGTCGAGGAGATGTGTCGCGAGGATCAGGCTGCAGTTCGCCGAGAGCGTACCGAGCAGCTCACGGATCTGTTCGGTCTGCAGCGGGTCGAGTCCGGCGGTGGGCTCGTCCAGGATCAGGATGTCCGGCTCGTGCAGTACCGCCTGCGCCAGGCCCAGGCGCTGCAGCATGCCTTGCGAGAGGCTTCCGGCCAGCCGCGCACGCACCTTGTCGAGCTGCAGGGCCTGCAGCACGCGTTCGATCGCGGTCTGCAGCGCCCGTTGCCGCAGGCCACGCAGCCGGCCCGCCCATTGCAGGTTTTCGGTCACGCTCAACTCCGTATACGCCGGTACGCGCTGCGGCAGGAAGCCGATGTGCCTGCGCAGCGCCGGCGCCGCCTCGTCGAGGCGCTGTCCGAGCACGCGCACCTCACCACCGGCGGGGGCGAGAATTCCGGCGAGTAGCTGCAGCAGGGTCGATTTGCCGGCGCCGTTGGTGCCGAGCAATGCCAGCCGGTCGCCCGCTGCCAGCTGCAGATCGATGTCGATCAGTCGCGGGTTCCGGGCGGGGCCATAGCTGACTTGACGGGCGAGCAGGAGAGGTTTCATGCGGCGCCAGATTACCGTGC
>ERZ795048.4043-NODE-4043-length-10423-cov-12.640143_pt1 | contig 10423 bp, 8 predicted proteins | sample MGYA00375132_ERZ795048 | MGnify/ENA primary metagenome ERZ795048 (study PRJEB30177, sample SAMN05720225) | activated sludge metagenome | isolation source: Anaerobic digester | place: Hong Kong | collected 2014-12-17 ...
CGGTATCCACGTTGTGCCGGATCGGCTGTTGGCACATTTGATCCACCGGTAACATGGGCCGTTGGTGCGGGGCCGACCTTTGCGGCACGCAGTGCCGGCCAGCCCGGTACGTGGAACGCGCCATGCCCCTGTTGCACACGACACCCCGCCTCTCCGGTCCGCATGCCCTGGTCCTGCCCGCCCTGTTGGTGGCGGCGGGGCTGAACACCGCCCCTGCCCAGGTACCGGCCAAGTGCCTGGAGATCGAGAGCATCCTGGTGGATGCCTGCACCGCGCAGTGCCCGGGCGCCGCCGAAGGCAGCAACGAGATGGTCCGCTTCATCACCGGTCCCTCCCCCCTGTCGCTGAACGACCTGGTGGTGGACTGGCCGAACAACTTCTTCAACGGCTTCGTGCAGGATGCGACCACGGCCTCGCTCGTGGCGCAGCTGAACAACAGCATCCTTTCCTGCGGCCATCTGCTGGAACCTCCCGGCGGCTTGATCCCCGCGGGCCGGCGGGTGCTGCTGATCACCTCCACGGACATGTGCGTGCCGGCGAACTCCTTCGCCAACCTGGCGGATACGCTGTACGCCGTGTTCCAGTTCCCCGGCAACAGCGCGGGCCACTTCGCCAACCACAACAACGGCAGCCTGATCAGCCCCACGCCCGTGGGCACGTCCAGCACGCGCACCCTCACCATCACCCACGTGCCCAGCAACTGCACGGACACGGCCACCTACGACCGGGCGGAGCTCGTGAACATCTACGGCACGTATGGCGGCACGTCGGCGGAGAACGACGGGGCCACGGCGCGCTTCACCTGGCCGGGCGTTCCGCAGGTGACTTACGTGAACTTCGGCTGCCAGGCACCGATCGTGCCGCTGGAGGTGGAGATCTCCGGCGGTGGCACGCTGGCCTGCGGCGGCAGCACCGTGCTCTCGGCCGCGATCTCCGGTCAGGGCCAGGTCTCGTGGAGCGGGGGCAGCGGCACCTTCTCCGCACCGGACAGCACCACCACCGTGTACACCGCAGGCGCTGGCGACAACGGGGCCGTCACGCTGTACTGCTGCCTGCTGGACCCCTGCCTGGACCAGGTCTGCGACTCGGTGGTGCTGCAGGTGTCCGGCGGGCCGCAGGCCATGATCACGAGCGATGGGCCGCTGGTCCTGTGCACGGGCCAGCAACTGGAGCTCACGGCATCGGGTGGCACGGAGTACCTCTGGAGCACGGGGGATACCGCGGCCGTGATCACCGTGGCACAGCCCGGCACCTTCAGCGTGATCGCCACCAACGCCTGCGGGTCCGACACTGCGGAGGTGACCGTGACACAGCCACCACCGCCCGTGGCCGCGATCGACGGGGTGCTGAGCTTCTGCGCGGGTGGCAGCACCGTGCTCACGGCCTCCGGTGGCAACAGCTTCCTCTGGAACACGGGGGACACCACGGCCAGCATCACGGTGACCGCTGCCGGCATCTACAACGTGACCGTGTCGGACGGTTGCGGCACGGCCGACGCGCAGGTGGAGGTGGTGATCGAGGAGCTGCAGATCACGGCCATCGCGGACCCGCCGAGCGGCACCGCACCCCTCACCGTGTTCTTCACCGCCTCGGCGAGCGCGCCGGTGGCCGGCTGGTCCTGGGACTTCGGGCAGGGCCCGCAGCCGGGGCCGGATGCCCAGTCGTACCTGTTCCCGGCGCCGGGCAGCTATCCGGTGGTGGTGAGCGCCACCGGCACCAACGGCTGCACCGGCAGCCTGACGCTGGTGGTGGAGGTGCTGCCCGACGGCCCCTCCTCCGTCATCGTCCCCAACATCTTCAGCCCGAACGGGGATGGGGTCAACGACCTCTTCACCGTCATCAGCACGGGGCTGGCCGAGCTGGACATGGCCATCTTCAACCGGTGGGGGCAGCAGGTGGCCACGCTGGACCGCCCGGATCGCGCATGGACGGGCAGGACCTTCGCCGCCGAGATGGTTCCCGATGGCACGTACTTCTATGTGCTGAAGGCCCGCGGAACCGATGGCCGCGACCACGACCTGCGCGGTACGATCACGGTGGTGCGCTGAGGGTTCCTCAGAACGCCCACCCGATGCAGACGCCGCTGCGAATGATCGGGAACAGTTCGCCTTCGATGTCCGCCCAGGCGGAGTTGTCGTTGCTGCCGGCCACGAGGCCGTCCAGGGTGTTGCCCAGGAACATCACGCGCACATCGGCCGTGGCGGCGTTGTCCTCGATCGTCTTGCTGATCTTGGCGTAGTCGGCGGCGTCCAGGTTGGGGTCGTTGGTCTCCACGTGCATGTTGCCGCTGGCAATGCCGAAGCCCGCGAACACGTCCAGGTAGAGCCGGGGCGCCAGCGCGAACTGCCCGCCCAGGGCCAGACCGCCACCGAAGCCGTCCGCCGTGCCGTCCAGGTTGGCGCGGATGGTGCTCTCGTTCTTCTCGTAGTCGTAGGGCACCAGGTAGGTGTAGTTGTAGTAGCGCAGGAAGCCCTCCAGGTAGAAGCCCGTGAGCGCGCCTGAGGTGTAGAACCGGAAGTAGGGGTTCACGAAGCTGCCCTTGGGGGTGATGTCGCCGGTGTAGGTCTGGTCCTCCCCATCGATGTTGCCGATGGCGTTCAGGGTGAAGGTGCTTTCCACCTTGTAGCCGGCCAGCAGGCCCACGCTGGTGTTGGGGCCCACCTTGTACTCGTAGTTGGCGTTCACCGAGAGCAGCGCGAGGCCGACCAGGTTGGTCTTCACCACACTGCGCGGGCCCAGGATCGCACTGGCCACCTGGGCGGCCGGTTCCTGGGCGAACGAGGCCGCCGGGATCAGGAGGGAACAGGAAAGGAGCAGGTACTTCATGGCACGTGGGATTTGAAGTGGAGTGGGATGTACCGCTTACCGAAAATATGGGTTCTGTCGGACAAAAAGCAAGGTTCGTCGAGCCATTATAACCTTTGGTCTATGGGGGGCCTGCTCCGAAGAAGCCCCGAGCCGGGGTCGTGGCACCAGGCGATCAGTAGCGGATCAGCAGCTCCGGGCCCTCGCTCCAGCGGAACTCCCTGCCCTGCGCAGCACCGTCGAACTCGAGGGTGAGCGCATGGCCATCGCCCTTGCGCACCTCCACCCCTTCCAGGTCCTGCAGCAACGCCACGTTGCCGGCGCCCATGGTGCTGTCCGGCACGGTGAGCACCAGTCCGGTAAGCCGCCGGATGCCGGAAGGGTGGCTCAGGTAGTGGCGCAGGTCCTCGCGGATGGCCGGGTCGGCGCGTTCCACCTCCTCCATGCTGGACATGGTCTTGTGCGCCCGGTGGGGCATGGAAGCGTACAGGAGCGGTTGGGTCGGGTCGGTGTTGCCCGCGGCCATCAGGTAGCGTTCGCCTTCGGGTTGGTCGGGGCCGTGGTAGGTGTGGAAACCGGCAAGCGTGGTGTCGAAGGGTTCGGCGATGAGACCGAAGGCGATCGGGTTGGCACCGGGCTCCCACCGCTGCGTGTAGCGGCTGCCGAAGCGTTCCTCGTTCCTCCGTGCCGAGGCACTATCCCTCAGGTACAGGAACTCGATGGAGGTATTCAGGAAAAGGACGTAGTGCCCTTCGGTGCCCTGCCCAGGGTGTGGGGTCGCGAGCTTTTCCGCCGGATGGAAGAGCTGTTGTGTGAGGGCTTGCTCCAGGGAGCTGTCCGCCACGAAGAACACCAGGTGGTCGAAGCGCAGCGTGGTGTGCTGGGCGGGTGCGGCGTAGGTGAACAGCAGCGAAGCCAACAGCAGGTACCACCCCGGGCGCATGGCACCAAGGTAGGCTCACTGCGGATCGGGAAGTGCCGCTTCCAGCGCGGCCCGATCGGCTTCGCGCAAGTGGTTCCAAGGCAGGCCGAGCGCCTTCAAACGGGCCTCGGCATCGCGGAAGTGGCGCACGCAGAGCGCAGGTGCCTGTCGCTTGAAGCCACCGTGGTAGGCCAGCAGGTCGGCCAGGGCCTTGTCGGCATCGCGGTAGCGCACGGTCTGCGTGTACGCGCCCAACAGATGCAAGGCCACGAAGAGCGCCCGGCGGTCGGGGTCGGCACACCGTGCCGCGGGTGCGAGCAGGGCGTCCTCGGCGAAGTAGCCACCGGTGGCGGCGCCTGCCTTCAGCAGCTCGTCCAGCACGCGGTCATCCTCCGGAAAGGCGAGCAGCACGAGGCCCCGGCCATGGGTGGGCGCGTCGGCATCGTCGCCCACCTGCGCGCTCAGCTCGGCGAGCCGCGAAAGGCGCCCGGCATCCAGTTCCGCAGGAAGCGCATGGCCGTTCTTCACCAGCCTTTCCACCAGCAGCCAACTCGTGAAGAGCGGATGGGCCTCCTGCCCTGCAAAGGCTCCGGCTTCCACCTTCCGTACCACGTGCTGCAACAGCACGACCAACTCCGGAACGAGTTCAGCCTGCGGCGGACTGAAGGCCTCGTAGTGGGCGTCCAGCACCTCCGCAAAGCCGTCCAGGTCGCCGGCATCCAGACGGGCGCGGGCTTCTGAGGTCCAGCTCATGAACGCCGAACTTACGGCTCGGTGGTCCCGGGCGGCGGCTGGCAGGCCAGCAGCGGCGCGGCCACCTTCTCCGGAGCCAGGGCGCCATCCAGTCCCTGGCACAGCATCGGTCCTTCCTCGAAGGCAAAGGGGCCGAGCACGATCTCCAGCGCGCAGGTGCGTTGGGAAACGTCCATCGTGGCCACCTGATCGGGCTTCACCTCGATCCGTTCGGTCCTGCCTTCACGGTCCACCGCCGGGCCTTCGGAAGGGAATGCGGTGGCGAACAGGAACACGCCGGCAAGGGCGAAGAGCAGGTGGGCCTGGGTGCGCATGGGATGTGGTGCTTCTACCAAGGTTAGGGGATCCCTCAGCGGAACGGCTGCCCGTTGTGAACTCTTAACAGGTCAGCGGCAGCAGGCGAACAGGGCCCGCACTAGGCCGGCACCTGCTCCAGCGCATACTTCTTCAACAAGGCCGCATACCGCGGATCCTTCCGTGCTCCGTCATAGCGCACATCACCCTTGAGGAACTCCACGGTGAAGTATCCCGGGTTGGAGAGGTTGAACTCCAATTGCTCGAAGGCCTTGTCCAGCTCGCCAGCAAGGATGTAGGTGACCGCAAGGTCGTAGAGCGGCATGATGCCATAGCCTACATCCTTCGCATAGGGCAGCAGTTCGGTGCCTTTCACGGCCATCTGGATCCCGCGCTCCCCCTGACCCGCCCCTGCGAGCGCAATGCCCAGGGCGCTGTGGTAGCGGGCATCCTTCGGATGATCCGGCAGTTCCTTTTCCAGCAGCATCACCGCTTCCTTGAACTTCTGCTTCGCCAGCTCCGTTTCGCCCAAGCGCTGGCGCAGGAAGGCCTCGGCCAGGGCGGCTGGGTACACTTCGATCTTGGTCTTGTGCCACCCATCGGGCAGGGCGGCCACACGGTCAAGCGCCGCCTCGATCTTGCCGTCGGCCATCTCCAGGTTCAGCATGGCCCAGGTGTACCAGGCGTGTTCATGGTCCACCATGTCAAAGGCCGTGTAGGCCTCTGGAACGGGGCCCTTCCAGCAGTACAAGTTCATGCCCCGGTAGATGTACGGCCAGTTCTCGTCGGGGGCCAGTTCGATCGCCTTGTCCGCCGCAGCAATGGCCTCGGGGAACTGATGCGCCCACATATAGCCCCACGACAGTTCCTCGAAGTTGCCCGCTTCCCTCGGACTGAGTTCGACGGCCTTCTTGAGTTCCGTGATGCATTCCTGGATCCGTCCTTCGGTGAGCATGACCATCGCCCGCGCATGGATCAGATCGGAATTGTTGGGCAGGCCCTTCTCGGCGATGGACCAGTGTTCCATGGCCTTCTGTTTGTCGCGGAAGGCCCAGTTGTAATAGTCGCCGATGGCCAGGTGTACGCCGGGGTCTTCGGGTCCAAGGGCGATCGCTTTCTCCATGGCACGGGTCGCCATGGCACGACGCTCATCGGTCTGATCGGTGCGCAAATAGTAGGCACGCGCATGGCAGCGCGCCAATTCCGCGTAGGCCAGGGCGAAGGTGCTGTCGAGCTGAACGGCCTGTTCCAGGTTCACGATGGCCTGCAGCGCGGTCTCACCCAGGAAGTGGTCCTTGTGCGAAAGGTGCCGCCCCTTCAAATAGGCTTGATAGGCCTCGATGTTCTGCGTGGGAGCTTGGGCCAGGCTGTTCGTCTCAGTGGGCGTCAGCGTGCGCTGCAGCATGCCCGCGATGGCCACGGCGATCTCCCGTTGGATGGTGAAGAGGTCGTTCACCGAACGGTCGTAGCTCTCCGCCCAGAGGTGCGCGTCAGTGGCCACATCGATCAGCTGGGCGGTGATGCGCAATTGATCGCCGGCGCGCTGCACGCTCCCTTCCAGGATGGCGCCCACGTTCAGCTGCCTGCCGATCTCGCCGATGGAGAGCGTGTCGCCCTTGAACTTCATGCAGGTGGTGCGACTGATCACGTGCATGTCCTTGATCTTGGCCAGCTGCGTGATGATGTCCTCGGTGAGCCCGTCGCTGAAGAACTCCTGCTCCGGATCGCTGCTCATGTTCACGAAGGGCAGCACGGCGATGCCGGTGGGCCGCGCTTCCGGAACGGCGGCCATGGCCGCTTCAGGGGCCGCCTTCCAATGCTTGAAGTAGAAGTACTGCCCCACCAGCAGCACGGCCAGGATGCCGATGGTCGCGGAACCCGCCAGACTGCGTCTGGGCACGGGAGCCGTGGCGGCTTCCTCCGCGCTCACCTCTTCGGTGCGCACGATCCCATCAGGTCCCCAGTCGTAGATCCACGACACGATCAGTGCGATGGGAAAGCCCACCAAGGCCAGCACGATCACGGCGGTCACCGACCACTTCGGGAAGTCCAGGTAGGGGAACACCGCCACGGCCACCTGGATGGCGATCCACGCCGCCATGGCATAGATCGTCGCTACGCGCAGCACGTTGCGGCGTTTCAGTTCGTTCCAGAGGCGGGTCATGCGCAGCGGTCCGGATAAAGCTAGCCAAATGCGGCCTGGGCATGCGGCAGCACGGCCCTACCGCTTCCTGCTCGCCTTCGCCAGCGGGTTGAAGGCCAGGCAGCGATCCACCCAGAACTCCAGGTCGGCATCGGCGTCGTAGGCTTCCGGCGATACGCTCAGGTAGCCGGTCATGGGGCGGCCTCCATGTACCATCTGTTCCGCGCCTTCGCGTTGCACCAGCTCGGGCATGGCATCAGGACCCACGCGGGCCATCAGGCCGCCCTGGTAAAAGCCCAGGCACATCTTGTCATCCACCATGTAACAGTAGCCGCCGAACATCTTCTTGCCGGTCCACTGCACCTTGCGGCGGCGCAGGATGGTGTCGATGCGTTCCAGGAGGTGTTCGTCGATGGGCATGGCAGATCGGTTCGGAATCATGAAAAGTAGCCTGCCCCGATCACACAACCCGGAATACCGCGTTCAGCGCACGGGATCCGCCGGTCCGTGGGAGCAGGCCTTATGAACGATGCCAGCACGCATTCCACCAGAAGGACAGGTGACGGACCCGGAGGATGGCCAGCCGATCGCCCTGTTGGTCATCATCGGTCCCTCCTACCCACAAGGGGTGATTTCAGATCGATGATGTTCCATCGCCTTCCCATGTCCGGTATCTTGGGGCAGCATCATTTCCTCTTCGATCATGCGCCACCCTGCCTTGCTCACCCTCCTGCTCGCCGGCGCGTTCAGCGCCTCGGGCCAGGTGCCTTACGACCTGCAGGTGAACACGCCGGGAACCACGCCCGGCATGGACACGATCCTGACCTGGCATGCCACGGCCAGCGGGGCCATCCTAACCACTTCACCTGCGGACAGCGTCAGCTACATCGTGCGCCGGTATGCCCCTGACGGGCAACCGGTATGGAGCCGGAAGGTCAGCTCGCCCGACCTGATGGCGCTGAAGCCCGGACCATGGTATTGGTTCTCGGGAGGTGGGGATGGGCTCTACCCGGCCTTCTACTGGGACCGGAACGAGGGCCTCTACTATTGTTCCAATGACGCCGTGGAGTTCCGTGCCGACCAGAGCGGCATGGACACGGTCCTGGCCTACGTATCGGTGTACCATCTGGATGCCAACGCCAACGTGACGCAGGCCTTCGAAGTGGTGAACGAGGTGATCGTTCCGTGGGCCGAACTGGAGAACAATGGCGTGCTGATGAACAGCAAGATGGCCGTTCAGCCGGATGGCGGCTACCACATCATCAGCGCCATCCGCACGGAGTGGAACAACGTCCGGATGATCCAGGTGATGCGCTTCGATGCCTCGGGCAACCACCAGTGGACGCGGCTGTATCACGACCCAGGCAACGCCCCCATGGAAGGACCTTCGTCCGACCTGGGCCAGTTGCGTCACTGGATCGCCGATGATGCCGGAGGCCTGTACGTGGACGACCGGTACCTGGGCGATGGGTATTTGCATGTGAACGGCTCCGGCATCTGTGATTGGTCCATTTCACTGACCTCACCGAGCACCGACCAGTTCAGTCTGCACCCCACCTTCACCGTGGACCCCTCGGACAACTCCCTGCTGGTCGGTGACATCTGGGAAGGCTTCGTGAGCAAGGACCTCGTGCTGCGGATCGATGTGGCGGGCAACCTCGTGGCGGCCGATGCCTACGACCGGGGACTCTTCGAACAAGGACCGGTCCCGACACCCCATGTCCGCCCGAACGGGGAACTGGTCCTCGGGTACGACCACCCTGGCCCTGCCGGTGTGGAGAGCTATGCCCTGCTGGTGGCCGACCAGAACGGGGTCCACACGCGCTACAAGGACCACCTCGGACTTCAGTCCGGGCAGGTCCACAGTCGGACCTGGTCCAATGGTCAGCTGATCGGCGACATGTACCACCTGCAGGGGATGAACACCGTGACGGACACCATCTGGTGGACCTCGGAGACGCGACCCGTGTTCGCCGCGTTCGATGTGAACATGGTGTGGGACTGCCTGCTCTACGACACCACGGTGACCCGCAACTCCGCCCTGGGCCAGTATACCAGCACCAGCCTGACCCCTTGGGACCAGACCGTGGCCGATACCATGCACACCATCGTTCCCGGCGTTGTCAGCGTATCGCCCGTGCCCGACCTGACCGTGAGCGACTACTGCGGGATCCTGCTGAGCGCTTCCGCTGTCCCTGATGGTCCGGACCTGGGTCTGAGGACGAACCTGGTGATGGCCGGCGAGCCGATCGAACTGTTGCACACACGTCCAGGTATCCTGACCGTGCATGACGTGGATGGTCGCAGGTATTCAGGGGTGATCCGCACCTCCCTGGCGTCCAGCCTGTCGATCGGCACCACGAACTGGGCACCCGGCATGAAGTTGCTGCAGTGGCAGAGCGATGATGGCAGCACGCACCGCACGCTCAAGGTGATGGTGCACTGACCGGGACCGGTCCACGCTGCAGAGGTCCCATCGCAGGACCACCCGGTCGGCGCAGCACCGCTCACCGGTGCGTTCCGGGTGGTGTTCGTTGACCTGCCCGGCGGATACTGATGATGAATGGAGGACCATCCGGATCATTCGTGCGCAGGCCAGGGCGCATCGAAGTTCCTGTTCGGTCGCAGGTAGAGCACGTCCTGCTCCAGGTCAAGCAACCAATTGAAGCGCCGGGTGATCTCGTTGCCGAGCACGCTCATCGGGAAGTTGGACCGTGCGTCCATGGTGCTGGCCGGCACGTCGTGGAAGGTGGCCTCCCCGAGCTGGAACTCGGGAATGCGCGTGCGCAGGTTCCGCAGTTCATTGCCCTGTGCATCGGTGAGCACCTCCACCCCGAGCGTGTCCAGACGACCTGCCAGGCCATGCGCTTCCAGGGCCTCGGTGCCCAGGATCAAGGCACCGTGATAACCGGTGTGCAGCATCACGGGTTGTTCCATCCGGTCTTCCGCGACGGTGAGCACGCACTTCAGTAGCAGGCTGCTCCCCTGTCGTTCGATCGTCAGTACCTGGTAGCCGGTGACATCGTCCGGCATCCGATCATGCACCACCAGCACCTGGCGGTCGAAGTCCACCTCCACCACCTGCCCGGCGAAGAGGTCGTGGCCGAACTTGCCATCGCTCCCCACGGCGGAATGCCGGCCCACATGCACGTCCAGCGCGGTCCAGGTGCGGTCTCCGATGGTCAGGGTCTGGTCGCTCGCGGCGTCCACCTCCGCCCCGCCGCCCCAGCTGCCAACGTCCATGGAGCCGGAAGTCCGGAAGGAAGAAGCCTTCTCCCGACCCACCTCGGTCAGCGACAGTCCTTCCACCCCGGTATGGAACATGAGGGTGAGCGGGTCCTGGCCGTTCAACACCGCACGCACCAGCAGGTCATTGGCTGCGGAAAGCGTGAAGGGAATGGTATCGGGCAGGCCCGTGGCAGGTGCGCGGAACACCTGTGCCTGAAGCACGCCTGCGGCAAGCATGGTCGCGATGCACAGGCCTGGACGCATGGCATCAAGATAGG
>ERZ795048.4045-NODE-4045-length-10422-cov-4.512492_pt1 | contig 10422 bp, 10 predicted proteins | sample MGYA00375132_ERZ795048 | MGnify/ENA primary metagenome ERZ795048 (study PRJEB30177, sample SAMN05720225) | activated sludge metagenome | isolation source: Anaerobic digester | place: Hong Kong | collected 2014-12-17 ...
CATCTTACGCATATGCCTTACCGCCTGAACAATATTACCGGTACCAGGCTCTCCTTTGGTACGAATCATGGCAGCACCTTCGTTAATTCGTCTCAGTGCTTCTCCAAGATCTCTTGCTCCGCAGACGAAGGGAACACGAAAGGCCTGCTTATCGATGTGATAAATATCATCTGCCGGAGAAAGTACTTCTGATTCATCGATATAGTCAATTTCGATTGCCTGAAGAATCTGCGCTTCCACGAAATGACCGATACGACATTTGGCCATGACGGGAATGCTGACGACGTTCTGAATCTCCTTAATCATTTTGGGGTCACTCATACGGGAAACACCGCCTGCAGCACGAATATCTGCAGGAATTCGCTCTAATGCCATGACAGCGCATGCGCCGGCATTCTGTGCGATGACAGCCTGCTCAGGTGTGGTGACATCCATAATTACGCCGCCCTTTAACATTTGTGCAAGTCCTTTATTGATTTCATATTGTGATTGATGCATTTTATTGTCCTCCTGATTGAAGTTTATTGATATTTATCATATAATCAAACTGGTGATAACAAAATAATCAAAATGATTTATTAATAGATACCAGAGACGGGAGATTTTATGTTAACCTATGACATCACAAAAGCAAAAGGATCAATCTATGAATATATTTACCAATGCATCAAAAGCGACATTATATGCGCCAAATTAGCAACGGGAGAGAAGCTGCCATCTAAACGGACGATGGCAAAGAACCATGGGATTAGTACCATTACGATTCAAAATGCATATGACCAGTTGATTTGTGAGGGCTATGTAATTTCTGTTCCAAAGAAGGGGTACTATGTGGCGAGTCTGTCGGGAATGACTAAGATGAAAAAGGAAACCAATATTTCCTATCATATTGATGTACCGAAGGAAAACCATGCAGGAAGTATTGATTTATCGGATAATCGAACAGACACGGAACGATTCCCCTTTTCGGTATGGGCAAGAATGGTGAGAAATGTATTGTCGGAGAAAACACCGGAGCTGATGGAGGTCTCGCCCACCGGAGGGAGTATGCGGCTACGAGAGGCGATTGCCGGACATCTGAAGTCATTTCGCGGACTGCTTGTGGATCCGAATCAGATTGTGGTTGGTGCCGGAACGGAATATCTCTATGGGCTGATCATTCAGCTGCTTGGGGCGGAGAAGACCTATTGCATCGAAAATCCAGGATATAAGAAGTTATCGCGAATCTATGCGGGACATCATATTTTATGCCGGTATGCCAACCTCGACGAGATGGGAATTACTTGTAGTGGATTGGAGGCAACGCGTGCAAATGTAGCGCATATCTGCCCAAATCATCATTTCCCAACAGGAATAACGATGCCGGCGAAGCGGCGCTATGAAGTGTTATCCTGGGCGAGTGCGCAGAGCGAAAGATACATCATTGAAGATGATTATGACAGTGAATTTAGGCTCAATGGAAGGCCGATTCCAACCTTGTTTAGTATTGATGAGAGTGAGACCGTCATCTATATGAATACATTTGCCAAGTCGCTCACACCAACGATTCGTATCAGCTATATGGTCCTGCCGGTGCATCTTGCAAACCTGTTCTACCGTACGCTTTCTTTCTATGCCTGTACGGTATCAAACTTTGAACAGTTTACACTGGCGGAATTTATTAACGAAGGGTATTTTGAGAAACATATCAACAGAATGCGACTGTACTACATCAGAAAGCGGGAAAAACTGATGGAGGCGATTGGGAAGAGCCGATTACACTCGCTATGTGAGATTATAGAAAATGATTCAGGACTTCATTTCTTATTACAGCTGCACACCAATCAATCTGACCATGATGTGCAGATGGCATTAGAAGCAAAGGGAATCCATGTGGCAGCTTTGTCGGAGTACTATTTTGTCCAAAGCGACAAGGAACATTATTTTATTATGAATTACTCTAATTTTAAGCTGGAGGAAGCATCTCAGGTGTTTGATGAGATTGCATCGGTGATCTGATTTAAGGTGGGAATGGCAGGAATGCCACCTCGTTTCTGTACGCATAATGCACCGGAGACATTGCCGTAGTGAAGCGCAGCTGCAATCATCTCTTCTGTAATCGCAGCCGCATTCGTAATGCCATACATCAGAATTTTTGAGAGAAAACCACCCCAGAAGGCATCGCCGGCACCGGTGGCATCAATTGCAGTAACCTTAAGTCCCGGAAGCTCTCTGTGAATTCCCCGGAAGTAATATCTGGCACCGGCAGCCCCCAGAGTCTGGATGAGAACTGTAATCCCGTATTGTTTCATAAATGCGTCTATATTTTCTTCTCCGCCAACAAAATAGAGTTCCTCATCAGAGATTTTTAACAGATCAACAAAGGGAAGAACTCTTGATACTTCTGATTTGGCGCGTTCCAGGTCATGCCAGATCATATCGCGATAGTTGATGTCGAAGCTTACAAGCTTCCCGTTCTTGTGGGCAAGCTCCATAGCATAACGTATCGCACTGCAGCTAGGCTCTGCAGAGAGCGAGACAGAGCCTGCATGAAACATTCGACAGGCGTTGATGTCTTCTTCCTTCACATCCGTAGTGTCTAATAAAATATCGGCTCCGGGTTTCCTTGCAAAGGTGAAGGAGCGTTCCCCATTCTCGTATAAGGTTACAAAGGCAAGTGTCGTAATCGCTTCATCGGTAAGTTTTGGACACAGCAGCGTAACCTGATTGGCTTTTAAGGTTTCTTTTAATCTTTCCCCAAAATCATCATTGCCAAGAATACCGAGAAATGCAGTGGATAAGCCATTGCGCACGGTGGAAATGGCGACGTTGGCAGGTGCACCTCCGGGATTGGCAGTAAAGGTATATGGTTCTGCGGCGGGGGTAAAGTCAATAAGCATCTCACCGGCACAGATGATATCATAAGATTTCATAGAGTTCTCCTTCCAGTTTATGCGGTTTCATTCTTTATCAGTTCAAACCCATATTTCAAGGATTTGTTCGGTGACGATGGATTGGCAATCTTATCTATTAGGACTTTCGCTCCTTCGCTGCCACATTCACGATAATAGAAATGAATGGTGGTAAGACTTGGAGAAAGAATGGATGAGATCCTGCTGTCTCCGAATCCGGCAATGGCAATATCGTTCGGAATCTTAATGCTCAGCTGATTTAAATATTTGATCGCACCCAGGGCAATCGTATCGGTTGCACAAACAATGGCATCCAGATCAGAACAGTCGGCAAGAAGCCTTTTGGTGTTTTCGTACCCATTCTCCATATAGAAAGAGCCGATTCTCATGGAGGATGCGGGAATCTCCAGGTTTTGCCTGCTCATTGCATCCAGAAAACCTTGTTTACGAAGCTGACCCACGGCATAATCCTTTTCTGTGACACCTAGATATCCGATTCGCCGATGCCCCTTCTCTATCATATATTCGGTAAGCGTCAGGGCAGCAAGATAATCATCATGATAGATACAGGAGGCATAGTCACAGGCCTGACCGAGAACAATGAAGGGAATGTTCAGAGCCTTTAATACAGCTTTGTGCTTAGCTGTTAATATGGTTCCCAGTAAAATGATACCATCCACCATATGCTGTTGAAAGGTAGCCAGAAATTCCAACTCTCTGTCATTTTGATTCTCAGTGTTGGCTAGTAACATCTGATATCCCTGCTTAGTCAGAACCTCGCCGATTCCTGCAACTACCTGAGAAATGGAATCAGAATCAATCTTTGGAATGATTACGCCAATTAGTTTTGTCGTCTTGGTTCGTAGTGTTTGTGCCTGAGAGGAGGGGATATATCCGGTCTCCTTAATTACTTTTTCTATAGATACTTTCTTTTCCTCGCTTAGGTAACCATGATTGAGATATCGGGATACCGCAGCCGGAGAAACACCTGCCATCTTGGCAATCTGACTGATATTCATAGTAAAGCTCCTTTGTCACTTTGATAGTATATGAAACAAATGTTGCAAATATGTGAAATTAGTTTCATATATATTATATGCATAAAAACAAGAAAAAATCAACATACTGATATATTGAAAATGCTAATTGTCATATAATCACAAAATAAATATGAAACTGTTATCACATTGTAACAATTTACATTTGCAAAAACCGAAGATATAACGAAATTACAGAAGTGAAAACGATTTCACAAAATGAAATGAAAATGTGGAACAAAAGAAGGTAAAAATGTTATAATATGAGAGAACAGGGAGGAATGAAGATGGATTAAAGAGAGTGTGCAAAACAAATTTATTCTGAAATCGGCGGCAGGAAGAATCTGATATCAGCAGCACATTGTGCAACCAGATTACGTCTTGTCATTGCAGATAATCAGAAGGTGAATACCAAAGCACTAGAGAACATAGATGGCGTCAAAGGTGTATTTGATGCATCCGGTCAGCTGCAGATCATCATTGGTACCGGTACGGTGAATAAGGTCTATGACGAATTACTTGAGATTGCCGAGATTACGGCATCCACGAAGGAAGAAATCAAGCAGGAGGCGGCAAGCAAAGCAGTCTGGTGGAAACGTGCCATTAAGACTTTAGAAGATATCTTCGTTCCGATTATTCCGGCAATCGTCGCAACCGGTTTGCTGTGTGGACTGCTCAGTGGTGTCGTGCAGATCTGGCCACAGATGGAGCATTCAGGACTCTATAACCTGCTAAATATCTTCTCCAATACAGCACTGACCTTCCTTCCAATCCTTATCGCAATCTCAGCTGCTAAGATTTTTGGCGGAAATGTCTATCTCGGGGCTGTTATCGGAATGATTATGATTCATCCTAATCTTGTCAATGCATGGAGCATTGCGGGAGGAGCAGAGACAGAAACACTGTGGTCCTGGTTTGGAATCTTGGATATCGCAAATGTTGGTTATCAGGGACATGTCATCCCGGTGATCCTTTCTGTATGGTTGATGTGTACGATAGAAAAATGGCTTCATAAGAGAGTGCCGGAAATGTTTGATATCTTTATTACCCCGCTTTGTTCCGTTCTGGTTGCCGGATTCTTCGCAATGACAGTAATCGGACCGGCATTACCCTCTTCCCTATCAGCATTCCTTGGAATTACGGAACCGGCGATCTTTGGTGTCAATATCAGATAAGGCAAACCATTCCTGGCAGGTATGATTGGTGGAGCCTTTGGTGCAGCAGTAGCTGCCATCATGAATGTATATGCAACAGCCAATGGCATCACCGGAATCTTTGGATTCCTGATTACCACCAATAGTCTCTTTGGTTATCTCTTGACTATTGTTGTAGCAAGTGCGGTTGCATTTGGCTGCTCCTGGTTCCTCTATAAAGATGCGGGTGAAGTTACTTCTGACAGTGCACCAATGGACCAGCCTGTATCAATAATGGACACTAAAAACAATAGAACAGATGCGTATCTATGTTGACACATCCTGCGTGGAAATCTATATCAATGAAGGAAGTTATGTATTTACGACCAAATTATTTCCGGCAAATGTTGAAGAACGAACATTGTGGATGGATGGAAGCTTTGAAACAATCGATTTATTTTTGTTATCTGCATTTACGATAACACACCACCAGGAGGAGAGATAACATGAGAGAATTCAGTTATACCATTACAGATGAAATAGGCATTCATGCAAGACCGGCAGGAACAATCGCTAAGAAAGCGAAGGAATTCGCTTCAACAATTACGATTACGAAGGATGGAAAGACAGCAGAACTTAAGAAACTGATGGCTGTCATGGCACTTGGTATCAAGCAGGGGGATACTGTAACTGTAACGGCAAACGGGGAAGACGAAGAAATTGCGATTTGGGCAATTGAGAAACTATTTCAGGCAGAATTGTAGTAAAATAGAATGTGAAGGTGAATCACTACAAATGAACTTGCTTTGTAGGCAAATGTTGATAGAATGGAGTTATTTATGGAACAATATACAGGAAAATCAATATTTAATGCAATTGCAATCGGACCAATTTACTTCTATCAGAAGGCACAGGCTACGGTTGTCAGAAAGCATGTGGATGATATAGAGGCAGAGAAAACCAGATTCGCATCTGCTAAGGATGCAGCACTTAAAGAACTTCAGATATTGTATGATAAAGCAATTGCGGAAGTTGGAGAGTCTGGTGCCGGCATCATTGAAGTGCATATGATGATGATGGAGGATGATGACTATCTGGACTCTATTGGCAACATCATCAGTAATCAGGAAGTGAACGCAGAATATGCGGTGGCAACTACCGGGGATAACTTCGCAAAGATGTTTGCGGCGATGGAAGATGAATATATGCAGTCAAAAGCAAGTGATGTGTTGGATATTTCGGAACGCCTGATTCAAGCACTGAGTGGAGCAGAGACAGAGATGAAAATGGAGCAGCCGGTGATTCTTGCCACACAGGATCTGGCACCAAGCGAGACAGTCCAGCTGGATAAATCCAAACTTCTTGCATTTATCACAGAGTATGGAAGTACGAACTCTCACACAGCAATTCTGGCTAGAAATATGGGAATACCGGCATTGATTGGAATCGGCTTAACCAGCAAAGATCACGGGAAAATGGCAATTATAGATGGTGCCAATGGAATCCTGATTCTGGAGCCGACAATGGAAGTACTTAGAGATTATCAGGAGAAAAAAGCTAAGGAAGAACAGCAGAAACATTTGCTGCAGGAGATGAAAGGAAAAACAACCTTAACCAGGGATGGAAAGGAGATTTGTCTGTATGCCAACATCGGAAATGTTGGTGATGTTGCCGGAGTATTAGCAAATGATGCCGGCGGAATCGGACTGTTTCGAAGTGAATTCCTCTATCTGGAAGCCAGAGATTATCCGACCGAAGAGGAGCAGTTTAGAACTTACAAGACGGTTGCTGAGAACATGGCAGGCAAGAAGGTTATTATCCGTACACTGGACATTGGCGCAGATAAGCAGGCGGACTATTTTAAACTGAAAAAAGAGGAGAATCCGGCGATGGGGCTTCGTGCAATTCGTATCTGCCTAAGCAGACCGGAAATCTTCAAGACGCAACTGCGCGCCATCCTGCGGGCAAGCATGTTTGGAACCATTGCCATCATGTTTCCGATGATTACTTCTGTCTGGGAAATTAAGAAGATCAAAGAAATTCTTGCAGAGGTGAAGGCAGAATTATCTGAAGCTAAGATTCCGTATAAGGATGTAGAGATCGGTGTGATGATTGAGACACCGGCAGCAGTCATGATCTCTGATCTGCTTGCCAAAGAAGTGGATTTCTTCAGCATCGGTACCAATGACCTGACACAGTATACCCTGGCAATCGACCGTCAGAATCAGAACCTGGAAATGTTCTATGACGCGCATCACGAAGCGCTCCTTCGTATGATTAAGATGACTGTGAACAATGGACATAGAGAGAATATCTGGGTTGGCATCTGCGGAGAACTGGCAGCAGATCAAGAATTGACAGAACGCTTCATTCGTATGGGAGTGGACGAGCTGTCGGTATCTCCGGCGTATGTATTGCCCCTGCGGAAGCTGATTGGGGAGATTGAGACCAACGGTTAAGTTATGATTATATAGTAGGTTATTATTATAAAAACTCGGCATGGATCGGCAACTGCGGTTGCAGGTTACGAATGCGGAGTTTTTTTGATTATATTAATTTGATTTATGATTTTTTTGAAAACAGAACAAAATTTCGAAATCGAGGGAGATTTAAGGGACACGTAATGTAATATAATCATTTTTAGTAACAGATGACAACTATAAAATATTTTTTGTGATTAATAGTGAAGAGTTCAATAAAATCCTGTTTCGACGCCGCTCCACTTGTGGGAGAATAGGTAGAATAGAAAACGCCTAGAGTCTGGGATGTCACTAAGCACGTCGAGCCTTTGGAGAGAAAACATAATGAATATGTTAGTATGATGAAAAGCTAATATTACATGATGTATATGTAAAGGATAAGGGGCGTTGAGGTTATATTTTCTGAATGTTGTGATTACTTAGGTTGCCAACTCCCCCAAACCTGTAGTAGAATAACCTAGAAAACAAAATAGCATATGAGGTGTCGGATTAGAAGTAATCCGGTGAAAAGGGAAACAGGTGAGAAACCTGTGCGATCTCGTCACCGTAAGCAAGGAGTGCAAGCCAAAAAGCCACTGGGAAACCGGGAAGGCGGTGTTGCATAATGATTTGTGAGCCGGGAGACCTGCCTGAGATGGGATGCATGCCGTTCCACGAGGAATTGGACGGATAGTTGAAGGCCTTTTTGCTGTGCCCGGAGCTATTCGGGTGCAGTTTTTTTGTGTAATAGAAATGCTCGTATGTGGCGATTCTATTTTGTTTGAATTATGATACTTTGACAGGCAGAAGAGGTATCAGCACGAACATAACAAAAAGAAAAGGATGGAGAGAAACATGGAAAACAAAGAAATGGAAACAACACAAGAGAAAAAAGGTGGAGCAGGAAAAGCGATTCTTGGGATTGTGATTGCTGTTGTATTGATTGGCGCACTTATCGCAGTGTACTTGGTATTTGGCCCAAAGACATCAGAAGGAAGCAAAGCAATAACCATTACAATCACAGATGATCAGGGCGTGGACACGGTCTATGAGACTAAGACTGATGCAGAGTATCTCATGGATGCAGTACAGGAGCTGGATGGCATTACGATTGAAGGAGAAGAAGGCGATTATGGTCTTTTTATCAAGACTGTAAATGGAATTACAGCAGATTATGATACGGATGGCGCATACTGGTCTATCTATGTAAATGGCGAGTATGGCAATTATGGTATTGATGCACAGCCGGTTGCAGATGGTGACAGCTATGCAATCGTATATGAAGTATATACCGAGTAAGAGAAATTCTGTATTATCAGAAAGAGGGCTAAGTGAAACAAGAAGAAAAGAAAAAAACAGTGTGGAGTATTCTTGATATAGCTGAACTGGGTGTGATGATTGCAACCTTGGAAGTTGGGAAGGTTGCATTGGAAGGACTCCCGAATGTGGAGGTGGTCTCCTTCCTCATAATTCTCTACACCATGTATTTTGGACAAAAGACGATAGTTGCAATTATTGCATTTGTCATGCTGGAATGCATGATTAAGCCGATTAATATCTGGGCTGTTATGTACTGCTACATCTGGCCGCTCCTGTCGATACTGACTTATCTGTTCAGAAAGTACAGGTCAATCTGGTTTATGAGCATACTGTCTGGTGTATATGGCCTGCTTTTTGGTGCGTTGTGTTCAATTGTCTATCTGGTGCTCAGTGGCCCACAGACGGCATTGGCATGGTGGATTGCCGGGATTCCATGGGATCTGGTGCATGGAATTGGCAATTTTGTGATCATGCTGGTTCTGTATCGACCACTGACGAAGGTGTTTAATCGCTATTGTCAGCAGAAGAAAAGTGCGATAGGATAGAGGCATGAAGAACATAGAGAATCAAATGTTAGAGAAATGTAATCTGTGTCCGAGACAATGTATGGTGAATCGGCAGGAGAATCAAATAGGATATTGTGGTGAGACCAAAGAGGTCAGGGTAGCCAGAGCTGCTCTGCATTTTTGGGAGGAACCCTGTATCTCCGGGAAAAACGGCTCAGGGACCGTTTTTTTCTGTGGCTGTAATCTGCGTTGCATCTTTTGCCAAAATAGTGTCATTGCACATGGAGAGGTTGGCAAGACAATCACAACGAAGAGACTTGCCCAGATATTTCTGGAGCTGCAGGAGAAGAAAGCACAGAATATCAATCTGGTAACACCGACGCATGAAGTGTTGGCAATCAGAGAGGCAGTTCTATTGGCACGAGAGATGGGGCTGCAAATTCCGATTGTGTATAATACGTCTGCCTATGAACGAGTAGAAACTTTGCAGATGCTGGAAGGAATTGTAGATATTTATCTTCCGGACTTTAAGTATATGGATACGAAGAAAGCAAACGACTATTCGCATGCAAAGGATTACCCGAAAGTTGCAAAGGCAGCAATTGCAGAGATGGTTCGACAGACGAAAACAGTGACATTTAACACAGAGGGAATGATGATAAGTGGCGTGATCGTCCGCCATCTGGTCATGCCTGGTGGGGTTCACAATGCCAGAGCGGTTCTAACCTATCTGTATGAAACTTATAAAAATGACATTTATGTCAGTATTATGAATCAATATACGCCGCTAAGGAAGAGTGAACAATTTCCGGAGCTGAATCGCAGGGTTACAAAGCGGGAATATGAAAAGGTCCTGGCACATGCCATGAACCTTGGAATAATCAATGCATTTATTCAGGAGGGAGCTACCGCTAAGGAGAGCTTTATTCCTGCCTTCAATAATGAAGGAGTGTAGTTGTGTCACGAGAGCTCTGCCATGTTGAGAACAATCCTTTTTGTACCGATAATCAATACAATAATAGCCGCTATGCCAAGTATCACAAGGCATACAAGTTGAATCAGTGACAGAGTCATTC
>ERZ795048.4047-NODE-4047-length-10420-cov-10.501881_pt1 | contig 10420 bp, 8 predicted proteins | sample MGYA00375132_ERZ795048 | MGnify/ENA primary metagenome ERZ795048 (study PRJEB30177, sample SAMN05720225) | activated sludge metagenome | isolation source: Anaerobic digester | place: Hong Kong | collected 2014-12-17 ...
CCGCAGACACAGCCGCAGCCGGTCTCTGCATCCGGGAACTGAGCGCCACGCGGAGCGATCACCTGCGCAGGGCCGCGATAGTCCCGCGCTGCATGGCTTGGTTTAGAATTAACGCTCCAGTCACCGACAGACAGGCATCGACATGAGCCAGGCCGCCAATTCACGGCAGATCAACGACGTATCCACGTATATGCAGGATGTGGGGCGACGTGCGCGGACCGCCTCGCGCGCGCTGGCGGCCGCCGATACCGGCGCCAAGAACGCCGCGCTGCATGGAATCGCCGACGACCTCGATGCACAACGTGAACTCCTGATCGAGGCCAACCGTCTGGATCTGGAAGCCGGCCGCGCCAAGGGGCTGGACGCCGCACTGCTCGACCGCCTCGAACTCGACCATGCCCGCATCGACAGCATGATCGACGGCCTGCGCCAGATTGTCGCGCTGCCCGACCCGATCGGTGAGATCTTTGACATGAAGTTCCGCCCCAGCGGCATCCAGGTCGGACGCATGCGCGTGCCACTCGGCGTGGTCGGGATCATCTATGAATCGCGGCCGAACGTGACCGCCGATGCCGCCGCCCTGTGCCTCAAATCGGGTAATGCCACGGTGTTGCGCGGTGGCTCGGAGGCGTTTCATTCGAACCAGGCGATCGCCGACAGCATCCGGCGCGGGCTCGACCGCGCCGGGCTGCCGGCGGACGCGGTGCAGGTCGTGGCCACCACCGACCGTGCCGCCGTCGACCTGATGGTCACAATGCCGGAATCCATCGACGTCATCATCCCGCGCGGCGGCAAGGGCCTGATCGAACGCATCAGCGCAACGGCGCGCGTGCCGGTGATCAAACACCTGCACGGGGTCTGCCACGTCTATGTCGACGACGAGGCCGAGCCGCAAAAAGCCTTCGATATTGCACTGAATGCCAAGACTCAGCGCTACGGCACCTGCAACACGATGGAGACCCTGCTGGTGAACGCGACCGTGGCCGACGATTTCCTGCCCGGCATGGCGGCTGCCTACCGGGACAAGGGCGTCGAACTGCGCGGCTGCACGCAGACCTGCCGCATCCTCGACGGCAACTGCATTGCCGCCACCGACGCCGACTGGGACGAGGAGTATCTCGCCCCGATCCTGTCGATCCGCGTGGTGGCCGATATCGATGAGGCGATGGCGCACATTGCGCAACATGGCTCGCTGCACACCGAAAGCATCGTCACCGAGAACATCACCAAGGCGCGTCGCTTCCTGCGCGAGGTCGATGCCAGCTCGGTGATGGTCAATGCCTCCACCCGCTTTGCCGACGGCTTCGAATACGGCCTCGGCGCCGAAATCGGTATCTCGACCGACAAGTTCCACGCGCGTGGCCCGGTGGGCCTCGAAGGCCTGACCTCGGTGAAATACATCGTGCTGGGTGATGGACACGTCCGGACCTGAATCAACCGCCGGCGACAAGACGGCCATCGGGGTTTTCGGCGGCACATTCGATCCGGTGCATTTCGGCCACCTGCGCATCGCGCTGGATGCACTCGAGGCGCTGGATCTGGACCACGTGCGCCTGATCCCGCTGGCCAATGCCGTGCATCGCGAGCAACCGGATACACCCGGGGCACTGCGTTTTCAGATGCTGCAGGCCGCGGTCGCCGGACGCAACGACCTGGTCGCCGACGACCGGGAGCTGCGCCGCGCCGGGCCCTCCTACACCATCGACACCCTGAGATCGTTGCGCGCCGATTTCCCGAACGCCCACCTGTGGCTACTGCTTGGCAGTGACGCCTATGCCGGTTTTTCATCCTGGCGTGACCCGCAGGGAATCCTCGAGACCGCCAATATCGCCGTGTTGCAGCGGCCGGGTAATGACGCACATGCCAGCCCCGCGGCCGCCGGTTTCTCCACAACACAGGCACAGGGGCAGGTTGTTTTCTGCCCCGTGACCCAGCTGGATATCGCGTCCAGCGACATCCGGGCGCGTATCGCCGCCGGCCGCAGCGCCGATTTCCTCGCCCCGCCGGCGGTACTGGCGCTGGCTGCCCGACATCGGCTATACGGCCAACCGACCGCGCATGGTTTATGATTCGCTGTAGAAGCCCCTTTTGGACCCCCGCATGCAGGTAGAAGAACTCCGCGACCTCGTCGTCAAGACGCTCGAAGACATGAAGGCCTTTGACATCGTGACCCTCGATGTCCGCGGCAAGACCAGTATCACGGACTTTTTCGTGATTGCCTCCGGCACCTCTGACCGTCACGTGAAATCCAGCGCAGAATCTGTCGCCTTCCAGGCCAAGCAGGCCGGCCAGCCGCCGATCGGCATGGAGGGCCTGCAGGAGGGCGAGTGGGCCCTGATCGACCTCAACGGCGTCGTCGTGCACGTGATGCAACAGCGCGTGCGTGATTTCTATCAGCTCGAGCGGTTATGGAGTGTCGACCCGGTGGCCGCCGAAAAGATCAGCAAGGAACGCGGTTCGCCCTAGCCCGCGGCGTAATGCAGATCCACCTGATCGCCGTCGGCGACAAGATGCCGCGCTGGGTACAGGACGGATTCAGCGAGTATGCCAAACGACTCCCGGCCGAGTGTGCATTGCGCCTGATCGAGGTAGCCGCCGGCAGACGTGGCAAGAACGCCGATATCCCCCGCATCATGCGTGACGAGAGCGAGCGCCTGCTCGCGGCGGTGCCCAGAGGCGCCATCGTGGTGGCGTTGGAGGTCGGCGGCACAAGCTGGTCGACCGAGCAACTGGCCGGACAGCTCGATACCTGGATGAACAGCGGCCACGACCTCGCACTGCTGGTCGGCGGGCCGGATGGTCTCACCGACGAGGTGCGCAACGCCGCCAGGCAACTGTGGTCGCTCTCGGCCCTGACCCTGCCGCATCCCCTGGTCAGGGTGTTACTCGCCGAGCAGCTTTACCGGGCATGGAGCATCCTGCGAAACCATCCCTATCACCGCGCCTGATCGGGACTCAAGGCCGCCGTATCGGTTATTGTGCAGCTCTGGATTGCTGCATATCGACACCCCCCAAGCCATGATCATCCTTGCCTCCCAATCACCGCGCCGCGCCACGCTGTTGTCCCAGATCGGTATCGAATTCCGCGCCCATGCCACGGCTATCGACGAGCGTGTCCACGATGACGAAGGTGCGGCCGATTATGTCGAGCGCATGGCCCTGTCGAAGGCTGCCGCGGTGCGCGACAGCTTTCCCGACATCCCGGTACTCGGCGCCGACACCGCGGTGGTCCTGGACCAGCGGATACTGGGCAAGCCGGCAGACCGCGACGACGCGATCGACATGCTGCTGCAACTGTCGGGACGCACCCACGAGGTGCTCACCGGGGTCGCCGTGCTGGCCGACCGGCCGCACTACCGCCTGAGCCTGAGTCGGGTGATATTCCGCGACATCAGCGCCCGGGAGGCCGCCGCCTACTGGGAAACCGGCGAACCCGTCGACAAGGCCGGCAGTTACGCGGTGCAGGGCCTGGCCGCGGTGTTCATCGAGCGTATCGAAGGCAGCTATTCGGGCATCATGGGGCTGCCGCTGTTCGAGACCATGCAGATCCTGAATACGATCGGCGTTTACAGTCGTGCGGGCGTGTAAACTCGCCGTATGAGTGAGGAAATCCTGATCAATGTCACGCCCCCGGAGACCCGCGTCGCGGTCATCGAAAACGGCGTCGTTCAGGAGATCATCGTCGAACGCACCGCCAAGCGCGGGCTGGTCGGCAACATCTACAAGGGCAAGGTGTGTCGCGTCCTTCCCGGGATGCAGGCTGCATTCGTCGATGCCGGGTTGGAACGCGCCGCTTTCCTGCACGCCTCCGATATCCAGGGCGCCGGCGCGGACAAGTCGGTGCAGATCACCGACCTGGTGCGTGAAGGCGGCGAGGTGATCGTGCAGGTCGTCAAAGACCCGCTCGGCACCAAGGGCGCACGCCTGACCACCAACATCTCGATCCCGTCGCGCTATATGGTGTTCATGCCGAACATGACCAATGTCGGCGTGTCGCAGAAGATAGAGGACGAGGACGAACGGGCACGCCTGCGCGAGGTACTCGCACAATACGCCGAGGCCAACAGCATCAGCGCCGGCTACATCGCGCGCACAGCCGCCGAGGGCGTCTCCGAGGAAGCCCTGCAGAACGACATGCGGTTCCTCGCGCGCCTGTGGAACTCGATCCAGGAAAGGGCTGCCGGCGCACCCGGCAAGCAGCTGATCCACGAGGATCTGCCGCTGGCGCTGCGTGCGCTGCGCGACCTCATCAGTCCGGACGTCGAAAAGGTGCGGATAGACTCACGCTCGACCTGGGAGAAGGCGCAGCAGTTCGCCACCAAGTACATCCCCGATCAGCGCTCGTCGATAGAGTACTACCCGGGCGAACGGCCGATTTTCGACCTGTACGGGGTCGAGGACGAGATCCAGAAGGCGCTCGAGCGCAAGGTCGATCTCAAGTCCGGCGGCCACCTGGTGATCGACCAGACCGAGGCCATGACGACGATCGACGTCAATACCGGCGCCTTTGTCGGTCACCGCAACCTCGAAGAAACCATTTTCAAGACCAACCTCGAGGCCGCACAGGCGATATGCCGCCAGCTGCGCCTGCGCAATCTGGGCGGCATCATCATCATCGATTTCATCGACATGACCGACGATGAGCACAAACGCCAGGTGATGCGTGCCCTCGAACGCTGCCTCGCGCGAGACCACGCCAAGACACACATCTCCGAGGTATCGTCGCTGGGCCTGGTCGAGATGACCCGCAAGCGTACGCGCGAATCCCTGGAACATGTGCTGTGCCAGAGCTGTCCCACCTGTGGTGGCCGCGGCACCCTGAAGACAGCGGAGACCACCTGTTTCGACATATTTCGCGACATCCTGCGCGAGTGGCGCCAGTTCGACGTCGAGCAACTGCTGGTGCTGGCCTCGCAGGAGGTGGTGGAGCGCCTGCTCGATGAGGAATCGCAGAACCTCGCGGAACTGGAGCAGTTTATCGGTCGCCCGATCAAGCTGCAGGCCGAAGCGTTGTACAACCGCGAACAATACGACGTGGTGCTGATCTGACCTGCACCGCACGTGCAGGCGAACTCGCCGGGACAACCATTGCGCATCATCACGAGACTGCTGGCCGGGCTGCTAATCTGTTGGGGGCTGCTGGCGCTCACGGTACGCATCGCCACGCCGTTCATCGCCGACCAACGCGACCAGGCCGCAGCCGCATTGAGCGACCGGCTCGGCACACCGGTCGTGATTGGCCGGCTCGGTGCACGCTGGTATGGCCCGAGCCCGTTGCTGGAACTTCACGATGTTGCCATCGGTACGGCCCCCGAGGTCCTGCGGATCCAGCGCGTCGGTATCGACCTCGATCTTCCTGCGTTGCTGCGTGGCGGATTCGCTGACGCATTACGGGTCACCGTTGACGGCATGCAGGTGACCGCAGTACGTGAACCCTCCGGGCAGTTCCACCTCGAAGGCATCGGCCTGATCACGCGTGACGACGATGCCGGCACTTCGCCGCCGCCCCTGCCAAGTCACCTGCGCATGGTCAACACGCGGGTTCTTTGGATAGATCGCATGGCCGGTAAGGATGCGTTCACCCTCGACAACGTCAACGTCCTGCTGGACCGCGACGCCAACAGGCTGAAACTGCGGGCGCGGTTGGAGACGACGCAGGGGACCGCAGAGGTATCCGCCCGGCTGGATGGATTTCTCGGCACCACCGAGTGGCACGGTGACACCTATATCAAGGTCGACGGGCTGGATGTTGCAGACCTGTTTGCGCCCTATCTCCCGCAGAGCTACGGCATTGATGGTCTGCAGCTCGACGTCGAGGCCTGGATGCGCTGGGAGGCTGCATTGCCGGTCGAGAGCCAGGGTGAAATCCATCTGCGCAACCTGGCGCTGCATCCGAAATCCGACGACGCCCAGCCGCTTGACCTGTCCGCGGCCAGCACCCGTTACGCATACCGGCGCGACGCTTCCGGCCTGCAGCTTGGGCTGAGACAACTGAGCCTGGACTTCGGCGACCACCGCTGGCCGGACACCGATGTGGCGGTGACAATTGCGCCGCAGGCCGACGATACGCGCCGGATCGAGGTGGCGGCCAGCTATCTGCGCATCGATGACATCGTGCGCATCCTGCAGGTGCGCCTGCCCTGGGAGTCCCTGCGGGAACCGCTGGCAAAGCTGCGTCCGACAGGTGAACTCCACGACCTCCGGTTGAGCGCGCTCAGCGGTGGCGAGGCACCCGGTTGGCGCGCCACCGCACGCTTCACCGGCATCTCCACCACGCCCTGGAACACCGCCCCCGGTCTGGAAAATATCAGCGGCAGCCTGCACGGCCAGCAGGACCACATCGTCCTGGAACTCGACAGCACAAACGCCGCGGTGCGCTTCAACGAGCTGTTCCGCGACCCACTGCAACTGCTGTCACTGCAGGGCCGCCTCGACGTCACCCGTCAACCCGGCGGCTGGCAGGTGGACGGCGAGCGCCTGCTGGCCGATACGCCGCATATAAAGACACTCACCCGAGTGCATCTGCGGCACGACAACGAGCATCCGCTGTTTCTCGACCTGCAGGCGGATTTTCGCGACGGCGATGCGGCGTTTGCCAACCACTACTATCCGGTCGCCATCATGGACAAGCACCTGGTCGACTGGCTCGACCAATCCATTGTCGCCGGTCGGGTGATTGCCGGGACCACCCTGGTGCACGGGCCGCTCAGCGACTTTCCATTTGAACAAAGCAGCAACGGCGTTTTTCAGGTGGTGTTCGATACGCAGGACATCGAGCTCGACTACCGCGAAGGCTGGCCGAAGATCGAGAACCTGGCGGCACACGTCCGATTCCACGGCAACCAGCTGGACATCGAATCCAAGTCGGGGACGATCTACGACAGCCGGATCGTCGAGGTCGCCGGCCATATCGGCAGCCTCAACCCGACCGGCCCACTGCAGATAGACGGCCGGCTGCAGGGGCCGCTGCGTAACAACCTGCGGGCCCTCGATGAGCCCGCATTGCATGAACGATTCGGCCATTTCGCGCAGATCCTGTCTGGCGAGGGTGACACCTCCCTGACGCTCGGTTTCACGGTGCCGCTGGCCGGCCACGGGGAATACGCGCTCGCGGGCAGGCTGCAGTTTGACAACAACCGGCTGTCACTGCCCGACTGGGACGTCCGGGTGTCCGATATCCGTGGTGCGCTGGATTTCACCCTGGACGGCCTGACGGCCGAGGGAATCGAAGCGCGGGCATTGGGTGCCCCGGTAGTGGTTGATGTCCTGCCGCTGCCAGACGGCCTGACGCGGGTGCGCACGCGTGGGCGGCTCGAGGTCGACAATATCGCCAATCAACTGCCGACGCTGCCACTGGCGTTCGCCAGCGGCGAGGCGGATTTCACCATCAACGTTGATGTGCCGTCACGTCGTGCCGCACCGGACAACCCGGCGCTGCTCAGTATCGAGAGCCAGCTCCAGGGCATTGCGCTCGCGCTGCCACAACCACTTGGCAAGTCGGCACCCGACACCAGGCCTTTGGCGTTGCGCCTGCCGCTGGACCGGGCGACAGTACCCGCCAGCCTGTCATATGGGGACCAGGTGTCCGCGAAGTTCAGCCCCGATGGTGCGCGTGTCGACCTGGTCCTGGGCGGTCACGCGGCCACCCTCGGAGATACTGACGGCATCCGTATCACCGGCCGCCTGGAGTCGGTCGATGTGATCGCCTGGGGTGACGCCCTGGCGCACCTGCCCACGGGCGGCGCCACCCCACCGGCGGTAGTCGACCTGGACCTGCAGATCGACCGCCTGCAGATCGATACCCTCGGGCTGAAGGCCGTGCGCATTCAGGCCGGGCACCGGGCACCACGGTGGCGCGGGCGGATCGATTCCCCGGATCTGGTCGGCACCTTCAGCCTGCCCGACGCCGCAGACGGCGAGCCCATTGCCGTCGACCTGCAACGCCTCGCCCTGCAGCTGCCGATCGGATCCGACGACGAGCCCCCCGGGGTACCCGACGATCCGGCGGCAGGCCCGGATCCGACCACCCTGCCCGGAATCTCGCTGCAGGTCGCCGAGCTGCAGATCAACCAGGCACAGCTGGGTGAGATGCACCTCGATGCGCAACATTCACCCGAGGGGCTGCGCGTGACACGGTTGAGCCTGGGTGGCGGCCAGGTCGAGCTGGACAGTGCGGGGCATTGGGTGCGCGAAAGCGGGAAGATCCGTAGCCGACTGGGCGGACGGCTCAGCGCCGCCAACCTCGGCGACCTGTTGGTCGCATTGGGTTATTCACGCCAGGCGGAAGACGCCGGTGGCAGTCTCGAGTTCCTGTTGCAGTGGCCTGGCCATCCGCTGCAGGCCGAGGCATCGACGATGGAAGGCAAGCTAACGCTCGACGTCGGCGCCGGCCGGCTGGTAGAACTCGATCCCGGGGTCACTCGGGTGGTCGGCCTGCTCAACCTCAACGCCCTGACCCGGCGGCTGCGCCTGGACTTCAGTGACATCTACAAGAAAGGCTACAGCTTCGACAGCATCAAGGGCGACTTCGATTTCGCCACGGGCCGGGCCAACACTGACAACCTCACCGTGCTGGGCCCCACCGGGCGCATTGAACTGCGCGGCTCTTCCGACCTGCGGGCACGTACGCTCGACCAACGGGTAACCGTCACACCCAACCTCGATGCCACGCTGCCAATCGCCGGCACCCTGGCCGGCGGTCCGGTCGCCGGGATCGCCGTGCTGGTCGCACAAAAGGTCATGACCAAGCAGCTGGACCGGCTCAATCGCTTCGAATACAGCCTCAGCGGGTCCTGGTACGACCCTGAGATCGAGCAACTCGACAGCGGTGGCACCCTGTCGAAGATATTGCGCCCGCTGGACGGCGGCACCGAACATCACACCGGGCCCGCAGCGCAGGCCGATGCACCTCCGTCCGACGCCGCGAAGGCATCAACCACCAGCGACATCACGCCGGGAGGCAGCGCCGCGCCGAACGACACAGCGGCGCAGGCCGCCGTTGAAAAGCCTGCCGGCCCGCCTGCCGAGAAAGCCGGTGACACGGGGAACCCGCTGCGCGGGCTGATAGATTTCCTGAAGAAAGGTGAAACGCAGGATAGCGGCGTGCCCAACGCACCAAACTGAACGGGGGCTCCTGTCGATTCCAGTCTGGATGGCAATTTCCCTCCAGACTGGAGCCTTTTTCCCTGCGCGATAACCCTTTGCCCATCGCGCTGCAGGCATTAGAGTTGGCACTGGACGAAAAATACTGATGCACCATGAGTAACTCGAAAAAGAAAGTCGCCGCACTGCAGCTGGCCTCGGGCAGCAATGTCAGCGCAAACCTGCTGGAAACCGAGCGCCTCGCTGAAGCGGCCGCCAAACAGGGCGCCAAACTGATTGTGCTGCCAGAGAACTTCGCTTTCATGGGGCGCAGCTGTGGCGATGCCAATGCGCTGCGCGAGGCCCCCGGCGACGGCCCGCTGCAGTCCTTCCTGTCGCAGCTGGCACACCGCCTCGGCGTCTGGCTGGTCGGCGGCACCATCCCGCTGGAGGCCGACCATGCCGCAAAGTGGCGGGCCGCGTGCACCGTCTATGACGAACACGGCAAGCAGGTAGCGCGCTATGACAAGCAGCACCTGTTCGATGTCAACCTGATCGAAAGCGATGAACAGTTTGTCGAATCAGAGAGTATCGAACCGGGTGATCGCGTCCTGGTGATCGACAGCCCGATCGGCAGGCTGGGTATCGCGGTGTGCTACGACCTGCGTTTCCCGGAGCTGTTCCGCGCCATGGTCGACCGCCGCGTCGAGGTGATTGCACTGCCCGCGGCATTTACGGCCATTACCGGGCGCGCGCACTGGGAGACACTGGTACGGGCGCGGGCGATCGAGAACCTGAGCTATGTGATCGCGTCGGCACAGGGTGGCTTTCACGTCGCCAGCCGCGAGACCTACGGCCACAGCATGATCGTTGACCCCTGGGGGACCAAGCTGGCTCTGCGCGAGCGCGGCAACGGCTGCGTGGTGGCAGAGATCGATCCGGAGTTCCAGCACACCACGCGTCGCAACTTCCCCTGCCTCGACCACCGCCGCCTGCATTGCCGCTGAACGCCGAATCAGGGCCTGCACAGGCCAGGAGTAGTCTTCGATGTCTGTAAGCACCGCGATCGCGCGTGAAACCCTGTTGGACACCCCCGGCCTGAGCGAGGGTCACCTGACGCAGGTCATGGACCGCCTGCTGAGCCGCCAGGTGGATGCCGCCGATATCTATTTTCAGTATGGCCGGCTCGAGTCCTGGGTGCTGGAGGACGGCATCATCAAGGAGGGCAGCCACAGTATCGAGCAGGGCGCCGGCCTGCGGGCCATCAGCGGTGAAAAGACAGGATTCGCCTACACGGACAGCCTCGAACTCCCGCGCCTGCTCGATGCCGCCGGGGCGG
>ERZ795048.4050-NODE-4050-length-10414-cov-4.398591_pt1 | contig 10414 bp, 9 predicted proteins | sample MGYA00375132_ERZ795048 | MGnify/ENA primary metagenome ERZ795048 (study PRJEB30177, sample SAMN05720225) | activated sludge metagenome | isolation source: Anaerobic digester | place: Hong Kong | collected 2014-12-17 ...
AAGCGGGATCAACATCGACCAACTGTTAGAAGCCATCTACAAGCGCCTCCCCCCACCAAAAGGCCAAACCGACACGCCGACAAAGGCCCTGTTGGTGGATAGCTGGTACGATTCCTATCTTGGCGTGGTCATTTTGGTACGCGTTATCGACGGGTATTTGAGAAAAGGCATGAAAGTCCGCTTCATGGGCAGCAAAGCCACGCGCGAGATTGACCGTGTTGGTATCTTTACCCCAAAACACGTACTAGTGGATGAACTCGGCCCCGGCGAGATGGGCTTCATCACAGCCGCGATCAAGGAAATCTCAGAAACCAAAGTCGGGGATACGATCACCGAAGAACGCTTTGCCGACAAAGTCACACCACTTGCAGGGTTTAAACCTTCCGTCCCGATGGTGTTCTGTTCTCTGTTCCCTATCGACAGTTCAGAATTTGAAAAACTCCGTGACTGCTTGGGCAAACTAGCTTTGAATGATGCCTCTCTTCACTACGAACAAGAAAGCTCCCAAGCGTTGGGTATGGGCTTTCGCTGCGGATTTTTGGGCCTCCTCCACATGGAGATCATCCAAGAACGCCTCGACCGCGAATTTGATTTGGACTTGATCCCGACTGCCCCAAGTGTGGTCTATAAGCTCGACCTGACCGACGGATCAAAAATGGAGATTTATAACCCTGTCGATATGCCGGAAGTACAGCGTATCAAAGAAATTTACGAACCTTGGATCAAAGCAACCATCCTGACCCCTGATGAATATCTGGGCGGATTGCTGAAACTCTGCGAAGAACGTCGCGGCGAACAGATCAACCTGTCTTACGTCGGGTCTCGCGCAATGCTCGAATACCGTCTACCGTTAAACGAAATTGTCTTTGACTTCTATGACCGGCTAAAATCCATTTCGAAAGGCTATGCAAGTTTTGACTACCAACTCGACGAATTCGTCGCAGGCGATCTGGTCAAAATGGACGTCATGGTCAATCAAGAAAGCGTTGACGCTTTGGCTATGATCGTCCACCGCTCCCAAGCCGAACGCCGTGGCCGCCAGCTTTGCGAACGCCTGAAAGACCTGATCCCGCGCCAATTGTTTAAAATCGCTATTCAGGCAGCCATCGGCGGAAAAATCATTGCCCGTGAAGACGTCTCGGCCATGCGCAAAGACGTAACTGCAAAATGTTACGGCGGCGACGTATCACGGAAACGCAAACTCCTCGACAAACAAAAAGAGGGTAAGAAAAAGATGCGTCAATACGGGAACGTTGAAATTCCTCAATCCGCCTTTATCGCCGCCCTCAAAATGGGCGATGAGAAATAGAGAATGGAAACTAAAGCAACATCTTCTCCCGCTCAAATACTGGATATACTCAGGGACAACCTTGAAGGATGTTTCCATTCGACACCATTGATCATGTCAATCCTTGCCTCTCAGAGATTTAAAGCTGGCGGAGACTTTAATTCTTGGCTAGGAAAACATGCTGAAACCATCAGTCACGAAGGACAAACCTACTATTCGATCCCCCCAGTCTACACTCACAGAACAGAAACACTAAAAAGAAAAGTTGAAAGAGCAAAGAATGCAAGTAAAATTCTCCCAAGAACTGTTCTCATCTCTTTTGTAAGTATTTTTGATAGTTTTATTTATGGGCTTATAAGATCATTTCTTATTCTCAAACCTGAAATTCTCAATTGTGAACAAAAACAAATTCCACTATCTGAATTAAAAAACTTTTCAAATTTTAATGAAATTAGAGAACATATTCTCGAGCAAGAAATAGAAGAAATGATGAGAGGAAGTCACTCTGATCATATTCAGTGGATAGAAAAAATTTTCAATATAGACCTTAAAAGTATTATCAATTCTTGGGAAAAATTTATTGAAATAACCGAAAGACGAAATCTTTATGTTCATTCTGATGGAATCGTAAATAAACAATATATGAGCATCTGCAAAAAGAACGAAGTCGACTTACAAGAAACACAGTTAGGAACCGAGCTAGAAGTAAGCAGAGCCTATCTTAAAGAGTCTTTAGACTGCCTACTAGAAACATCCGTAGCAATACAGCAAGCATTGTGGAGAAAGATTTTCCCCAAAAATGAAAATCAACTAGAGGAAGCCGATAAATCTCTTATTAACATTACATACAGCCTTATACTAAATGGTGAATACCTTTTAGCACAAAAGGTTCTTCTAAACGCTCAAAAAAATATAAGAAAGTATCGTTCTGAGGCAAATAGACTTACCAACATTATTAATCTTGCGCAGACATACTACCACCTCGGGGACAAAGACTCCTGTATAGAAATTCTGGAAAAAATAGATTGGTCGGCATGCCAAGATAAATACAAACTCTGTTACTGTGTTTTAACAGAAAATTATGATGAAGCTTCTGGCATAATGAAAAAAATAGGTAATCCAGAAGATCTTGACATCAACTATAATGAATGGCCCATATTTAAAAATTTTAGGGAAAACGATCTTTTTTTCAGCACATACAAAAGCATCTTCGGAAAAGATCCAAATCACCTTGAAATTCCAGAGGAAGCACAACTGGAAAGAAAGAATTGGAATAAAATGTTAAGCTTTATTGAAGAAAAATAGCACGATTTAGCATGTTGACACTATTCGGACGTTGGCTCAAAGGCCTCATCGCAGGCTGGTTGATGGCCTTTATTTTCTTCCTGATTAAACGCGCACTGCAACGCGCATTCGGGGATGTTGCATCTATGCAGGCAGAGGCTCAAAACGACCCGACACGCGCAGCGCGCCACGGCAATACATCAGACATTATCGAGACAATCTGGATTGGTATGAGCGCAGATCAATTGCGCATGACATTCGGCGCACCGACATCAAAAGAGAAAGTATCTTTTACGCAGGAAAACTGGATCTACCAGAAATGGCAAGGGCGAGACACCCCCACAAAAGTCACTCTTGAAAACAACAAAGTGACATCTTGGGAAGAGCTCCCGCCCTTACAAATCTCAGCCACAAACAGCTAAAAACTATTCTTTTGTCTCGCAAGACCCACCACCACAGCAAGAGCCTTGTCCATCCCTGCAAGCAGTATTGAGCTTGAGAGGAACATAAAGAGGACAAAAACCAACAGCTGCCGTTCCCAAAAAGACGATACCCACTAAACCGATATAACGGGCATCTCCTTCAAGAATGAAGAATAAGGAGAGCACAGCCAATCCGGCGACGACACGGATAATACGATCTACTTTACCAAGATTTTGTTTCATTAGTTCCTCCGGAAATTTTATTCCATTACATTAATAAAAAATAATATAACAGCAATGGGAAAATTTACCACCCCCAGAGGTGACAAAAACAAGCGACAAAACGAAATATTTTGTCGCAGGGGTAAAATGTGACGCGTCAGTTAAGGAGACAAATATCCGGACAATCCGTCAAACATTGAGACGATATTGCCACCCAAAGCCCAAACAGCCGTGGAGATTGCCAAAGCAATCCCAGCTGCAATCAGACCATATTCAATGGCTGTTGCGCCGTTTTCCGAAGATACCCAACTTCTCATCTTTTTTATTACCATAAAGGACATTCCTGAACCCTTTCAGCTAACATAATTGTATCAATTGTCTGTTTCTGAATTGTTAACAAAAGATAAAAACCAAGCTATCGGCTGCATATAGTCAAATCAAATAACTTCTGCACAAGGAGCAAGTGACGACGCAATCCAACCGTTCTAATGGATCGCCGCGCGCCTTTCAGGCACTCGCGATGACAAGCAGAAGTTTAAAAATGTTCTATTCACGCGAAGTTCCGAAGAACAGAAGAAAAAACGCAATCCCCCCCACCCGCAACCCCGTGTCAAGCACGGGGTTGCGGTTATAGTGTTTAAACGCAAAGCACACAATGACATGCAAAGTTTTTTAGGCCAACTCCGTTTCTCTGCGTTCTCTGTGAGCTCTCCGTGGACTCTGTGTGAGGAAAGACTATTCAGGATGACAAAGTATTTTTGGGATTGGCTAGATTGCCACGTCGGTCTCAAGACCTCCTCGCAATGACAACCTGGGAAACCATACTCTTGGTGCCTTGGGGTCTTGGTGGTTTAAAAAATAAAACACGGAGGAACAGAGAAGCGGAGAATAAAAGAAACTTCGTCTCTTCGTTCCTTCGTGTAAAACTAAAAAAAAGAGCCGAATAAATCGGCTCTTAAAATGTGAGTAAAAAGTCTAACTAAGCAACTTTACGCAACTCTTCCATAAAGTTGTTCATTTTCTTCAGCAAGGACTGAACATCCGCAACCGTTTGGCTAGAAAGCGTCTGAGTCAAACCCATAACCTGGCTAGCAGCTTCACTAACAACGCCGATCTCCTGCGCCAAATCAGACATACTGGATGAAACAGAAGTTGTTCCACTTGCGGCACGCTGGGCACTCGAAGAAATTTCTCTAGAAGCAGCACTCTGTTCCTCAACGGCAGCCGAGATATTGGATGTATATTGATTAATTTCTTCAATAACATGCATAATCTCTTCAAAAGAACGGGCTGATGTATCCGTTGCATCTTGAATAGCAACAATTTGTGTTCTGATTTCATCTGTTGCCTGAGTTGTTTGTTCTGCCAAAGTTTTAACTTCATTAGCAACAACAGCAAAACCTTTACCTGCTTCACCGGCTCGCGCAGCTTCAATTGTAGCATTCAAAGCCAACAAATTGGTTTGCTTTGCAATGTCATCAATCAACAGAACGACCTGTCCAATTTTCTGAGCAGTCTCGACCATTTCGGTCACGACAGCCTTGGCAGATTGAGCATCAGAAGCAGCACGCATCGCAATTTGCGACGCCTTATTCACCTGATGGGATATTTCGGTAATAGAAGCCGTCATTTCTTCAGAAGCAGAAGAAATAGTGTCCACTGAAACAGCCATGTCACCAGCGCCTTGCGTAGCCACATTGGTTTTATCATTTGCCTGACGAACTGTATTATCCATGTTCCCTGCAGTGACCTTCAAGGAATCAACAGAATTTGTGACATCAGCAACCACGCGAGTCAAAGATTGATCAACATCATTAGCAACAACGCTAAAGTTATTCATCTTTTTACCAACACTTTCCAAAGCGCTGTTAATAATGACAGCACCTTGAGCCAATGATCCGCGCATTCCTTCCGGCAAAATTTTCCGGAAATATTTGTTTTCGCTTACAGCCTGCATACAAGCAGTTGATTCCCGAACAAACGCATCCATATAATCCACCATATCATTAATGGAATACATCAAAGAAGCAACTTCACCACCGGCAGTAATGTTGAGAATCCTGACAGAGAAATCTCCACCGGCGAGTTTCAAAACTGCATCTTCTGCTTGCTGAATAGCTTTTTGTGTTTGAAGTATAAAATACCCCCCAAACACACTGGCTATAATACCTGCGCCGAGAAACAAAACATCAAGAGCAAATATTCCTTCATGATAAACAACTAAAGAGGTTGCAATACTCAAACATATAAATAAAAACCCGAAAGCAATTTTAGCTTTGGAGAGCAAAGATAAATTCATCATATGTCGAGCCTTTCTCGTCTAAAAGATTTAGTAAATGTTGATGGGAGGCATTCATCCCGTCCTTGCGGCTGGAATGAGAATCCTCAATCCGCTTTAACTCACGATAGGTAGGAATAATGACTTCGCTCAATGTACGTTGTGAGGGGACACGCCGATTAGAGTGATATCCGTTGACATTACCTGACACATCATAACTTGGAGTAACGTGTGCAAGAACCCAGTAATGGTCACCGTTTGCGGCGCGATTAACAACATAAGCAAATAACTCTTTGCCACCTTGAATCTGATCCCACAACAATTTAAAGACACTTCGCGGCATATCAGGATGACGCAAGATGCTATGAGGAGTACCAATCAACTCTTTTTCCTCAAACAATCCAACTCTCATAAAAGTGCGGTTGGCATACTGAATATGCCCCTTCAGATCAGTTTTACTTACGATAATTTCGTCCTTATCAAAAAAACGTTCATTACCGGTCAAATGTTGCTTCGACATACGCCACCTCAGATGTATAATGGAACATAAACCAATCAGACTCAGTGTATGGAAAGACTTCCCCAAGAAGACAGATACCGACCATTCTCTGACTATTTTTTTCCGCACCATCTTAGATGGCTGCGTTATTCTTTGATAGAGAAGAGTGTAGTCTATATACTAGCAATGACATACTAACAGAGCTTTAAATTTACGACAAGAATTGTAACCATCATGCCATTGTATTCAAAAGATATTTTACCGATCAAAAAATTTTGCAGCACAAGAATTTTCTCCATACTTCTGATGACAATCTTTTGCATAGGTTTTTCTGGCTCTGGACACGCGCAACTTTTCGAACAACACCCAAAAGAATCTGTCGGCATGAAAAAAATGGTAATCACTCCACCGCAAAACGCAACGATCACCTCAGAGCATACCATCGAGAAAAGCCAAGGCTTACCGCCACCTCCTGAGAACGAAAAAACTAACAACGCCCCACAAAAACGACCAAAACTATCTCCGGAAAAAGCGCTAACCAAACAGGAAAATTTAAAAGCCTGGAGTCCGGAAACCAATCCGCTTCTCGTAAAAACAGAATGGGACATTGACCTTCTAATAAAAGAACTGGAATCAAATGCAGAACTGGCAACTCCGACAACATTGCTGCAAAGTGCCAAAACTTTAGCAGAGCAGAACCACATGAAAGAAGCTGCAAAATATCTCTTTGTTGCTCAAGCACGATTACAATTTGACGAAGCAAGATGGCCTGGAAGCCCTTCCAAATCTCAAGAAAATGTAAAATACATGAATAAGAATAAAGGCGAGGATCAGAAACTCCCGTGGGGTGAAAAACCCTTAAAACAAGAAAACCCACATAATAGCGTTATCAAATTATCTGCGACAATAAGTCCCGCTATTCTGGAATGGACTTTCAAAGATTCCGGGAATTTCATCAGCGCAATCACCGCCGCCAGAGAATGGGATGAGGCCACCGCCTTTTCTTATAAACCGGAATATGACACGCAAGAACCGATCCCCTACAAAGATTGGGCCAAACAACTCGACCTAACGCGAGAAGAGTATTATTCCAGCATTATTCATCTACATAAAACAATGAAAAAGTTCAAAGGCGACTGATTACTTTAGACAGCCCTACACAGAATAGCGATATCACGTTCAACAAACGAAAACTCACGCAAAGCCTCCGCTAGAATTGCAGGATCACAAGTCTGTGACTCAGCTTCTTTTTGCAAAGCCTCGCATAAATCTCCAAGACGCATAGCGCCTGCAGATCGAGCGGCCCCCTTCAAAGAATGAGCAACTTCTTTAAGCTCACCAAAAGACTGGGCATCCAAAGCAGGTTGTAGCTTCTGTATCAACGGAGTCATCATAGCAGGAAATTGTGCCAACATATCCAAAGCCGAAGCATCCAAATCTCCCATCTGCTCCTTCAAAACATCCATATCAAGAGAAAAATAGGAAAGATCATGATCCTCTTCATCAAAGCGTGTCGCAGCCACTTTTTCGTACAATTGTTTTCTTTGATATATCTCAGAAATACCTGCTTCCAATACCTGACTATTTTGCATCGGCACCCCCCAACGCACCAGCATCTGACGTAAAGCCCCCAAAGAAACAGGCTTTAACAAACACTCGTCAAATCCAATAGGCATATAAGAACGATAGCCCGACATCTGAATATCAGCCGTCAATAAAATAACCGGCAAATGCTCGCCCCGCTCAGCATCAAGAGTTCGAATTTCTTTAATCAATCCATACCCATCCATACGCGGCATATGCAGATCTGACAACACTAGACGATAAGGCTGTGTCTGAATAAACTCCAAAGCTTCAACCCCATTCTGAGCAAAATCAACGGCAACACCCAAAGTTTCGAATTGTCGAGCCAACATCATGCGAACAGAGTCGGTATCTTCAGCCACCAGTATTTTTCCGTCTCTCTTTAAAGCATCATCACACTGCCTTGCTGCAACTTGAGTAACAGCCTCCCCAAGCCCTCGTCGGCTAGCTGGTTTTTCTAAATAAACAGCCCCCAATGTTTTCAAAGATTGCCTTAACCCCGCGTCATCGCGTGCAGTATACATGACCAAACCGGAACGTGGCCATTTCTCGGCCGCATACCGAATGATCTCCAATCCTGTATTATTTCCGTCAGACAAACTTTGATCCGATATAACAACATCAAAAGGACGGAAGGTCAGAATTTCACGAGCCTCGGCAGATGAACGACAACTCTCGACCTTTGCTCCCATACTGGTCAAAGTTGAAACAATCTCGCGTGCAGCCATCGGATGATCTTCAATAGAAAGAATGCTCAATCCGGTCAAATCCGGGAGCGGCTCAGGAGATGCATCCTCAGCCCTAGAGACAGGAACCTCAAACCAAAAAGTCGTGCCTTTTCCTAACTCACTTCCAACACCAATTTCTCCGCCCATTAATTCAACCAGCTTGCGACAAATTGAAAGTCCCAACCCCGTTCCACCGAACTCACGCGATGTAGAGTTATCTGCCTGAACAAACGGCTGGAATAACTTCAGCTGCGCCTCATGACTAAGACCAATCCCGCTATCCTCAATTTCAAATCGCAAACGTAAAGCGTCATGATCAAGCACACGAACACGTAATGTCACATGCCCTTGCGAAGTGAATTTGACGGCATTGCCTGCAAGATTAATCAAAATCTGACGCAACCTCTTCGGGTCGCCGATAACAACCAAAGGAACATCAGCAGAGATGTCATCGATCAATTCAACTGACTTGTTTTGAACCTTCGGCTCAAGGGCCTCCATGACTCCACGCACCAAAGTCCTGACAGGAACTTCAAATTTCTCCAGAGTCATTTTGTCAGCATCAATTTTCGCGACATCCAGAATATCATCCAAAATTTCGAGAACACCTGAAGCAGACACCATAGCCTGATCGATCATCTCTTTCATTTTCTCATTTGGATTTTCTAAAAGCATCAACTCGAGAAAACCAAAGACGGATTGCATCGGAGTTCTCAATTCATGGCTCATCGTCGCCAACAAATTGGACTTCATCTGACCCAATCCATCTGCTGAAACGGTGCCTCCGTTCACTTCCAAATTATTTTCGATCTTATTCGACATAAATCAACGTTCTGACCTTGAAAATTTTCACAAGACACCCTATCACAAAAGAGTTAACGGAAATTTCTATCAATATCCCAAAAGGGCTAAAGGAAACAATTATGTCATATAATGTAGCAGTCGTCGGAGCGAGCGGAAACGTTGGAAGAGAAATTCTGGAAATTCTTCATGAACGCAGTTTCCCAATCAACAAAATTCACGCTCTGGCCTCGGCTCGTTCGGCAGGAAAAGAAGTCTCTTTTGGAGACCAAGACCTAAAAATAGAGGATCTGGCCAAATTTGATTTCCAAGGCATTGATATTGTTCTCTCATCTCCGGGCGCAAAAGTATCCGCAGAATTTGCACCAAAAGCCGCTGCAGCAGGAGCCGTAGTCATAGACAACACGTCTTATTTCAGAACAGATCCTGATGTTCCTCTGATCGTACCGGAAGTAAATCCTGAAGCATTGGCAGACTATAAAAAGAAAAACATCATTGCCAACCCGAATTGCTCAACCATTCAAATGGTTGTCGCTCTGAAACCGTTGCACGACGCAGCAACGGTAAAACGAGTTGTTGTCTCGACATACCAGTCAGTATCAGGTGCGGGCAAAGAAGCCATGGATGAATTATTCAACCAGACACGATCCATTTTTATGAATGCAACGCCAGCACCGGAACAATTCAAAAAACAAATAGCCTTCAACGTTATTCCTCAAATTGATGTCTTTATGGACGACCGCCGCACCAAAGAAGAATGGAAGATGGATGTCGAAACCAAAAAAATTCTTGGATCAAAAATCAAGGTCTGTGCAAATTGCGTACGGGTTCCCGCCTTCATCAGCCATGCCGAAATGGTCAATGTCGAATTCGAGCGTGAACTATCTGCATTGGATGCCATGAGCCTCCTGCAAAAAACCAAAGGCGTCACAGTCATCGACCTTGAAAGCGATATGGAGTTTGTAACCCCTGTTGAAATACAAGGAGAAGATAACGTCTTTGTTTCGCGTATGCGCGATGACCCGACAGTCGATTACGGACTGAATTTCTGGTGCGTCAGCGATAACTTGCGCAAAGGAGCAGCCCTCAACGCTGTCCAAATCGCCGAACTTCTAATCAGAGATCATTTGAAAAAGTAAGACCAAACTCTTAAGAGAACCGCTTGAACTCTTCTATCCCGTCATTACCCGACTTGTTCGGGTAATCCACACATAGATACCCACGGGTAAACCCGTGGTTCTATGGCTACGCCGATAGATTGCCTTTGGTCAATCTGTCAATTACAGCTCCTGACGGAGCTGACCTTGC